>Ga0070741_10005907_pt1 | contig 26707 bp, 21 predicted proteins | sample Coa_R1_4_FD_66440 | JGI IMG/M metagenome (GOLD analysis project Ga0070741, IMG submission 66440) | Surface soil microbial communities from Centralia Pennsylvania, which are recovering from an underground coalmine fire - Coalmine... | ecosystem: Environmental > Terrestrial > Soil > Unclassified ... | reverse complement strand
ATTTGACCTGGGTCGGGCTCGTCGGCCTGATCGATCCTCCGCGCGCCGGGGTGCGCGACGCGATCGGCGCGTTGATCGGAGCCGGGATCCGGACCGTGATGGTCACAGGCGACCAGAAGGGGACGGCGATGGCGGTGGCGCGCGAGCTCGGGATCGCCCGACCCGGAGACCTCTGCATCAATTCGAAGGAGCTTGCGAGCTACGCCGCTCAGCACCGCTGGGAAGATCTCCGTAGCACCGCGGTCTTCGCGCGCGTCACGCCCGAGGACAAGCTCACGATCGTCCGTGCCCTGCGCGAGGCCGGGCAGATCGTTGCGATGACCGGAGACGGAATCAACGACGCGCCCGCGCTGCGTGCGGCCGACATCGGAATCGCGATTGGACGCGGCGCCGCCGACGTCGCGCGCGAGTCGTCGGATCTGGTGGTCACGAGCGGAAACTACGCGACGCTCCCAGTCGCCGTGGCCGAAGGGCGCCGGATCTACGCGAACATCCGCCGCTCGGTGCACTTCCTCCTGCTCTGTACTCTCGCCACCATCGCCGTGATGCTCGTAGCCGTGGTCACGAATCTGCCCTTGCCGATGAGCCCGCTCCAACTGCTATGGCTGAATCTCGTCGTACACATTTTCCCGGCGATGGGCCTCGTCCTCAGCCCTGGAGAGCCCGGCGTGATGCGCCGGCCGCCTCGCAACCCGAAGGATCCGATCCTGACCTGGCGTGCACTTGGTGGAATCGCCCTCCGCAGTGCATTGGTGGCCGGGGCGGTCCTGTGGAGCTACGCAGCTCGGCCTGGTCGTGGCGCGGGACCGGGTGCGCAGACCCTTGTAATGTCGACGCTCGCTCTCGTGCTCCTCGTTCAGACCCTTCCGATGCTGTCGGAGACTGCGCCGTTCTGGAAAGCAGGCCGGAGCATCACAGCCACCTTCGCGCTGTCGCTCGCGGGCGGCGTCGCGCTTCAGGCGCTCGCGCTGTACTGGCCTTTTCTCGCTTCCATTCTCGGCACCGAGCCGCTCCCGTCAGCGAACTTGGCGCGGATCGGGGGAATCTCGCTTCTCGCCCTTGCTCTCGTGGAAACAGCCAAATGGGTTCTACTGCAGGGCCGTGGTCCTCGTACAATGCCTGCGGATGAAGAGATCAGGCAGCCTGTCCGGGAAAATCGGGCCTGACATGCTGTTGTTCTTCGACGGGTGGCGAGACGACGACCACCGGGCAGGGACAGTGCAGCGCCACCTTCGCTGCAACTGACCCGAGCGCGAACGAGACTCGCTTTCGGGCGCGGGAACCCATCACCAGGAAGTCGCACCCCGTTCGCTTCGCGTATTCGACGATCGACGCGGCCGTGTCGCCCGATGCGCGCTCGACCGGAACATATTCATGCCATCGCTGGCTCCTTGGGCAGGTTCGCTATCGGGGACCTGCATCCACCGTGCCGCGGACGAGATGATGCTGAGTTGCGGTAAGCCGGACGGCTCGAGTCACCGGGGCGCCGATCGGACCAGCAGGACGGGTCGGCGGCTCTGTGCAATCAACTCCTGCGCTACCGACCCGACCACGAGCCGAGCGACGGCGCTGCGGCCGTGCGAGCCGACACAGATGACGTCGGCACCGGTTCGTTCAGCCGCCTGGCAGATCGCCCGCGGCACGCTCAATCCGTAGAGGACCTCGATGTGCACCTCGATCCCACGAGCGGCTGCATCCTGCGGGACGACCGCTTCGAGCTGACGCTGGATCGCGATCTCCTCCTCAGCAGCCTGGCGGTCGGCGCGTGGCGCGCCCGAGTCCATTCCGCAGGCGGCGGGAATGGAGTCGATCACGTGCGTAACGAAGACCTGCCCCCCGCGACCGAGAATCGAGCAGGCGTAGGCGACCGCCAAGTTGCCGGCTGGCGAGAAATCGGTCGAGACGAGTACCTGCCGGATGGCAGGGATCGGAGGAGGGGTTACCGCGGCCTGCTCGATCGCGGGCACCACGGCGACTGACATCGGGGCCAGGTTGGTTGTCACCTGGGAGACCGAGCCGTTCCACGCACGAGCGAGCGTCCCGTGTTGATGCGTGCCGACCACGATCAGATCCGCTTGATCGCTTACGGCGGCATCGATGAGTGGTTCGGCCGGACGGCCGTAGCTGCTTGCGATCCGGATCGTAACCGACCCTTCCCCGGTGCCCAACGCACCGAGCCGATCCTGCAGATCGCGGTGGAGGATGGCGTCCAGCTCCGCTTTGCTCGTCACCGGGTAGCCGAGGCGACTCGACTCGCCAAGCATCCAGTAGACGTGCACTACGGTCACTTCGACCGGTCCGATCCTCTTCAGCTGCATCACCCAGCGCAGTGCGTTCTCTCCGGTGTTGGAGAAGTCGTCTCCGACGGTGATCCGCAGTGGTCGCTTCTCCTTCGCCCAGGCAACGAGTGGTCCAGCGGCGCGCACGATGAGAACGGGGCATTGCGAGATCTGCGCAGTGCGATCTGCAACGCTGCCAAGGCGCCACCGGGGTGCGCTTCTCCGGCCCAAGGCACCGGTGACGACGAGTCCGGCGTGGATCGCGCGCGCGTACTCGACGATTGCTTCATCGGCGTTGCCGGCGAGTAGCGAGTCGTCGACAGTGACGCCGGTGCGTCGGAGCCGGCATGCCTCCTGGGCGAGCTGTTGCGTTGCCCATTCGCGGGATGCAGAAACGGGTGCGCCGTCATCGCCTTCCGCCCCAGTCACATGGACGAGCTTCAACGCATCGTTCAGTGCTCCAGCGATGGCTACAGCAGCATCCGCCGCCTCGCGGGCGTGAGGCGAGAAGTCAGTCGCGACGATGATGGGCATCGAAGTCCTCCCGCACGACGCCGCGTTTCAACGTCTACGTTGTCTCGCGGGTCGTGGACGACTGCCAATCGAAATACTCCTCCGGTACTGCGTGCATTGCGCGCGCCATCCCCGCTCGCTGTCCGCTGCCGCATCCCCTCGTCGCTGGCGCCCGTCTGATGAGCTCGGTGCCACGAAAGAACTGCGCGCTGGCGGCCGATTGACCTCCTGGATGAGACGGCGCGAAGAATGCAGCGGAAGCGCCCTGCCGTGGGTCGCCTCCTGTCATCCGTCGCTGTGTACATAGGGATCGCGAGCGCGACCCTGTTCGACGCCTTGCTGCATGCGGCAGGGCTGGTGTGGGTCGGACGTTACCTCGGCATCCTCGGAGCCGCCGCAATACTCGCTTCGTTCCTGTATTCACTGCGAAAGCGCATGCCCCTGACGGCGGTATTCGCCGGTTCCTCCTCCGCACGGGGGCAGCCCGCGAACCTCGGAGCTGCGAACCGTCACCGCCGTGGAGGTGAGCTCGAGGTCGGGCCGGAGAAGGCCTGGGGCGCGCTCCAGGCAGAGACCCGCTGGAAGCCGTAGACTGGCGGCGCATGAGCCTGCGCGGGCGGCGGCACGTCGAGATGCACCGGAGCGATCGCGCCGGCTGGCTGCGCGCGGCGGTGCTCGGCTCCGACGACGCGATCGTCTCGACCGCGAGCCTGATGATCGGCGTCGCCGCCTCGTCGGCCCCGGAGAGCGCCGTGCTGCTCGCCGGCGCGGCCGGGCTGGCCGCCGGCGCGATGTCGATGGCGGTCGGCGAGTACGTCTCGGTGAGCTCGCAGCGCGACGCCGAGGAGGCCGACATCACGGCCGAGAAGCAGGAGCTCGAAACCCAGCCCGAGGCGGAGGCGCGCGAGCTCGCCGGCATCTACATGAAGCGCGGCCTCGACGAGCGCCTCGCGCGCGAGGTGGCGAAGCAGCTCGCCCAGAAGGATCGCCTCGGCGCCCACCTGCGCGACGAGCTCGGCATCGACCGCCGCTCGATGGCGAAGCCGTTCCAGGCGGCGTGGATCTCGGCGGCGAGCTTCGCTACGTTTGCGCTGGTGCCGATCCTGGCACTGCTTCTTTCGCCGGCCGAGCTGCGGATCCCGGCGATGGCGGTGCTCTCGCTCGCCAGCCTCGCTGCGCTCGGGGCGCTCGGCGGCAGTCTCGGCGGCGCACCGAAGCTCCGCGCCGCGCTGCGGGTGACCGTCGGCGGGGGGCTGGCGATGGCCGTCACCGCGGCGATCGGGCGCCTGTTCGGCGTGGTCGCCGGCTAGCGAGCGCTGCCGCGGGCACCGAGTCCCGCGAAGAGCAGGACCATCAGCTGGAGGAAGACGATCAGAGCGTTCATTGGAAGGCTCCTTTCCCGTGCGCGTGCATCCGGCGCGCCGTTTACGGGACGCCGCGCGCTGGGCGACGATCTATTACGTCCTGCCCAACGTGAAGCAGGCGGTGCGATCGATCCTGCCGGGGGCGGTCGCGGGCGTGCTCGTCTGGCTCGCAGCGACGATGGGGTTCTCGGTCTCAACGCCGTGCTCCGGGATCACCCCGACCCCGCTTCCTGGAACCTGCCCCGAGCGGATTCGTGCGGTCCGACATCGAGGCAGCGTCCACCGCGCCGAAGATGCCGCCGATGAGCAGGTCGACGCCCGCGCCAATTGCGAGATCGCGGCCCCAGTTGCCGTCGTTCTGGATCAGCGCCACGCCGCCGCGGATAGCGAGACGGCGAGGCCGCCGTAGAGCGCATCGGTCATGATCACAGGAGGAGCATCGCGTCGCATCCCTGCGCCGTGTGCACTTTTCGCTCGCGCGCGGCCCGCATTTCGTGGCGCCGCCAGGACGCGCCGATCATCCTTCGGCGCGGAGCTATCCGTGAAGGAGGCGCACATGCACGACAAGATATATCCACTCCCGAGCAAGGAATTCTCCGACCGCCGCCACGAGCTCGCGCCCGAGGTGGACAAGGCCTTTCACGACTTCAGCAAGGCCGCCTTCGCGGACGGCGCGTTGCCGCGCAAGCTGAAACAGCTCATCGCAGTGGCGGTCGCTCACACCACCCAGTGCCCGTACTGCATCCGCAGCCACACGCAGGGCGCCCTGCGCGACGGCGCGACCGAGCGCGAGATCATGGAGGCGATCTGGGTGGCCGCCGAGATGCGCGCCGGGGGAGCATTCGCGCACTCGGTCATCGCCCTCGAAGCGATGGCGGAGGCGGCGCACCGCTAGCCGGCGGGTGCCTCGAACCCAGGTGCGTATCATCTCGGGACTGCAGTCGTCGGGAAGGCTGCACCTCGGCAACTGGTTCGGGGCGGTGCGGCAGCTCGTGCAGTTGCAGGGCGCGGGCGAGGCGTTCGACTTCATCGCCGATCTGCACGCCCTCACCACCGTGCGCGACGGCGCGCACGCCCGTGCGCTGACCTTCGAAACAGCCGCCGGGCTGCTCGCGCTGGGGATCGATCCGGCCCGGACCGCGCTCTTCCGACAGAGCGACGTGCCGGAGGTGCTCGAGCTGTACTGGATCCTCGGGACCGTGCTTCCCCTCTCGCACCTCGAGCGCGCACACGCCTACAAGGACAAGCTGGCGCGCGGTCTGGCCGCCGACTTCGGCCTCTTCGCCTATCCGGTGCTGATGGCGGCCGACATCCTCCTCTACGGCGCCGACCTCGTGCCGGTGGGAAAGGATCAGATCCAGCACGTCGAGTTCGCGCGCGACTGGGCCACGCGGTTCAACGTCGCGCACGTCCCGGGCTATGACCCGCAGGACCCGCTCGGAGCCGCGGGACACCCGCCGGGGATCCTCAAGCCGCCCGCGTACCGCGTCGACCCGGACGGCGCGGTGCTGCCGGGCATCGACGGGCAGAAGATGTCGCGGTCCTACGGCAACGCGATCGAGTTGTTCGCTGAAGAGGGGGACGTGCGCCGGCGCATCCAGTCCATCAAGACCGATTCGACTCCGGTCGAGGCGGGGAAGCCCGTCGAGGGGAGCGCACTCTACGAACTGCTTCGGGTCTTGTCGCCCGCCAGCGAGTTCGCCGCGATCGACCGGAGCTGGCGCGACGGCGGCATTGGGTACGGCGCGTACAAGGAAAAGCTTGCCGGTTTCTTCTTCGCCGCATTTGACGAGGCGCGGCGCCGCTACGCCGGGATTACCGCCGACCCTGCCCAGGTGGAACGCGTGCTGCAAGCGGGCGCGCGTCGTGCCCGCGAAGCCGCGGCGCCAACCATCGCCGCAGTCCGCCGCGCGGTCGGTCTCTGAGAAATCCCGATCGACGCGGCGGCGCCGGAAGGACGCGCCCGTCGGCGCCGATTCTCTCTGCCCGCTGCGCTGCGAAGTCGGCGAGATGGAGCACTGGCCGGCTCGCCGGAGAGAGCGAGAGGACATACGCCACCAGCGCCCAGCGATCGTGCTCGTCGGGAATCTCCGACGCATACGATCCCATGGGCGTCCCATCGAGGCCGCCGAAGACGCTGCGATAGACGTCCTCGGGGCGGTGCCCGTTCTTGAAGAGCCACTTGTAGGTCAGGTCCGCGGGACGAATCGGATTGCCCCACTCGTCCGGCAGCCCGCGGGCGGTCGGACCGTCGCCGCGCGCGCCGTCGCCGTGGCACCACCGGCACTGGTGGAGATTCCAGACCTGTTCGCCGCGGCACGGCAGCGACACCGCGCCGACGGACTCGAGGCAGGGGTGCAGATCCCCGGTCGGATGCGAGGACACTTCTTCCACCTCCAGGGGAGCCCGGGAAATCGGGAGCACACGCGGTTGTTGGCGTTCCCGCAACGCGGCAATGAACCGGGGAGAAAAGGCGGTCAGGTAGCGCGAGACGTCTCCGATCTCCCGCTCGGTGAGGAACTGACCCCAGGCCGGCATCGTCGTGCCGGGGACGCCCTGCCGGACGCTTCGCTCGACGTCGGCGATGGTGGGCAGCTCGCCGCCGAGCGTCGAGCGGAACTTGTACTTGCCTTGACGAAAGTCGCGCGGCTTGACGTCGAAGTTCTCGGCGAGGAACCCGGCGCCGTCTCCAGTCGCTCCGTGACAGTCCACGCACTGCGCGAAGTAGACCTTCTCGCCCCGCCTCATCCGGTCGGCTTCGGGCAGATCCGACGGCACCTCGATGCGCTCGGGCTTCTCCGAAGGGCCGCTCCACGACGTCGCGCCGCCGGAGCCCAACCCCGGCGCATAGCGGATGCGATCTGCATATCCGACGCGCGAAAGCGCAGAGGGCGGCATTGGCTGATTCGCCCAGTTGCCCACCGCGGCGAAGCCTGGTCCGAAGCGATCGTACATCCGGAAGAACTCCACTGCCCTGCAGTCCGTCAGGATCATCGCCAGCTCGTAATAGTAGCGGCCGAACGAGTAGTTGAACGCGACGCCCTGCCCGGCGGCGAGCGCGAGGCGGTGGCCTTCGACGTCCACGGCGGAATCGATGTGCAGCAGATATCGCGAATAAGGACTATCGGCGCCCGCCGAGTATTCGAGGAAGTCGACCCAAGGGGTCATCGTGCTCGGGCTGATCTCGACGAGCCGATCCTTGACGTTGATTCCGTAGACACCGCCGTACTTCTCGAAGAAGTCGGGAAACATCGTGTCCGTCCAGCGATGCTCGCCCACGACGTGACCGATGAAGAAGCCGAAGCTGTGCAGGCTGTCCTGCTCCCAGTGGGATCCCGGCGCCCAATGGAAGATCACGCCGCCTTTGGGCCCATTCCAGCCGGTGCCGCCGTACGCCTCGACCTGGTGCTCGTTCACCTTGTTGCTGAGCGACCAGAAGACGAAGTCGAGCCATCGTGGATCGCTTGGGCCGAGGGTGAGCCGATCATCGCTCAGGTCCCGGTCGGGGTTGTAGCTCGTCCGCACGCCACGGCAGTGCGCGCGCCATTCTGCGTCCGTCCAGGCGAAGGATCCTACGTGCCGCTTGTCGACGAATCCCGCTTGCATCGTGGACACGACAGCAGCCGCTCCCAGCAGTATCGCCAGCTTCATCATGGATGTCGCCTCGGGTCCCGCCAGGAACTATCGCGCGTCGTCGCGCCAGCCGATGGTCAACAGGAAGGCGCTCTGCTCCAGCGCCTCGACGTCATGGCGCAAGCCGGCCTCCAGCGCCAGGAGATGGCGTGCAGGCAGGTCTACCGGCTTGCCGGGAAGGTGCAGCCGCAGGCGGCCGGACAGCGTGTGCACCGACGCGGTCCTCTCCGCCTGGTGATCGACCATGCGCGCGCCCGACTTCAACACGACCAGCACGACGCGCAGGTCCGGCTCGCGAACGAGCGTGCGCGCGGTGTATCCCGACGCCTCGTACGCGGCCTCCTTGCGCAATTCGGAGTCGAGCGCTGCCGGGTCGAACGAGACGCCTCCCGCGATGGATGGTCTGGTCATGTGTGGGTCCTCTCTGGTTTCACGGCGTCCCCTCGCTGCGCGACTTCTCCCCTGGCGCGATCGAGGCGGCCAGCCAGTCGCGATTCATGCGAGCGATGGTGTCGATGCTGATCTTGAGCTGCGCCGCTGCGACGACGTGCAGCACCACCGCGGCAAAGAGGATCGCGCGCACGACCCACAGGGCCGCCATCTCCCGCTTGGGGAAGGCGGAGTAGGCGTCCAGCGCCACGGCTCCCCGGAACACGAGCAGGTTTCCCGTGACGTGGCCGACGAGGAAGGCGATCAGGATCACGCCGGTGACGGCCATGACGATCTTCTTGCCCATTGTCGTGCGCCAGAAAGCCAGCACGGGGGCGAACCTAACGAAGACAGACACCCTTCGCAGTCGAATCGTTGGACGTCCAACGACTTCGTTGGATCCCCAACTCACACGATGCCGAACATCGCTCCCTTCGATGATTAGAATGGATCCGATCGCTCACGGAGGTTTTCGTGCCCCAGAAGCGCAGGCCCGGTTCCCCGAAGCGCATTCACAAGGCCACGGCCCCAAAACTCACGACCCGTCAACGCAATCCGCCGGCGCGTGAGCGGGAGGACGCCGAAACGCTCATCCCCGGCGCCGCAGGCGACGATCTGGCGGAGGAGTTGGGCGAGGAGTCCATCGAGGCCGCGACATCCGGCCAGCCGCCCGCGCAAGAGAACCTGAATGCGGAGGTTCCCGAGGAGACTGGCGGCCCGTTCGTGGAGACCAGCGCGGCGACCGAGTTCGCCCGCGGCCCCGACGCCTCGAATCCCGTCGACGCGGAGCGCGCTCCCTTCCCGACGACCCGACGACGGAAATAGCTCATGGCGGTTCCGACGAACAGCCGTGGACGACCCGGTGACCCACCGCGCCGGGGTCCGGCATCTGCCCGTCAGGGATTCGACCACTTCCAGTCGCGAATCTCCGGCATGTCCTCGAAATGCTCTCTCGTATAGCGGTGGTGCTTCGCGAGCATCCCCTCGCACCACTCGACCAGCGGCCCGGCCTGCGGATATCCGGACCTCCGCAGCGCCTCCATGCAGAGGTGGAAGCGGCTCATCTGGTTCAGGACCACCATGTCGAAGGGCGTCGTCGTCGTCCCCTCTTCCATGAAGCCGCGCACGTGGAACCGTTCCACGTTGGTCCGTCCGTGGATGAGCTCGTGCACTGCGGGCTGATAGCCGTGGAACGCAAAGACGACTGGCTTGTCCGCGGTGAACAGCTCGATGAAAGCGGCTTCCGGTAGACCATGCGGATGGCGAACCTCCGGGCAGAGGCACATGAGGTCGACCACATTGACGACCCGCACCTTCAAGCTGGGCGCGTGCTTGCGGAGCAGCCAGGCCGCGGCGACGACCTCCAGCGTCGGCGTGTCTCCCGCCGCGGCGAACACGACGTCCGGCTCCTCGCCCTCGGACACGTTGCTCGCCCACTGCCATGCCGAGGCGCGAGCCGCGCAATGCTTCACCGCCGCGTCGATGTCCAGCCATTGCAGCTGCGGCTGCTTGTCGATGACGATCAGATTGACGTAATCGCGGCTGCGCAGGCAGTGGTCCGCGACCGACAGCAGGCAGTTCGCGTCCGGCGGCAGATAGATGCGTGCGACGCTGCCCTTCATGGCAAGCACGGTATCGATGAGCCCGGGGCCCTGGTGGCTGAAGCCATTGTGATCGTTGCGCCAGCAGGTGGACGTCAAAAGGATGTTGAGCGAGGCGATCGGCTTGCGCCAGCCGAGCCTTCCGGCGGCCTCCAGCCACTTCATGTGCTGGACGGTCATCGACGTGGTCACCATCGCGAACGCCTCGTAGGTCGCGAAGAGACCATGGCGGCCGGTGAGCAGATACCCCTCCAGCCAACCCTGGCAGAGGTGCTCGCTGAGCACCTCCATCACGCGGCCAGCCGGCGCGACATGGTCGTCGATGGGGATGATGGGCCCGACCGAGCAGCGGTTCTCGACGGAGAAGACGTCGCCGAGCCGGTTCGAGTTGGTCTCGTCGGGGCAGAAGAGGCGGAAGTTCTTTTGCCCTGCTTTGAAGATGTCGCGCATCAACTGGCCGAGTTGGCGCGTCGATTCGCGCTGCTCGGCCGCCGGCTCGGGGACGCTGAGTGCATAGGCGCGCAAGTCGGGCATCTCGAGCGGGGCGATGAGCTTGCCGCCGTTCGCGTGCGGGTTCGCGCCCATGCGCCGGTCGCCCTTCGGGGCCAGGGCGGCGAGCTCCGGCACCAGCCGGCCGCTCTTGTCGAAGAGCTTTTCGGGCTGGTAGCTGCGCATCCACTGCTCGAGCATGATCAGATGTTCGCGGTTCGCCTTGACGTTGCCGAGCGGCACCTGGTGCGCGCGGAAGGTCCCCTCGATCGGCAGGCCATCGACGACTTTTGGTCCGGTCCATCCTTTCGGCGTGCGCAGGACGATCGCCGGCCAGGCCGGCCGCTTGACGAAGCCTTTTGCGCGCGCGTCGGTCTGGATGTCGCGGATGGTCGCGAAGCAGGCGTCCAGCGCAGCAGCGAGCGCCGCATGCACGGCCATCGGGTCGTTCCCCTCGACGAAACGGATCTCGTACCCGTGCGATTCGAGCAGCTTCTCCACGTCGCGGTCGTCGTCGCGGCCGAGCACCGTGGGTCCCGAAATCTTGTATCCGTTGAGGTGCAGGATCGGCAGGACCGCGCCGTCGCGGGCCGGGTTGAGGAACTTGACGCTCTTCCACGAACCCTCGAGCGGACCTGTCTCCGCCTCGCCGTCTCCGACCACGGCGACCGCGACCAGATCGGGATTGTCGAACACGGCGCCAAAAGCGTGAACCAGGACGTATCCCAGCTCGCCGCCCTCGTGGATCGACCCGGGGGTCGGAACGCTGACGTGGCTGGGGATGCCGCCTGGGGTCGAGAACTGCCGGAAGAGCCGGCGGATGCCCTCGGCGTCTTGCGGGATCTGCGGATAGATCTCCGAATAGGTGCCTTCGAGATACACATTGGCGACCAGGGCCGGGCCGCCGTGTCCAGGGCCGGTGAGATAGATGACGTTCGCATCGCGCTCACGGATGATGCGGTTCAGGTGCGCATAGATGAGGCTCAACCCAGGGCTCGTGCCCCAGTGCCCGAGCAGCCGCGGCTTGATGTGCTCCGGCCGCAGCGCCTCCCGCAAGAGCGCATTGTCCTGAAGGTAGATCTGCCCGACGGTCAGATAGTTCGCGGCACGCCAGTATGCATCGATGGCGCGGAGCTGGTCGGTCGTCGCTGTCATATGCCTGCCTCCGGTCCGTAGAACTGCGTGTCCTCCCTGAATCCACCCTCGCCTCGACCGAGCCGCTTGTAATCGTCGACGAATCGAATGGCACGAATGAACTTCACCATCTTGAACCCGAGCTGCGTCTCGACACGCAGGCGGCACGGGGCCCCGTGGGGAATCGAGAGCGGCGCTCCGTTCATGTCGTACGCGAGGATGGTCTGTGCGTGCCGCGCAAGCTCGAGGTCGATGGTCTCGTAATAAGGCTGCCCCGGAACGTGCTGGTCGAACGCATCGAACACGACATAGCGCGCGAGCGGCAGGGGTCTGCACCGCGCCAGGAGATCGGCGAGCTGCACGCCGGTCCATGCGGCGACCCCCGACCATCCCTGAATGCAATGATGCTTGGTGATCTGCGTCTGCGCCGGCATCGCGCGGAGATCGGCGAGCGACAGCTTGAGCGGCGATTCGACCAGCCCGCCGATTTCCAATCGCCACTCGCTGAAACCAGCGCGCGCCAACGTCTCGTATTCCGCGCCGTCTGGCGGGTATCCGTTGACGCGAAAGAACCCGATTTCGCTTTGCGGATATTCCTGTCGCGAAGTGACGTGGTGGAGCAGCGCCCGCTGCACGGGTTGAGTCGCGCTTCCGAGAAGCCGCTGAACGCGCGCCGGCTCCCGCAGCGAGAATCTCGTCGCCCAGACATGGAGCACTGCGACGACGACGAGACCGCCGATACCGACCGCGATGGACAGCCTCGCGAGAGTGTTCTGGCCGTGGATGATCCAGGCCATGTTGCGCGGGAAGTCGTCGATGACGACGAGCGCGACGTGCCCGACGGTGAAGAGGCTGATGGCGATGAGGCCGAGGAAGTGAAGGCTGCGCGCCGCCTGCCGGCCGCCGAAGATTCGCAGGTACCAGGGAAAGCGCGCTGCGACCGCCGGAGACATGGCCGCGCCCGTCACGATCAGGAGCGGACCGAGCCCGAAGACGACACCCGCGTAGGTCAGCTGCTGCAGCGGATTGTACGGGTTGCCGGCGGGTGGCAGCGTCAAGTGGAGATAGGTCCACGCCGTCCGCGCCGCCTCGGGAAAGATACTCCAGGAGGTGGGCACGAGCCTTTGCCATTCGTTGGTGCCGAAGAGCAGCGCCACGTAGACGAGGCCGTTCAGGATCCAGAAGACGACGCAGAAGAAGTGCCATTGCCGTCCGATGCCCAGGTTGCGTCCGCCCGGCAGCGCCAGCCAGCGCGAGAACGGATCCTCCTCGTCGGTGGCCGTCCAGAGCTTGTCTGCCGGCATCTGCTTGCGCGTGAACTTGAGCCACTCGCTTCCTGGCGCGCATCCGTCGTTCCAGTAGAGCTTCGGATGCGCGCTGAGGATCTGCAGGCCGCTGCGGATGAGGAAGCCGACGAAGAGGAGGTTGAGGTAGTGGCTGATCCCCACCCAATGAAAGAAGCCGAGCGTCTTGGCGAGCCATTGCATGAGCTTGCCGCTTACTTCTTCGGCGCCTTGCGCTGCAGATAGTCCTTCAATGCAACTGCGTTGTTGTGTTCCGTATCGTGTGAGCTGTAGACGAGCGTGACCCGGCCGCGCCGTGAAGCTTTGCGAATCGGCTCGAGCGCATCCGCGCTCGCGTCCAGGGCGTGAGCATAACGCCGCTTGAATTCGCTCCATTTCTTTGGATCGTGACCAAACCAGCGCCGCAGCGCAGTGCTGGGCGCGACGTCCTTCAACCAAGCATCGAGATGCAGTGCGGTCTTCTTCACTCCCCGCGGCCACAGGCGTTCGACGAGAAAACGCGTGCCATCGGTCGAGGCGGGACGTTCATAAGCGCGCTTCAACTGGATCATCTTTTCTCCTCCGTCTGCCGATTCGTGCTCTGGCTGGTGATTCTCCGGTGATCATTTGCGGCTGCGAGCGACGCGTCACGTACGCCCATGCCCACTCCGACATCACCGTGAATCGGTTCCGAAATCCGATGAGATAGAAGATGTGGATGCCCATCCAGGCAAGCCACGCTGGCCAGCCGGAGAGGCGAACACCCGGCAGGGAAGCGACCGCGGCGCCCCGCCCGATTGCGGCCAGCTCGCCCTTGTCCTGGAAATGGAACGGCTGCACGTCCTTTCCTGCGAGGAAACGCCGGATTGCACGCGCCGCATAGCGGCCCTCTTGCATGGCGGCGGTGGCGACGCCTGGCACGAGCCGCCCTCCTTGTTGGAGCGCCGCGAGGTCTCCCAACACGAAGACCTCGGCATGACCCGGTACGTTGAGAGTTCGCGTCACCAGCACCCGACCTTTGCGATCGAGGGGAGCCCCAAGAACGGCGGCCAAGTGCGAGGCCTCGATGCCGGCGGCCCAGAGCACCGTGCCCGCCGCGATCCGGCCGCCTTGCGCCGTCACGCCTCCTGCGTCGACGGCCTGAACCTGGGTAGAGAGTCGCACTGCCACGCCCAGCTTTTCGAGGCGTCGCGTCGCCTTCTGCTGCAAGATGGCTGGGAAGCTCTGCAGTATTGCGGGTCCTGCCTCCAGCAACACCACGCGCGCATCGCCGGGATGAATCGTACGAAAGTCCCGGCGCAAGACTCCGCGCAGAAGCTCCGCCAGCGCCCCCGCGAGCTCGACGCCGGTGGCGCCGCCCCCGACCACGACAAATGTGAGCAGCTCCTCCTTGCGCCGCACGTCGGCTTCACGCTCGGCACGCTCCAGGGACAGCAACACGCGCCGGCGGATCTCCAACGCATCCGCAATCGAATTGAGCCCGGGTGCAAAGGAGGACCACTCGTCGTGCCCGAAGTACGAGTGCCTTGCCCCGGTCGCAACGACCAGGAAGTCGTAGCTCAGCCCGGTCCCATCAGCGAACGTCAACACGCGCGCGGCGAGGTCGACGCCTTTGACTTCGGCCATCATCACCGTGGCGTTCTGTTGCCGGCGGAAGACAGAGCGGATTGGGTAGGCAATCTCGCTCGGCGTCAGGCCACCCGTGGCCACCTGGTACAGCAGCGGCTGGAACAGGTGGTGATTCTCGCGGTCGATGACGGTGAGCCGCACGGGCGCGTGGCGCAGCCCTCGGGCAGCGAGCAGTCCGGCAAAGCCGGCCCCCACCACCACCACGTGCGGCCTGCGCTTTGCCGATCTCCGCCCCTCGATGGCCCAGTCCGGCCCTTGGCCACGCGCCCCCGGCAAGACCATCTCTTCCACCGCGCGTGCAAAGCCCTCCTCGGTATTGGATGCGGTGACGTGTCGGGCCTGATGCCTCACTTCAGCGCTCGCGTTGCCCATCGCAATGCTGACGCGGCTACCCCTGAACATCTGCACGTCATTGGGCATGTCGCCGATGGTCGCAATCTGGCTGCGGGGGGTGGACAGCAAGTGCGAGAGGTACTTCACGACAGTGCCCTTGTTGGCATCCGGGTGAGTCACGTCCAGGTAGTAGGGCTGTGAACGAGCCGCATAGACGCCGCTGAGGTGTTGGGCTTCAGCCTCGCAGCGCGTGACGGCAGCGAGGTCGTCGCTCACCCCGACAATCTTCACCGCATCTCCGAGGAGGGTGCCCAGCTCAGACACGACCGTTGGCGCGAATCGGACGGTGCGCTGCTCGCGATCGACATGAGGCGCCTTGGGGTCCGTGATGTACCAGTCGGCCCCTCGGTAAACCCAGACGTCGAGTCCATGCCGTCGGATGAGTTCCACGACCTTTCGGGCGGCCTCCGGCGGCAGGGTGCGTTGCTCGAGGATCGTCAAGTCTGGTCTGACGAACATCCCACCGTTGAACGCCGCGATGGGAGTCGTCAGCTCGAGCGGCCCGACCAACATGCTCATGCCGCGCGGAGGTCGCCCGCTGGTGATGGCGAAGCCGACACCTGCCGCCCGCAGCGCGAGAACGGCTCGCCGCGCCCGCTCCGTCACCTCCTTGTCGGGCGTGACCAGCGTGCCGTCGACGTCGGCGATGACCAGTCGAATGCTGCTCACTTGAGCGCCCGTTCGATCGCCTCATGAAGCAAGTCGAGGCCTCGCTTGACGTCCGCGCCAAGATGCACACGCAAGGCGCGGCGATCGCGCTGCGCCAGGACTCGGAAGTCACCACGCGCCTGGGCGGCCTTGACGACGCCAAAGCTGAAGCGGTGGCCCGGAATCTGGAGGTCTTGCACGTCGTCGCACGTCAGCTGCAAGAAGACACCGCTGTTCGGTCCGCCTTTGTAGGCTTGTCCGGTCGAATGGAGGAAGCGAGGACCGAAGCCGGCGCAGGTGGCCACGCGGCGGGAATCCCGGACTGCGCGTCGGATCGCCTGGAGCTGGCGGTCATGCGCGACGTTGCGCTCGACGAAAGCGAGAAGCGCGAAGTAATCGCCACGCGCGAGGCGCAGCAGATGGGCTTGCAAGTATCCAACGAGCGTCTTGTCAGCGCCGGCCGCCTCCTCGAGCGCAACGTGGTTCTTCTCGTCGGCGAACAGCTGGAGCGCGCCGTCCTGGTAGAACGGCCTTTCTTGCGGCAATGCGCCGGTCTTCTCGTACGCATCGGTCAGCTTGCGTGCCGCGACCTTGCTCGCCTCTACATCGGGCTGGTCGAAGGCATCGATGCCGATGATCGCGCCGGCCACTGCGGTTGCGATTTCCCAGCGAAAGAACTCCTGTCCGAGATCGTGCGGCTCTCCGACTGCGATGCGCACCACCGGGTGTCCCGCCTTCTCGAGCGCGTCTACCGCAGCGTCCTGCGCAGCGTCCGGCGCATCATCGAGGCGCAGATAAGCGAACAGGCGGTCGGCGCCGTAGACGTCAGGCGCGCCTAGGGGCTCGCGGTCCATGGGGATGATGCCCTTCCCCTCCTTACCCGTCGATTCGGCGAGGAGCTGTTCCAGCCAGGCTCCGAGCTGCACGACGCCAGGAGAGGCAATGAGCGTGACCTTGTCGCGACCCAACCTGGCCGACGCTCCGAGGATGGCGCCGAGCAGGACTCCCGGATTCTGCTCGGGCGGCACGCACGATGCGCACGCGTGCGCCATGATCGCCGTACGGTCGAGGAACCGCCGCACGTCGATCCCCATGACCGCGGCCGGCACCATGCCGAAGTTCGACAGCGCCGAGTATCGTCCGCCGATCCCGCGCACGCCGAAGAACACCTGCGCGGGCGCTCGCGATTCGGCGATCGTCTGTAGCGAGGAGCCGGGGTCGGTCACGACGATGAAGTGATTCGCAGCCTGGCCGTCACCGACGGTGCGGCAAACGCGCTCATAGAAGTAGTCTTTGAGGACGTTGGGCTCGAGCGTGGTGCCGGACTTGCTCGAGACGATGAAGAGCGTTTTCGCGAGATCGATGCGCGATTCCAGTGTCCGGATCTGCGCGGGATCGGTCGAGTCGAGGATGTGGAGCTCGGGATAGCCCTTGATATGGCCGAACGTGCGCGACAGGACATCGGGACAGAGGCTCGAGCCACCCATGCCGAGAACGACCGCGTGAGCAAAAGCGCGTCGAGCCTCTTTCGCGAACGCCGTCAGCCCTGGAGCGGAGTCTTGCTCGCCGTCGACGATGTCCAGCCAATCGAGCCACCGGTTCTCGTCGTGGCCTGTCCAAAGCGCCGCATCGCGCGCCCACAGGCGCCGCACCTTGCCGGTGGTACGCCAGTCCTCGAGCGTGGCCTTCACGCCGCTGTCGAGCGCGGCGGGCAATCGATAGCTCATCCGGTCGAGCGCCGACTGGAGCACGCCATCGCGCTTCTTCTCGATCGATCCCAGGAGCGTATCGAACGCCGCGGAGAATTCCCTGACACCATCGTCGAGAAGGCGCGCGGTCAGCTCGTCGATCGAGATGCCGCTCTGCGCGAGCGTGGCCAGGACCTGACTTGCGCCGCCGAGGTTCTTTTCCAGGCGGCTCTCCGCCTTGCCGTGGTCACGGAGCGCATCGAGCGTCGCCGGCGGGATGGTGTCGACCGTGTCAGGGCCGATCAGTGACTCGACGTACAGGACGTCGCTCAAGCGCGGATCCTTGGTGCTCGTGCTCGCCCACAACAGGCGCTGCACGCGGGCGCCACGCGCGGCCAGCGCTTGCCATCGCGAACCGCGGCACAGCTCCTTCCAGTCCTGGTAGGCGAGCTTGGCGTTGGCGATGGCCACCTTGCCGACGAGGCTGCGCAGCGGCGCCTGATCGGCGCCGGTCCGCGCCTCCAGCATCGGATCGACGAGGACGTCCAGGCGGCTGACGAACATGCTGGCGACGCTGGCGATGCGAGTCAGATCTCCGCCGTGCGCAGCGAGCGTTTCGAGGCCGTCCATGTACGCCACGGCCACCTGGCGACACACGGCGCGCGAGAAGAGCAGCGTAATGTTGACGTTGATTCCCTGGCTGATGAGCTGCCTGATCGCCGGAATCCCTTGAGAGGTCGCCGGAACCTTGATCATCAGATTCTCGCGGTCAACCTTCTTCCACAGGCGAGTCGCTTCGCCGACGGTGGCTTGCGTATCGTGGGCGAGGTAGGGCGAGACTTCCATGCTCGCGTAGCCGTCGCGCCGGTCAGACTCGTCGTACACCGGACGGAGGATGTCGGCCGCCTGCTGGATGTCCTCGACCGCCAGATGTTCGTAGATGGCCGACGCCGTTGCGTCCATGCGCTTTTCGTAATACTCGAGGGCCGGTCCATAATCAGTGCTGCCGGCGATCGCTTTTTCGAAGATGGACGGATTCGAGGTCACTCCGCGGATGCCGTCCTCCTTCACCAGCCGCGCGAACTCACCGCTTCGAAGAAGGTGCCGCCGGATGTAGTCGAGCCAGACCGACTGGCCGTACTCTCGATGAAGCTCTTTCAGGTCCACGCGAGCCTCCTAGTAGCCGGTGAATTCTTCGGTGCGGATGTCGTCGTCGTCCACGCCGCTGGCATTGAGCATCTCGTGCAGGCCCTTCACCATTCCCGGCGGCCCGGCGATGTAATGGATGGGCGAGGTGGCGGCCTTCGAATGGCGCGAGAGCAATGCGTTGTCGATCATCCCCGTTTCGCCGTCCCAGGATCGCTGCGATTTCGCCATCTCGGTCATGGTGGCGATGAGCTTGTAGTTCCGGTTTTCGCTCTGCAGCGTCATCAACTCAGCGAGGAACGGAGCGTCCTCCGGCCGCCGATTCGAATAGAAGGCGAAGATGCGGTGTGGAAGCCGCCGCCTTGCCGCATCGATCAGGATGCTGCGGAACGGCGTGATTCCGATTCCGCCGGCGAGGATGATGGCGGCCCGCGCGGCCTTGTTGTGGAGCGTCAGGTTGCCGAACGGACCCTCGATCTTGACCTCGGTTCCAATCGGGATCGTCTGCAGCACGCGCTTGAACGCGGTATCTCGCATGCGGCTCGCCACCATGATGGTGTGCTCCTCGGGCGCGCTCGCGATCGAGAATCCGCGCTTGTTGCCCTCGGCGTCGGTCTCGGGGGGAGCGAGAATCGTCATGTCGATGAATTGCCCCGCCTTGAACGTCCAGCCCGAAGGCTTCTCGAAATGAAAGGCGATCGTGCGTTCGGCGACTTCCTCCCGGCGCACCAGCTTTGATTGGAAGATCGGCCACGTTGCTGCAGCAGACATGTTGTCATCCTCTTTCCGGCGTTCGACCCACGAGGGCCAGCGCCTGAGCGACGACGTGCTCGACGGTAAAGCCGTACTCCTTGAAAACGGTTTTGCCGGGTGCCGAGGCTCCGAAATGGTCGATGCCGATGATCGTGCCCCCAAGACCCGTCCAGCGTTCCCAGCCGAATGGCGAAGCGGCTTCCACCGCGAGCCTTCGCGTGATCGCCTTCGGCAGGACGCTCTCGCGATACTCTGCCGTCTCCTCCTCGAAGAGACGCCAGCACGGCATCGAGACCAGCCGCGCGTTCACGTTTGCCTTCCGCAAGATCGGTTCGGCCGCCACGATGAGCGCGACCTCGGAGCCGCTCGCGATCAGGATGACGTCGGGATCTGCCCGCTCGCCGGATGGGTTGAGGACGTAGGCGCCACGTCGAAGCAGCTCCGCCGGCGCATGGACGGACCGATCCAGCGTCGGGACGGCCTGGCGAGTCAGGATGAGCGCCGTCGGCCGCGTGTGTTCTTCGATCGCAACCTGCCATGCCCAGCGCGTCTCGTTCGCGTCGCAAGGACGGATCACGACCAGGTTCGGGATGGCCCGCAGCGAGGCGAGCTGCTCGATGGGCTCGTGGCTCGGCCCGTCCTCGCCGACGCCGATGCTGTCGTGCGTGAAGACGAAGATGGAGCGCAATTCCGCCAGCGCCGAAAGACGCATGGACGGGCGCATGTAGTCGGAGAACACGAGGAAGGTGGCCGCGAAGGGGATGAACCCGCCGTGGCAGGCAAGCCCGTTGACTGCGGCGGCCATCGCGTGCTCGCGGACTCCGAAGTGGACGTTGCGCCCCGCATAGCCCCAGCCGCCACCCACCTGGCCCTGCACGCCTTTCTGATCGCGCGCCGGGGATTCGAAGTCGCCGTCCTCCTTGAGCCAGGTGTACGTCGATGGATCGAGATCGCCCGAGCCGCCGGCCAGCTCGGGCACCCGGTGCGCCAACTCCTGCAGCACCGCTTCCGACGCCTTCCGCGTGGCCATGCCCTTCGCATCGCGCGGAAAGACCGGCAACGTCTCTGCCCATCCTCCCGGAAGCTCGTCGGAGAACCGCCGATCGATTTCGTGCGCCAACTCGGGGAATTCGCGCGCATAGGCGTCGAGCTTCTGCCGCCAGGCTTGTTCGAGCTCGCGGCCGTGCTCGATTGCGCCGCGGAAGTGCTTGCGGGCCTCGTCGGGGACAAGAAATGGCGGCTCCACGGGCCAGCCGAGGTTCTTCTTCGCCTTGATCACCTCGTCGGCGCCGAGCGGGCTGCCGTGAGCCGCGAACGTACCCTGCTTGTCAGGCGCGCCGTAACCGAGCACGGTCTGCACCGAGACGAGCGAGGGTCGATCCCGCACCTCTCTCGCCGCATGAATCGCGCGCCCGATCGCTTCGAGATCGTTGCCGTCGTCCACCTGCTGCACGTGCCAGCCGTAGGAGCGATAGCGCGCAGGCACGTCCTCGCTGAACGCGATCGGCGTCGTCGCCGAGAGCGTGACGTGGTTGTCGTCGTAGAGGACGATGAGCCGCCCGAGGCCGAGGTGAGCAGCGAGCGAGGCCGCCTCGCTCTGCACTCCTTCCATCATGTCGCCGTCGCTGGCGAGGACGTAGGTGAAGTGGGTGAAGAGCTCGTGTCCCGGGCGATGGTATCGCGCAGCCAGATGAGCCTGGGCGATGGCCATTCCGAGCGCGTTGCCGACGCCCTGACCGAGCGGGCCGGTCGAGGCCTCCACACCGGCCGTCAGATGGCTCTCCGGATGTCCCGGCGTCTGGCTTCCCCATTGCCGGAACTGCTTGAGCTGCTCGAGCGGAAGATCGTAGCCGGTCAGATGCAAGAGCGAGTAAAGCAGCGCCGAGCCGTGTCCCGCGGACAGGACGAAACGGTCGCGGTCCCACCAGCACGGGTTGGACGGGCTGTGGCGGAGGAAGCGCGTCCAGAGGACGTAGGCCATGGGCGCGGCGCCCATCGGCAATCCCGGATGCCCCGAGTTCGCCTTCTCCACCATGTCCACGGAAAGAAAGCGGATGGTATCGACGCACAGCCGATCGAGCTCCGATGGCGTCACGATGGCCTCCCGGTCTCCGGTTCGTGCCAGCCGCCCGACGATTCGACGATTCGCCCCGCCTCGGCGGGTCCCCAGGTTCCGGGTTGGTATTCGTGCACCGGCCTGACGTCGCCCAGGATCGGAGCAACCACGCGCCACTCCGCCTCGACGGCGTCCTCGCGCGCAAAGAGGGTTGCGTCGCCCCTCATCGCATCAGCAAGAAGGCGCTCGTAGGGGCCCATCTCGTCGGCCACGTCCTGCGTGGCGAGGAGCTGGACGCTCCGTCCCGCCATCGCCTCTCCGGGGACCTTCGACCGCACGCCGAGCGCGATGGCGACGTCGGGTCCGAGACGAAATCGCACGAAGTTCGTGCGGCCCAGGTCGGAGAGGGCTTCGCCGAACACCGATCGCGGCGGCGGTTTCAGCTCGACGAGCACTTCGGTGCAGGTGATCGGCAGGCACTTGCCGGCGCGTACGTAGAAGGGCACGCCCGCCCATCGCCAGCTGTCGATGTCGATCCGCAAGGCGGCGAAGGTTTCGACTTGCGAGGTGGCCGCGACGCCCGGCTCGCGCCGATATCCACGGAACTGTCCGCGCACGAGATTCGCCGGCGTGAGCGGCTTGATCGCTTCCAGGACGCGCGTCTTCGCGTCGCGGAGCGCCTCGGGATCGCCGCCTGCAGGCGCTTCCATGCCGAGGCAGGCGATCACTTGCAGCAGGTGGTTCTGCACCACGTCGCGGATCGCGCCCGTCTCTTCGTACAGCGGTCCACGCCCGGCGACACCGAAGGTCTCCGCCATGGTGACCTGCACGTTGTCGACGAAGTTGCGGTTCCAGATCGGCTCGAGAAACGAGTTGCTGAAGCGGAAGTAGAGGAGGTTCTGGACCGGCTCCTTTCCCAGGTAATGGTCGATGCGGAAGATCGATCGCTCGGGGAAGACGGACAGGAGCGACCGATTCAGCTCCCGGGCGGATTTGAGATCACGTCCGAACGGCTTCTCGACGACGACGCGGGCATCCCTGGCGCATCCGGATCGACCGAGCTCGCGGACCACCGAGCCGAAGAGGCTGGGCGGGATGGCCAGGTAGTGCAGCGGCCGCTCCGACGGGCCGAGCGCCTTGCGCAGGCGATCGAAGGTCGTAGCCTCGCGGTAGTCCCCGCCGATGTAGTGCAAGAGCGAAGAGAGCTTGTCGAAGGCAGCGCGATCCACTCCCCCGCCGTGCCTTTCGATGCCATCTCTGGCGCGTGCCCGAAGCTGCTCCAGGCTCCAATCGTCTTTCGCCACGCCGACGACGGGCACCACAAGCCGGCCGCTCCTGGCCATCGCCTGCAAGGCAGGAAAGATCATCTTGTGCGCGAGGTCTCCGGTGGCGCCGAAGAAGACCAGCGCATCCGATTGCGCCGTCACGGCCGCTTCTCGACGTGCCCGCCGAACTGGTGGCGCATCGCCGAGAGCACCTTGTCGGCGAACGCGTCGTCGCCGCGCGAAGCGAAGCGCTGCGCCAGCGCCGCGTTGAGGATGGGCGCCGGCACGCCCTCGTCGATGGCGGCGATCAGCGTCCAGCGGCCTTCGCCGGAATCGGAGACGCGGCCCGCGAAGCGATCGAGATTCGGATCTTCGAGGAGGGCGGCCGCGGTCAGATCGAGGAGCCAGGATGAGATGACGCTGCCGCGCCGCCACAGCTCCGCGATGTCGGTGAGGTCGAGGTCGTACCGGTAGTACTCGGGATTCCTCAGTGGCGTCGTCTCGGCATCCGCGGCGACGTCGTCCTTGCCGGCGTTCGCGTGGCGGAGGATGTTCAGCCCCTCCGCATAGGCGGCCATGATCCCGTATTCGATCCCGTTATGGACCATCTTGACGAAGTGGCCGGCGCCCGAGGGACCGCAGTGCAAGTAGCCGCGCTCGGCGGTACCTGCTCGCCCGGTGCGAGCCTTGGTGCGGGGTGCTTCGTCGATGCCGGGTGCGAGCGCGGCGAAGATGGGGTCGAGTCGGTCGACCACAGCCCGGTCGCCTCCGATCATCAGGCAGTAGCCGCGCCCTTCGCCCCACACACCGCCGCTGGTGCCGACGTCGAGGTAGCGGATGCCATTCTTCGCCAGCTCCTTGCCGCGGCGGATGTCGTCCTGGTAGTGGGAGTTGCCGCCGTCGATGATCGCGTCGTCCGCGTCGAGCAGCGGCGCCAGCGCCTGGATGGTCTGGCCGACGACGCTCGCAGGCACCATCAGCCACACCGCCCGCGGACGCGTCAGCTCCTTGACCAGCGCCTCGAAGGACGCCGCCGGCAGCATGCCCTTGGCCTTCAATTCCTCGACGGCCTGCGGGTCTTTGTCGAAGATGACGCACTGATGACCGGCCCGCGCGAGACGGCGTGCCATGTTCGAGCCCATCCGGCCCAGCCCGACGATTCCGATCTGCATGCCCTGCTCCTGCGAGGCCTCGAGATCTTCGTCTGCGACGAAGGTGAGAAGCATCCGATTGTGCGGTCGTTGCCCTGAGTGCCGCGAGGAGGTCTCGCACGGGATCTGGTCGGGCGGCGGCAGGCGATCGTTTGACTTCAAACTAATCAGCGGCGGCGAGCGATGCAACGAAATCACCTTTTCGCGTGCCGCCGCGATCTGGTTGTCGCGCCGGCAGCTCGTTTGAGCATCAACTAATCATCCGCGGCTCGCCGGGAAGCAACGGGCGTCCACCACTTCATGTTTGCAAAGACGTCACCGCTCGGCTGCCGCGCCCGCCCGATCACCACACTTCCGCTCGTGCAGCCCCAAGTGTGGGTGTCGGTATCGAAGGGGCAGGATCTCAATCTTCCCGCGAACCACCTGATGGCGCCGGAGGATGCGCATGCGTCGCGGCGAAAGCCATTTCGTCGCATCACCGGAAGCCAACGAGGCGCACGCCTGTTCGCGCGTCGGACGGCAACCCTTGGATACCGCTGTTCGCCGGCCCGTGACTTTCGCAACGACTCGCGGCGGCTTTGCCTCGGCATGGATATACGTAGCACCGGAATCCCGTCGCAGTTCTGGTTGCTGCGCGGAGGGACAATGGACCTGTACCAAGGGAGCGCGGACCTCGAGGCCAAGTGGAATGGCGCCGTCAGGTGGGATGGAAAGGGGTCATTGGATGTAACGGACCAGACCAAACTGCGTGCTGCCGCCATCGACGAACTGGCATACAACTCCGTCTTCAACGAGGACCCTGCCACTGTAGAGGTTGCGCGTTCCCTGATCCGCGGCGCAGCTGCCGCTCTCGGGGTCAAGACTGCATCCATCAAGAGGCTTTACGACGCGCGAGGGCGCGGTGAGATCGGCGGCTTCACGGTGCCGGCGATCAATATCCGCGGTCTGACCTACGACGTCGCCCGCGCGGCCTTTCGCGTCGCCAAGCGAACCGACGCAGCGGCGATGGTCTTCGAGCTCGCCCGAAGCGAGATCGGGTACACCTTCCAGCGTCCGGCCGAGTATGCGAGCTGCGTCCTCGCTGCTGCCATCCGCGAGGGTTTCGAGGGGCCACTGTTCCTCCAGGGCGACCACTATCAGGTCAATGCCGCGAAATTCGCCGATGCGAAGGCCAAGGAGCCGGAGCTGCAAGCGATCCGCGATCTCATCGCCGAAGCCATCACGGCCGGTGTCTACAACATCGATATCGATTCTTCGACGCTGGTTGATCTCTCCAAGCGGACCGTGGAAGAGCAGCAGCGCAACAACTATGCGGTCTGCGCGCAACTAACGAAGTGCATCCGCGAGCGGCAACCCGCAGGCGTGACCATTTCGATCGGCGGTGAAGTCGGAGAGGTCGGTACGAAGAACTCCACGGTCGAGGACCTGGACGAGTTCATGACGGGCTATCGGCGCGCTCTCGGCGGGAGCGTCGAGGGCCTGAGCAAGATCGCCGTTCAGACCGGGACGACCCATGGCGGAATACCACTCACCGGCGGGGGCGTTGCCACCGTCAATCTCGACTTCAAGGCGCTGGAGAAATTGTCCAGAGTGGCTCGCGAGAAATACGCCCTGGCCGGCGCCGTTCAACACGGTGCTTCGACTCTCCCCTCGTCACTCTTTGGTAGCTTTCCGAAAATCGAAACGGCGGAGATCCACCTGGCGACGCAGCTCCAGAACATCGTCTTCGACCATTCGGCATTCCCGGAGGACCTGCGCAGGAAGATGAGCGCCTGGTGCAGGGAGAACCGACGCATCGATTGGAAGGAGGGCGACACGGAAACGCAATTCCTCTACCGAACTCGCAAGAGGACCTGGGGCCCGTTCAAGGAGCAACTCTGGAACCTCGATGACAAGCAGACGATCATGGCCGATGTCGAGGCCGAGTTGGAGTTCCTCTGGAAGCAGCTCAAGGTGGTGGGAACGCGTGAGCTCGTCGAGAAGTACACGACCTGAAGCACGACCGAAGTCAGCTCCGGGCGGGTTTCGGGAGGCCACCTGCCCAGCCTTTCAGCCGTCGGTGCGGCTCCGACCACGCTGACGATGCGCGTCCTGCATTCGCACCAGCACCGCCCGGAGCGCGAGGTCGCGCAGGGCAGGAGAGCGCAGAGGTGCTTTCTGGAAGGAGGCAGCGCCCCGGTGAAGCGAGCACGCCCGAGGAGGATCCTCGTCATCGACGTCGGCGGGACGCACGTCAAGCTGCTGGCGAGCGGACGCAGGTTGCCCCTCAAGTTCGACTCGGGTCCGCGAATGACGCCGGCGAGGATGTTCGAACAGATCAAGAGACTCACCACCGATTGGAAGTATGACGCCGTCTCGCTCGGCTATCCCGGGCTGGTGGTGCACGGGCGCATCGTGTCCGAGCCGCACAATCTTGCCGCGGGATGGGTCGGCTTCGATTTCAGGCGCGCCTTCAGGAAGCCGGTGAAGATCATCAACGACGCGGCCATGCAGGCCTTGGGCGATTATCGCGGCGGGCGCATGCTCTTCATCGGGCTGGGGACAGGGATGGGCTCGGCGATGATCGTCGACGGCGATCTCGAGCCGATGGAGCTGGGCCACCTCCCCTACAAGAAGGGCAGGAGCTACGAGGACTACGCCGGAGCGCAGGGCTTGCGCCGTCTGGGCAAGAAGAACTGGAACAAGCACGTCCTCGAAATCATCGGCGTCTTGCGCGCGGCGCTCGAACCGGACCGCGTGATCATCGGCGGCGGCAACGCGAAGCTCCTCAAGCGCTTGCCCCGCGACGTCAGCGTCGGAGAAAACGCAAAGGCCTTCGCCGGCGGGTTCCGGCTGTGGAAGAGGAGCTGAACATGTTCTTCCCGTGCAACCGGCGGCAGGTTGCCCGAGAGAGCCTGGCCAGCGGGACCGATCTGCGCACGTTGTCGCTTGCCAGGACCTCGCTGCCCGACACTGGACGATGTTCAGCGGCCTGCGCATCGGCCTCGAATCGCTCGCCACCGGGGATTTGGTCAGCCCGTGGTCAGCGACGCGCGAAGACCCCTCCGTTCAGTGCGGAAATCAATCGCCAGATTCAAGAATCCCCGCGCGGTTAGGAACGAGCCCCCGTAACCCACGACCTTCGGGCTGCGCCATTCTCGCCCAAGGTTCACAAACGCAAAGGCTCCACAAGCTAGTGCCTGTAGAGCCAATGGTTTTGGTTGCGGGGGCAGGATTTGAACCTGCGACCTTCGGGTTATGAGCCCGACGAGCT
>Ga0070741_10005906_pt1 | contig 26708 bp, 24 predicted proteins | sample Coa_R1_4_FD_66440 | JGI IMG/M metagenome (GOLD analysis project Ga0070741, IMG submission 66440) | Surface soil microbial communities from Centralia Pennsylvania, which are recovering from an underground coalmine fire - Coalmine... | ecosystem: Environmental > Terrestrial > Soil > Unclassified ... | reverse complement strand
GGCCCTCATAGGTCACCTTGTGTCCGATATCGGCGAACTGGTCGACGACGAGTTGCAAGGTCGAGGCGATGTCGGCGAGCGTCATGGCCTCGAGCTTGCGGTCGTTGCGCAGGAACGAAAGCACCGATTCCAGCATCGAGCGCATCTGGTCGAGATCGCTCATCATGCGGTGACGATGAATCTCGTCGTCGATGAACTCTGCCCGCAGCCGCATCCGCGTGATCGGTGTGCGCAGATCGTGGCTGATGGCGGCCAGCATCTTGGTACGATCGTCGATCAGCGCGCCGATGCGTTCACGCATCCGGTTGAGTGCTCTGGCGACGGAACGGATTTCTTCCGGTCCGCGTTCCGGCAGAGAAGCGGCCGCGCCGTTAACGCTGAAATTCTCGGCCGCTTTCGCAAAGGCCGATAGCGGCGCCGTCAGCGCGCGCGCCGCCCACAGGCTGAGCAGGCTGACGCTGACGATCACAAACAACAGCGTCACCGTCCACGATCCGATCCAGAGCGGACGCATCCGCTGGTCGGGCAGTATGCGCGCCGAAATCATCGCGCCGTCCGGCAAGGCGATGCCGACCTTGTGACGGCTTTGATCGTTGACGAGAGAAAAGATGCGATAGCTGGAGTCGAGCCTTCGATGCAGGCTGCGCAGATCGAGGCCTTCGGGGTCGCTCGCTTCGGGCACGGGGCCCGCCGGCAGCGGCTGAATGTCGAGCTTGGGGAAGGCGCGCCCGAGATCGGCCATCAGGCGCGGGCGGTCGGCGGCTGACGCTGCGCCGAGCAGCAGAACCGACGCCGCAAACTGGGCGTGGCCGCGATCGACGCTCGGATCCGGCTGTTCCGGGCGGGTCAGCAGGAAGAGGCAGGTCAGAATGGCGTGGATGGCAACGATAGAAGCTATCACCAGCGCGGTGATCTGACCGCCGATCGTCCGCAGGTTCAGGACGTCGGCGAGCTTCATTTGACGCCATCAATCGGGACGGCAGCCGCCTCCACGGTCGGCGTGAAGAGATAGCCGCCCGAGCGCACCGTCTTGATCATGCTGGAATCCTGCGGATCGGTTTCGATCTTGCGGCGGATGCGGCTCACCAGCACGTCGATCGAGCGCTCGAACGAGCCGGCGCTGCGGCCTTGCGTCAGATCGAGCAGGCTGTCGCGCGACAATACGCGCCCGGGCCGCTCGCAGAAGGCGCGCAGCAAGTCGAACTCGGCCGACGTCATCGCTACGCGCGCGCCGGCCGGATTGCGCAATTCGCGCAAACGGAAATCGATCCGCCAGCCCTGAAAGGTGAGCGCGGTCGCGCCTGTCACGGAGCTTGCGGTTTGCGCGGCCGCCTGGCGGCGCAGCACCGCATTGATGCGGGCGAGCAGTTCGCGGGGGTTGAAGGGCTTTGCCAGATAGTCGTCGGCGCCCATCTCGAGGCCAAGAATGCGATCGACGTCCTCGCCGCGCGCGGTCAGCATGATGATCGGCACCTGCGACTCGCTGCGGATCTTGCGGCACAGGCTGAGGCCGTCTTCGCCCGGCAGCATCACGTCGAGAATGACGAGGTCGACGCGATGATCGGTCATCGCGCGGGTCATCTCGCGCCCATCATTGGCGGTGGTCACATTGCAGGCGTTGTTGCGAAGATATTTTGCAATCAGCGCCCGCGTTTCGCGGTCGTCTTCAACGACGAGGATGTTCGGCGGCACAGGAGGCATCCAAATTCTTTGCCCGAGATTTTGGGCAACAGAACCACCTTTTTTGTTTCCGGATGTTTCCGGAGTCTGGTTCGCAATAGCGGGCAATAACTGCACTTTCGCAGTCATGAGACCATTTTAATCCTGACATACGGTGATGGGGCAGGAAACCCATAAACCCCACGGCGCCCCGGCCAAAGCCCCGCAAAGAATGCATGTTTGACACCATCATTCTGCTGACCGGCTACATTGAACGAGCGGCGCTGCCGCCGGCCCTGCTCGGGCACAACCCGGCGGTCACCGTGCTGACCATCGACAGCGTCGAACAATTGTCGGAGCTATCGAGCCAGGTGCTGGCCCGTTCGCGCCTGATCGGCTTTGTCACGCCGGTGATCGTGCCCAAAAAGATCCTCGACCAGATCGGCTATGGCGCGGTCAATTTTCACCCGGGGCCGCCGAGCTATCCCGGCTGGGCGCCGGCGCATTTCGCGCTGTATGATCAGGCCGGTGAATTCGGCGCGACCGTCCATTTGATGGTCGAGAAGGTCGACGCGGGTCCGATCATCGATCTCGCGCTGTTTCCGATCCCGCCCGACACAACAGTGTTCAGCCTCGAGGGCATGGCCTACGCCCGCCTTGCATTTCTGTTCTGGCGCATGGCGCGGGAACTGGCTTGCTCTCTCACCTTGCCGGCGGCGCTGCCGGTCGAATGGGGACGGCGGAAATATTCGCGCGGCAACTACCTTTCGATGTGCGAGATTCCGCTCGACATTTCCAGGCACGAACTCAACCGGCGCATGCGGGTGTTCGGAGGAAATTATTTCGGCGTAATGCCGACCGTCAAACTGCATGGGATCGAGTTTCGGGCCGTGCTGCCGGACATTGCCGAAAGCGCTGCGGCCGCGCTGGGTTGATCTTCGTTACGCATCAGCGAACACAGGATTCGGCAAAGATCGGACGGCGCGCAATCGGAGCACATCGCTCCGGTTCCGCTGGTGTGCCAGCCGAAATTACCGGAACCGCGGAACAGCAATTGAAGCATCGGGTTTTCTCTTCACCTTTTGGCTAAGGAGGAAACAATGTTTGCAAAAACTATCACGGCGGCGTTGGCCAGCACGGCGTTGCTTATAACGATGGCTTCGGCGCAAACCCCGACGACGCAAACCCCGGCCGCTACGAGCGATCACGCGACCGGCGCGTCCATGCCCGAGTCCTCGCTCAAGGGTGACTGGCGCGCCTCGAAGGTCGTTGGCCTGAAAGTCTACAACGACGAAAATGAAAACCTGGGCTCCATCAATGATCTGTTGATGGACAAGGGCGGAAACATCAAGGCGGTGGTGCTCGGCGTCGGCGGTTTTCTGGGCATGGGCCAGCATCTGGTCGCGGTGCCGCTCGACAAGATCAAATTCGTCAACGAGCCGGTGGCCTATACCGGCACGGCCTCTACCGGTACGCCCAGCGCCGGCGGCGGCGCGATGACCCGTCCGCCGACCAGCCCGCCGACCACGACCGGCTCTGCCAGCGGCGGTTCTTCCGGCACCGGCGGCCCGCCGGCGAGCAAGCCCAACCCCTGGTATCCGGATCATGCCGTGTTCAATGCGAACAAGGATGAGCTGAAGTCGATGACCGAATTCAAATATTCGGAGTGATGCTTCGCCTGCCAACGGGCACGATAACAAGCGCGCGCCCGGTTCTGCCGGGCGCGCTTTCCTCGTGCAGGAACTTTGCGCCTTTCAGCGCCTATGTCCCGATGTTAGTCTCAGAAGTGGCAGGAGCACCTGCCTCCTGCCTAATACCGAACGGGAGGACTGATATGAGCGAAAGCGTCTACAAGGTCATTGAACTGGTCGGTACCAGCAAGGATTCATGGGAGAAGGCGGCCGCGGCCGCCGTCGAAAGGGCCGGCAAGACCTTGCGCGATCTCCGGGTTGCCGAAATCGTCAAGCTCGATATGCAACTTGATGCCAAGGGCAAGGTTGAAGCCTATCGCGCCAAGATCAACGTTTCGTTCAAATTCGAGGACTGAGGAGAGAGACCGAGCACGAGCGTCCGTGCAAAACGCGCCCGGTTTGGCCGGGCGCGTTTTTTGTTGTCCCACGTCATTGCGAGCCCAACGGGACGCGCGAATGCGCGCCCGATGACAGGCTCCGCGAAGCAATCCAGAATCTAAGAGAGCTGGATTGCTTCGTCGCTAAGGCTCCTCGCAATGACGTCTTGGCCTACGACGATCTCAATTCGTCTTCACCAGCGGGCAATTGCCCTTGTCGAGCGGACGGAACGCCTCGTCGCCGGGAACGGTGGCGAGCAGTTTGTAAAGGTCCCACTCACCCTTCGACTCCTCGGGCTTCTTGACCTCGAACAGATACATGTCGTGGACCATGCGGCCGTCGATGCGGATCTTGCCGTCGTGAGCGAAGAAGTCGTGGATCGGCGTGGCGCGCATCTGCGCCATCACCTTCAGAGAGTCGTCGGTGCCGATCGCCTCGATCGCCTTAAGGTAGTGCATGGTCGCGGAATAAAGACCCGCCTGGATCATGGTCGGCATGTGGCCGACCTTCTCGTTGAAGCGCTTGGAGAAGGCGCGCGTCTCGTCATCGCGATCCCAGTAGAAGGCATCGGTGACGATCAGCCCCTGGGTGGCCTTGATGCCGAGCGAGTGCACGTCGGTGATTTCCGTGAGCAGGGCGATCATCTTCTGTCCGCCTTGCGTGATGCCGAACTCGGCCGCCTGCTTCAGCGCGTTCTGGGTGTCGCCGCCGGCATTGGCGAGCCCAATCACCTTGGCCTTCGAAGACTGCGCCTGGAGCAGGAAGGAGGAGAAATCGGAATTGTTCAGCGGATGTCGCGCATCGCCGAGCACCTTGCCACCGTTTTCCTTGACGACGTCGGCCGCGTCACGCTCGAGCGCATGGCCGAAGGCATAGTCGGCAGTGATGAAGAACCAGGTGTCCTCGCCGCGCTTGACCATCGCCTTGCCGGCGACGTTGGACAGCGAATAGGTGTCATAGGTCCAGTGCACCGTGTTGGGCGAGCAGGCCTTGCCGGTGAGGTCGGACGTGCCGCCGCCCGAATTGATGTTGATCTTGTTCTTCTCGCGCGTCAGGGCCGAAATCGGCAGCGCGACGGACGACGTCGGCACGTCGAAGATCGCGTCGACCTTTTCGTTGTCGTACCAGTTGCGGGCGATCGAGAGGGCGATGTCAGGCTTGTTCTGATGGTCGGCAGAGACCACCTCGACCGGCTTGCCCTTCACCTTGCTGCCGTAGTCGGCGACCGCCATCTGCACGGCGACCAGCGAGCCCTTGCCGGTGGCGTCAGCATAAAGGCTTGCCATGTCGGTCAAGACGCCGATCTTGACGACGTCGTCGGAAATTTGCGCATTCGCCGCGCTGCTCGTTGCGGCAATAGCGAGCGCGGCGAGCATGCTGGCGGTGAAGGATTTCATGGTCTCATCTCCCTGACATGTTTGTTCTTATGGGGTTGTTTTACCCGGCTTCGGGAGAGCCTGCAAAGTCCGAAGAAGTCGGGGCCCATCCTTCGAGACGCATCGCTTCGCGATGCTCCTCAGGATGAGGAGCGCAGCTCAAAGCCCCGGCAGGGATGCCACTGTGACGCTGATGGTGCCGTCAACCTCGGCGATCAGGCGCAGCGTCTTGGCATCGTAGGCGATGTCGGCAAGCGTCAGGTTCTTGATGTCGGTGACGACCCGCACGCTGTTTTCGTTCTTCTGCAAATCGGAGACCGCGCTTCCGATCATCTTCTGCGCGTCGCCCAGGAACGGCTTCAGGTCCACCGTGGTCTTCTCGGCCAGGGTCTTTTGCAGATGCGGCATAACAGCACGTGCGGCGGCACCGAGCAGGCCGAAGGCAGCTTCCGATTCCACGCCCATCTCGACATTGGTGAGCCGCAGGATCTGGTTTGCCTTGTCGAGCACCGGCTTGCCCCAGATATGCACGGTGGCTTCGCCGCCGAACGAGAGGAAGCTGTTCTTTTCCTTGGCGTTGAGCAGCAGTGAAATCAAAAGCCGGTCGCCCGAGGCCGAAACCTGCGCGCGTTTCACGGTGACGTTCACCGAACCCGATCCATCTTCCGGAAAGGTGCGGCCGACCAACTGCGCTTCGACGAGCTTGTCGACGTCGGTGAAGGGAATATCGATCGGGATGCCGATGGCGACGATCGGCTGCGTCGGCGGCACGACCGAAAGCTTTTCGGGGAAGGGGCACATCGGCGTCGTTTGTTTCGGCGTGATGCGGGTTTCCGCCTCGATGCCGACCGTCATGGTGATGGCGGTGGCGCTGACATTCGGCTGGACGGCGATCGCGCGGGTCGGGCGCATTTCGAGCCAAAGCGGCGGCGTTGACGAGCTCGCGGTCTGCAGTGGAATCGAGCGGCAGGCCTTGGCCCATTGAATGCGCGCGTTGCGCTCGAACGAGGGATCGTTGTGGATGCGATTTTCCGCGGTGATGATCTGTTCGGCGACGTTCTTGTCGAGCAGCGGCTTGATCTGCGCAGGCACGTTGAGGCGCGCACCGGCGACCGACATGCTGGTGTCGCCGAGATTGACCTGGCCGCTCAGGTTGGGCTCGATGCGCCAGTTGGCGCCGAACTTCGGCCGCGCCGTGACGGTCACATTGCCCTTGATCTCGGCGCTGGCATTCACCGCCTTGATGTTGATGCTCGAGATCTTGCTGCCGACATCCCTGCCGAGCAGGCCGCCGATGGCGTCACCCACGGCGCCCGTCGTCTTCGCCGCCAGCGATCCCGTGACGTTCAGCTTTCCGGTCAGCGCCGTGTTCAGCGACAGTGCATCCTGACCGCCGCTCACCCCGATCGGCCCGCGCGCGGCGGTCCAGCCGATGTCGGCATTCTGCAGGACCTGCGAGACCGGGTTATCGGCCTTGCCGGAAAAGTTGCGGGGCGCGCCGCGGTCGGCTGCGTCGCGGATCGCGGTGATGGGAATGGCGACCTGGGCCAGGATGACGGAACTGCGCGGCGCCGGGGGTAGAGGCGGCAGGTCGGCGACGGCGGCCGGGCGCAGGCTCTCGCTGCGCGGCGAGACCCAGTCCATCACCTTCAGACTGACGAAAAAGGATCCCGCGACCACCACGATCGCGAGCAGAATGGTCTTAAGACGCATCGTCCCCCCGGACTAATTCAACTGGGGATTTTACAGGGCCGGGGTACCGGGCGCCAGAGCTCCGATTCCGAAGTTCGCAAGCTATCGCAGCAACTTCTGATGCGAACTTCGGAATCAAAGGAGCTCTGCAACCTATTAATTCTGGGGCGGCTTTGAATTTGAAGTTCCTAAAACGAACTCGCGGCGAAGCTGATAGGAACTTCAAATTCGCAGCGCCAGTAGAGCGGCTTGGCATATAAGGGGTTAAGCGCCGAAGGCAGGCCGTAATGTGGTGGAATCATTAACAAGAGTAAACGCGCCCCCCAGTCGTCCCCGCGACCCGTCTCCGCCAAGGCTTCGCCGGGCGAGCACTCCCAGGGCGCCGAAGCTTTAGCGAAGGCGGCACGCGGGGACCCATAGCCGCTGGCGAGCGAGACCGGCACGCTGCCGATCGTCACCTTCCTCGCCGACTATGGCCGCAGCGTATGGGTCCGGATCGCGCGCCAAGGGGCGCTCGTCCGGGACGACGAGTTGGTCAAGTCGGCGTGTGCATAAAAAAGAAGAGAGGCGCGGGGGGACGCCGCGCCTCTCTTTATTCGGGACTTGGGAGAAGTCCCTGGGGGAAATTAGCTTCGCCTGCTCGCGTTGTCGGCGCGGCGTTCCATCGGCAGCACGATCACCTTGGTGCCGACGCTCGCGCGGGAATAGAGGTCGGCGACGTCCTGGTTGGTCAGGCGGATGCAGCCGGACGACACATGCGTGCCGATGGTCTGCGGCGCGTTGGTGCCGTGGATGCGATAGACCGTGCCGCCCAAATACATTGCGCGCGCGCCGAGCGGATTGCCGGGACCGCCGGCCATGTGACGCGGGAGATAAGGCTGGCGCGCGATCATTTCCGGCGGCGGGGTCCAGTCCGGCCACTCCGCCTTCTTCGTGATCGTCTGCGTGCCGGACCAGGTAAAGCCATCGCGGCCGACGCCGATGCCGTAACGGATCGCCTGTCCGCCTCCGAGCACATAATAGAGATAGGTGTTCGGCGTATCGATGATGATCGTGCCCGCCGCTTCATGAGTCGGATAGGCAACGATCTGGCGCTTGAAGCGCGCTGGCAATTCGAACGGCGCTGCCTCTTCGTTGGACGGCGCGGGCTGGGCGGCCTGCGGCGGTTCCTGCATCGGGAATGGAAACAGCGGCAACGGCGCGGCCGCGGCCTGGCCGCTCACGGCGAAGATGCCGGCCGTCAGCGTGGCTGCGGCGAATGCACGGCGGAAGACGAATCTGACGTTAAGCATCTGGTCTGCCCTGTTGGATCGCTTGCCCTGTTGGATCGCACTTTGGTGCGTTGTTGACCTCGATCCTTAACCGCAAACCATTTCCGGACGTTTTCGTGGATCAGCGAAAAAGGCTTCGTCGCGTTCATCAATTATTTCATCTGTGTGTCATGAAGCCCGAAACGCAGGGGAGATGCGAAAATCAGGGGCGTTAACCTCTGTGACGTCACACGCTTGAAATATCTCTGACGCAACGTCGCGCCTTAAAGAATCAGCAAGGCTGAATCGGAAGGCATCATGCGAATCCTGGTTGCGACAGACGCTTGGCACCCGCAGGTCAACGGCGTGGTGCGCACACTGACGTCACTGCAACGAGCAGCGAGCGCGCTTGGCGGAGACATTCAATTCGTAACGCCCGAAGGCTTTCCCCAGATGGATCTGCCGACCTATCCGGGTTTGCGGATCGCATGGACGAACGGGCGCGAGATCGCGCGGCGCATCGAGGCGGCTAACCCGGAAGCGATCCATATTGCGACCGAGGGCCCGGTCGGATGGGCGGTGCGCGCCTATTGCCGCCGCCGCGGGCTTGCCTTCACGACGTCGTACACGACACGCTTTCCGGAATATATCAGCGCGCGCATGCCGATTCCGGCGTCCATCAGCTACGCGGTGCTGCGCTATTTCCATAACGCAGCGGCGACGACCATGGTCGCGGTGCCGTCTCTTTATAATGAGCTGTCCGCGCGCGGCTTCCGCAAGCTCGCTTTCTGGGGACGCGGCGTCGACACCAACCTGTTCAATCCGGACCATCCGGCCACGCTCGATCTGCCGCGCCCGATCTTCATGACCATGGGACGCGTCGCGATCGAGAAGAACATCGAGGCGTTCCTGTCGCTCGATCTGCCCGGCTCGAAGGTCGTGATCGGCGACGGGCCGCAGCGGCGCGAGCTGATGCAGAAATATCCCGACGTGAAGTTTTTGGGCGAAAAGAAGGGCGCGGATCTGACCGCGCATCTTGCCGCCGCCGACGTCTTCGTGTTCCCGAGCCTCACCGACACCTTCGGCGTCGTGCAGCTCGAGGCGCTCGCCTGCGGCACGCCGGTCGCGGCTTTCCCGGTCACCGGCCCGATCGACGTCATCGCGAGCCATCCGATCGGCGCGCTGGACAACAACCTGGGCGCGGCGTGCCTTCGCGCGCTCACGATGTCGCGTGAGACCTGTCGACAGTTTGCACTGGAGCGTTCCTGGGAAAACAGCGCGCGTCAGTTCATCGGTAACCTGAGTGATTTGGTGCCGAGCCGCTCGCTGCGGCCGGTCACGATTGCAACCGAAAGCCATGCAGTGGGTGGCTAAGAAAGACAATCACGCAACACAGGTTGGATCAGGCGACGCCGGATCAGCCATACCTGAGGAAAACGAGAAAACGACGATGGCAGAGAGCATCAAGCTGGACGGCACCGAACTCGACTTCGACCGCGAAATGGTCGAACAGGCCTATGACCGCTGGGCGCCGATTTACGACCTCGTGTTCGGGGGTGTGTTCTCGAAAGGCCGCGATGCCGCGATCCAGGCCACCAACAAGATTGGCGGTCGCGTCCTCGAGGTCGGCGTCGGCACCGGCATTTCGCTGCCGCTCTATTCGCCCAACCTTCGCATCTTCGGCACCGATATTTCGGAAGCCATGCTCAACAAGGCGCGGAAGCGCGTCGCCGAGCAAAGGCTGAAGAATGTCGAGGGGCTGGCGGTGATGGATGCCGAGAAGCTCGAATTCGAAGACGACTCCTTTGACGTGGTGATGGCGCAATATGTCGTCACGGCGGTGCCGAATCCGGAAGCCGCGCTCGACGAATTCGCCCGCGTATTGCGGCCGGGCGGCGAACTGATCATCCTCACGCGCGTCAGCGCCGACGAAGGATTGCGCCGTTTCATCGAGCAGGGCTTGCAGCCGGTGGTTCGCCATCTCGGCTTCCGCACCGCCGAGTTTTCCTGGTCGCGTTACGCCAACTGGCTCGCGGGCGCGAAGAATGTCGAACTGGCGGAGCGTCGCCTGATTCCGCCGCTCGGCCATTTCTCGCTGGTGCGCATCCGCAAGACGACGAAGCCTGCCTGACCTCGCGAGAGTTTTGCATCGCGCGTCGTACTGCGTGACAGTTTTGTGACATTAAGATGATGTCACACACCGGACATCGAAATCCTGTAGAGTTCCTTCGACTCACCTTTTCCTTGAGGACGACCATGATCAAGAATTTCCTAGAGCAGCTGCGTATCCAGCGCTGGGATGACCATCGCTACTATCACCACAGCCGGATCAATCAGAGCCTGCATTTCGTCAGCGCAGTGAGCTTTTTGATCGGCTACGTGATGATGTTCTTCGACCCGCTGATGTCGGCGCTGATCGGCTGGCTGGTCTCGATGACCTCGCGCCAGGCCGGCCATTTCTTCTTCGAGCCGCGCGGCTACGACCATCTCAATGATGCGACGCACGAGCACAAGGAAGAGATCAAGGTTGGCTATAACCTGCGCCGCAAGGTCGTCTTGATGACGATCTGGGCCGCTTCGCCGGTCGTGCTCTACTTCGACCCGACGCTGTTTGGTCTCGTCTCGCCCTGGGTCACGCCGGCCGACTTCATGCGGCAGGTCGCCAAGATCTGGCTGGTGGTCGGCATCGGCGGTCTTCTGTTCCGCACCGTGCAGCTCTTCTTCATCCGCGATGTCGAAACCGGCCTCGTCTGGATGACGAAAATCCTCACCGACCCCTTCAACGACTTCAAGCTCTACTGCAAGGCGCCGCTCGCGCTTCTCCGTGGCGAGCTGATCGATCCCGGTCTCGACATCATCGAGCACAACGAACTCGTCGAAAACCACGCCTGAGATCTGAAGCTTTGCGTGGCTATGATTCCTTCGATGCCCGGGCTCGTCCCGGGCATTCGCGTTTTGTACGGGCAGCGGAAATCTTACCCTCCCCTAGAGGGGGAGGGTCGGTCCGCGGTCGAGCGCAGCGAGACAAGGACCGGGGTGGGGTGAAACGGAGCAACTTGTCACCCCACCCCAATCGCTCATTTCATTCGCGATTGACTCTCCCCCTCCAGGGGAGGGTGAGGAGCTCACCGTCCGAACCGGCTCTTGATCATCTCTTTGAGGATCTGGCGGCGGATGCCCTTGTTGGTCATGTCAGGCGGATGCCACCACCAGCCGTCGCGCTTCATCTTCTCGGCGGCTGCGACAAAGCGCTGCTCGACTTCCGCAAAATCGGCGTCGGTGAAGTTCAGGCTGAAGATCAGCCGTCCGGTGCCGACCCAGCTCAAGGCGAGGCCCTCGGCGCGCAGGTAGTACTGGAACATCCAGTTGTAGCGGCACGGCTCGGTGTATTGCACCGTCCAGACCGAAGAGAGATTGGCGACGCGCACCGGGAGGTTTTCCGCTTCGCACCGCGCATTCAGCGACGCCGCGCGGCCGTCCCAGGTCGCATCCAGCCCGTCATAGATGCCGCGGAAGTTCGGGCTCGACAGGCGCGACAGGAATTCGTCCATCGCCGTCATGACGTAAGGGTGCGAATTGAAAGTGCCGCGCGCGAAGCAGATATCCGCCGGATGATCGTCGCTGAAGCGGCGCATCAATTCCCTCTTGCCGCAGACGACGCCGATCGGCAGCCCGCCGGCAAGCGATTTGCCATAAGTCACCATGTCGGCGCGCACGCCGAAATATTCCTGTGCGCCGCCGGCCGCAATGCGGAAGCCGAGAAATACCTCGTCGAAGATCAGCACGATGCCGGCTTCGCTGCAGACTTCGCGCAGCTGCTTCAGCCAGGCGGTGTAGGCCTCGCGGTCGAAATGCGAATTGCGGGAGGAATCGACCAGCGAGGAATCGCCGGGCGCATTCGTATTCGGATGCAGCGCCTGCAGCGGGTTGACCAGCACGCAGGCAATGTCCTTGCGCGTCTTCAGCACGTACAGCGTCTTCTCCGACATCTCGGCGAGCGTATAGGTCTCATGCGGGGAAACAGGATTGCCGACGCCGGGCTGCACATCGCCCCACCAGCCGTGATAGGCGCCGGCGAAGCGAACGAGATGGGTGCGCTTGGTGTGATAGCGTGCGAGCCGCACCGCCTGCATCACGGCTTCGGTGCCGGACATGTGGAACGAAACTTCGTCGAGCCCGGATATGTCGCAGATGCGCTTGACGTTTTCGGCGACGACCGGATGGTAGTTGCCAAGCACGGGCCCGAGTTTTTCGGCGCGCTTGTCGCCCTCGGCGATGCACTCTTTGTAGAAGTCGTTGCCGAAGATGTTGACGCCGTAGGAGCCGGTGAGGTCGTAGAAGGTGTTGCCGTCGACGTCGGTCACGGTGACGCCGGACGATTTTTCCATGAACACGGAGGTGCCGAGGTTTTCCTGCACCAGACGCGAGAACTGGAACGGCACACGATAGGCGCGGGTGAATTGCAGGTCGGAGATCTGGCTCGCGGCCTCCGTCGTCATCGCGCGGCCCTTGGCGTAGCGCTCGCCGTAAAGCTTCGCCAGCGCGAAGAAGGCGTCCTTGCGCTGGCTCGCGATGTCTGCCGGCGCGCCGTCGGCGCTGAAATACGTGTCGCCGGTAAATTCGTAGAACGGCAGCAGCTTCGCCACCCGCCGCGACATCTTGGAATGTCCCGCCAGCGAGCGGTGCTTGGCGCGCGACAGTGCAATGCGCGCCCTGACCTTGGGGAAAGCAACGGCGGCGCCGGCCACCGCGGCGGCGGACAGAGAGAGAATCGGGAGAGATGTTTCCATGCCTGAAGCGCTAGCCGGTCCATCTAACAGATTCATGACAATCAAGGGCCTGATCACAGCCCTGACGGAACAGGAGAACATTAACTTTCTCCTGACCAACCGGATTCCGCGCGCCGCGCTGACCCGATTCATGGGCTGGTTCTCAAAGATCGAGAATCCCTACGTCTGCGCCGCCTCGATCGCGCTGTGGCGGCTGTTTTCCGACCTCGACCTCTCCGAGGCCAAAAAGACCGAGTTCAAGAGCCTGCACGATTGCTTCACCCGCGAGCTGAAAGAGGGCCTGCGCCCGTTCGATCCCGACCCCGCTATCGTGACAAGCCCGAGCGATGCCATCATCGGCGCCCATGGCGCCATCGAAGATACCGAGCTGTTCCAGATCAAGGGTGCGAATTACTCGCTGCTTGATCTGTTGGGGCTGCCGGACCTGGTCGAGACCCATCGCAACGGCCGCTTTGTCACGTTGCGGCTGACCTCGAGCATGTATCACCGCTTCCACGCGCCGGCGGATTTTGCGATCGAGCGCGTCACGTTCATCTCGGGTGATGTCTGGAACGTCAATCCGATCGCGTTGAAGCGTGTCGAAAAACTGTTCTGCAAGAACGAGCGCGCCGTGATCGAGACGCATCTCGCATCCGGCGAGGCGCTGACGCTGGTTCCCGTCGCCGCTGTTCTGGTTGCGAGCCTGCGTTTGCACTGCATCGACCGCACGCTGAATGCGCAGACGCGGGGACCAACGGTGTTTCCGTGTGAGGCGCACGTGAAAAAGGGCGACGAGCTCGGCTGGTTCGAGCACGGCTCGACCATCATCATCCTCACGCCGGATCGTTTTGAATTTTGTTCCAATGTGCGCGAGGGCGCGCGGATCAAAGCCGGGCAGCCGCTGCTGCGAAAGCCGTGAGTGAGCCAACGGAATTCGCGCGCGAGAAGCGAAAATAAAAATCCGCGCTCGATTTTGCGGAACTTCTGACGTATCTAAAACATGAGTCGAACGGACTCGAAATTTCGAGCAAGGCAAAGAAATGGCGCGATCGCCTGTCCTGGCGGCGGGAGGCATTGTGCTGCGGCAGGCGAGGCCGCCGCAGATCGCAGTCGTGCGCCTGCGCAAGGGCAACGAATGGGTTCTGCCGAAGGGCAAGCTCGACGACGGCGAAACGGCGCGCGATGCGGCGATGCGCGAAGTGCTGGAAGAGACCGGCCACGACGTGTCGGTGCACGAGTTTTTGGGAACGCTGGCCTATGAGGCCGGCGGACGTCCCAAGATCGTCCATTACTGGCGCATGGAGACGAACGGCAAGCCGACCCGCGATTTGATGCATGATGTAACGGCGGTCGATTGGCTGCCGCTCAATGCCGCGGTCGAGCGTTTGTCGCGTGACCACGAGCGTGCATTTCTTGCCAATGTCGGACCGCTCGCGCTGGAGGCGGCGAGACGTGCCAGGGAAAGAAAGCAGGTCGTGGCAGAAAAGCCGCCGCGGCGACGCCGTTCTGTTGCGCCCAAGCCCGCGCCTGTTGCGCCGGTGCCTGTCCCATCTGCGCCGATGGCGCCGCTCGCCAATGACGCCGCCACGATCGAACGCCGTGCTGTTCAGCCTGCCGCGATCGAACATCATGTCATTGAGGAAAGCCCGCCGCTGCTCGGCGGCGAAGCGATCGATGCCGGCGTGGCGGAGGACGCGCCGGAGATGGATCAGTCGGAGGCGGCCTGTTCCGATGCGATCGTTTCCGAGGGGGTCGGCCCTGACGCGCTGCCGGCGCTGGAGGACCAGGCGGTCAACGAAGCACGGCAAGGCCGGCGCTCCGGCGTGATGCAGCGTGTGCGGAGCTGGTTGCGGCGAGCGGGGTAAAGGCTTTCTCATCCGTCCGGCCTCATGGTTCTCCTGGCGATGGGGAGCATCGTCCAGAGACGGCGCGGAGCCTGTCATCGGGCGCGCGTTCGCGCGACCCGTTGCCGCCTCCTCACCATGAGTGTTTCAGTTCTGCCGCTCGCTCCGACCTCGTCCTGAGGAGCATCGCGATTAGCGATGCGTCTCGAAGGACGGGCGTCAGGAAACGTACCTACCGCCTGCGCTCCTTCGGGGGCTTTTTCGGCGGCGGTGCTCGTCGCGGCGGTGCGGCGGGCCGGTTCGGTGCTGCGCCCTGATGGAGCGCGGGTGCGTTTGGCCGTTGCATTGCCGGCGGCTGTTGCGGTCGCCCTTGCTGGGTCTCGTGGTTCGGCTCGCCCGGCCGCTTTTGCTCGGTTGCGTGGTTCGGCTCGCCCGGTCGCTTTTGCTCGGTAGTGCGATTCGGTTGACCCGGCTGACCCTGTTGACCGGCGCGGTTTGGCTCGCCGGGCCGGCGTTGCTCGGTCGCGCGGTTTGGTTCGCCCGGCCGGCCTTGCTGGCCGGCGCGATTGTTAGGCGAGCCCGGCTGCTGCGGACCGCGTTGCTGCAGGTTGTTCTGCCGCTGCTGCGGGTTGTTCTGCCGTTGTTGCGGATTGTTCTGCCGCTGCCCGGGTTGCCCTTGCGGATTGGGCCGGTTCGCCGGATTCGCCCGCCGCAGCGCGCGCTGTTCGTTGACCACCTGGCGGCCGACAGTCTGCGCCGCATGCACCTGGCGCACGACGCCTTGGTCGCGCGCCACCTGTTGCGGCGAGATCGCAAGCGGCGCGGCCGTGACGCGGCCACCGGCGCCGGCGCGTACGGTGAAGCCGCTCGCGCCCTGGTTAAGCGTGCCGAGCCGCGCGCCGCTGGAGCGGTCGCTGACGTCGATGGTGCCGACATGGCCGTCCGGATCGGGATAGAGCTTGATGTTGTGCGCGCCCGCGCCCGAACCGTTCACCTCGACAAGGCCGGTGGTGCCGCGAATGCCGAGCGTCGCCGTCGGCGTCGTGATCTTCATATTGCCGGTCTTGGCGACGGCGGCAGCGACAAAGGCGACGGTGCCCTTGGTGACGTCGAACAGGGCCGAGTTCTGCTGGCCGCCGTCCTGGTAGACGAAGTCGTCGATCTTGATCGATGCGCTGGCGGTGAGGTTGAAGGTGGTGGCGTCGTTGAAGGTCACGCCGACCGCGGAATCTGCAAAAGTGGTCACGACGTCATTGAGATAGATGTCGTCCTTCAGTTTCAGCGGCAGCGTGTTCTGGTTGCGGATGACGCTCGCGGTGCCCGTCAGCGTCGCGACGTTGCCGATCGGCTCATCCGATGCGGCGGGCTGTGCAGAAGGCGGCTGGGCGGACGCGCCCGGCTGAGCGGAAGAAGGCTGGGCGGAAGGTGCCGACGGTGCAGGTGAGGGCGCAGGCGTTGGCTGCGCCTGCGCGAGCCGGATCGCGTGCAACGCCGGCTGCATCGCCGCATCGGCTTCTTCGTCAAGCGCCGCGTAAGCGCGCGCGGCGTCCGTCATCGTCAGGCAGAAAAGCAGCGTGAGTGCGATCGAAAGCGGCCATTGAAGGCGATATGGCCCGGCCTTCGGTCTGCCGGGACGTGGGCCGGTTAAGGACGGGATCATCGCTGCCTTGGTGAGTTGGGACGCGGCGGGAGAAGGTTCAATTGATAGTTTTGCCGATCGGACCGGTAACGGCAAGCGCGCCTGCGGCGACGGCGCATGCGATTGAGCGGTTTAACGGCTGAACGCGGGATGAATAGTCAAAGCGTTTTCAAGCCTTGCCCACGAACCACATTGCGAATTTGTCATCCAATCCGTCTGAGCCAGGCCAGTCCTCCATCGCGACCACCAGGCATTGAAAGATGGAGATTTCATATGAAACGTATTGTCCTTGTTACAATGATATTGCTCGGCAGCGTGCTCGGAGCACAGGCCGATCAGGACATCTGGTCCAGCACTGACGGACATGCACGCGGTGATGCTGTGCTGAACGTCGACATTTCTGCCTGCTCGACGTTGCTCGGCGCTCCGCAGAACGGTGTGCCGACCTCGCGCGCGTTCAAGAGGTGCATGCTCGGTCATGGCTGGCGCTTCCGTTACACGATTCGCTCTGCCCACAGGCGTCCGACGGATCTTTATCCCGATCCGGATGATCCCGGCATGATGTGCAGGAGCTACACGGCCGGCGGCATCTCGCAAACAGACTGTTCGAACGCCTGGTAATCCGGCGCAAAAAAAACCGGCGGCTCTCGATGGAGCCGCCGGCTTTATTTCGGATGATCTTATGGTCCTAGAACACGCCAAGCACGATTGCGCCGACGAGCGCGATAGCCGCATACGCGGTAAAAACGCTCAATCTGCTGACGAAAGGACTAGCGGTCATCGAGAAACCCTCCTGAGGTCAGAAAGCTGACCCCCCACAACGCCAAGGCTAGCGATCCGTTCCATGACAAAAAAGTAAGCTTCACTGTCCGTGCACTGCACCTCCGCAGCGCAACACGTGGTTAAAGAGTCGTGAAATCAAGGCGTTGATAAGTCCTTAAATAAATTCGTTGAAGTTCTCCGCATGACGCGCGGAGTTAGTTGGTATCTCGTCGGCTCCTTCGTCCTTGTATCGTTGGCAGGCTGCGGCCGCGGATTTTTTTCCGAGGAGCGCGAGCCGTGGCGGGCCGAGGCCGAGGTCGCTTGCCTGAAGTCCGGCGTCGTCAAGGAAGGCCCTGATATCGTTCGGATCAATCCGATTTCGGGACCCGGCGCGTGCGGCGCGGATTTTCCGCTAAAAGTTTCAGCGCTCGGCGAAGGCTCGGGCACTTTCGGTTTCGCGGATGAAGATCTTCGCCCGCCTGCTGCTATTGGCAACCAGCCGCGCTGGCCGGGCAGCCAGCCGCCGCCACCACCGTCTTATTATCAACAGCAGCAGCCATATCCCGCGCGAAGCTATGGCGGATCGAATTACGGCGCGCCCGATTATGGCGCTCCTGGTAGCGGTCCGGTTTCGTTGCGCGCGCCCGGCGTGGCGCCGGATCAGGACGACATCCGTCTGCCGAGCGAAGGCTCGCCGCGCGGTGTCGCGGCGCCGATGTCTGCTCCCGTCTATCCGCCCTATGAGCCGCCGCGGCTGGGACCGGGACCGATGCAGTCATTTGCCTCCGCCCCCGTCGTGGTGAAGCCTGCGGCGACGCTGGCATGCCCACTGGTCTCGGTGCTCGATCGCTGGCTTGCCGATACCGTGCAGCCGGCGGCGCAGCGCTGGTTTCGTAGCCGCGTGGTCGAGATCAAGCAGATCTCGGCCTATTCCTGCCGCGGCATGAACGGCAATCCGAGCGCGCATATTTCCGAGCACGCCTTCGGCAACGCGCTCGATATCGCCGCCTTCACGCTCGCGGACGGACGCCGCGTCACGGTCAAGGACGGCTGGCACGGTTTGCCGGAAGAGCAGGGCTTTCTGCGTGATGTTGAGGCTGGCGCGTGCCAGCAATTCACCACCGTGCTGGCGCCTGGCTCCAACGCCTATCATTACGACCACATCCATGTGGATCTGATGCGCCGGGCTTCGCGGCGTCTGATCTGCGAGCCGGCGGCCACCTCCGGCGAGGAAGTCGCCGCACGCGCCACGCAGCGTAACCCTTACGCGTCCTCGCGCGATCCTTATGCGACGGGATCGCTCGGCGGCCACAAGACCGCCTCCCGCAAGCGCGAGAAGGTCAACGAGGAAGACGAGTTCGAGGACGAGTAGGGCTTCTCTTCCGTCATCGCGAGCGTCAGCGAAGCGATCCAGCCTCGCCACACGAAAGATTCTGGATTGCTTCGTCGCGTTGCTCCTCGCAATGACGACATGATTTTAGGCCTATAACCCTCCCTTGTTCGGCCGATCCGGCCAAGGGGAGATACCAATGTCAGACCCGATCGATCGCCGCCGTTTTCTGGAAGCTGCCGCAATTTCGGTTGCCGCAAGCGAATTCGCCCTGAGTACGTCCGCTTGGGCGCAAACAGGCGGCAACACCTCCTTCGCTGCGCTCAAGCAAATCAACGCAGGCCTTCTCAATGTCGGCTATGCCGAAGCGGGTCCCGCCGACGGCAAGCCGGTCATCCTGCTGCATGGCTGGCCCTACGACATCTATGCGTTTGCCGACGTGGCGCCGATGCTGGCCTCATCAGGCCATCGCGTCATCATTCCCTATTTGCGCGGCTATGGCACGACGAGGTTCCTGTCAGATACGACCATGCGCAACGGTCAGCCATCGGCTCTCGCTGAGGACATCACCGCGCTGATGGACGCGCTCAAGATCGACAAGGCCGTGCTTGCCGGCTTCGATTGGGGCGCGCGCACGGCGGACATCATCGCCGCCCTTTGGCCGGAGCGCTGCACCGCGCTGGTTTCCGTGAGCGGCTATCTGATCGGCAGTCAGGCTGCCGGCAGGATGCCGCTGCCGCCCGCGGCCGAGCTGCAGTGGTGGTATCAATTCTATTTCGCGACCGAGCGGGGCCGCGAGGGCTACGACAAATATCGCAGCGAATTCTCCAAGCTGATCTGGAAGCTGGCGTCGCCGAAATGGAATTTCGATGACGCGACCTTCGAGCGCAGCGCAAAGGCGTTCGATAATCCGGACCACGTCGCGATCGTGATTCACAATTACCGCTGGCGGCTCGGTCTCGCAGAAGGCGAGGCCAAATACGACGAACTCGAGCAAAAGCTCGCCAAGGCGCCCGTCATCAGCGTGCCGACCATCACGATGGAAGGCGACGCCAATGGTGCGCCGCATCCCGAGCCATCGGCCTACCGAAAGATGTTTTCAGGGACCTATTCGCATCGGTTGATCGCCGGCGGCATCGGACACAACCTGCCGCAGGAAGCGCCGCAAGCGTTTGCGGAAGCCGTGATCGATGTGACGAAGGGCTGATGACCGGTTCGTTCACCCGTTCCCCGGATGCTACGCAGCACGCCGCGAAGGCGGCGTGATGCGTTGCTGATCCGGGGTCCATAACCGCTCGGCGTAACGTGGCCGTGTTGGGTCCCGGCTCAGCGGAGCAGCGTTACACGCTGCACGCGCGTCCCCGACACGAGAACTTCACGACACGCCCCAAGCCGGTCATGGCCCGGCCTTGAGGTCGTCCATGTCTGGTCGCGGGAAAGTCGCATGCGCGTGTACCCAATCCGAAACTGCATTCGTGGCTACTTCGCCTCGCATGACGCTTGGCCCGGAAGTCTACTTGGGACGCGCGCTTTGCGAAAAGTCAAAGGAACTTTAGAGACGCGGTGCTAGGAACAAAAAGTGATACCTTCCGGTTGATTTTTCAGCACTTGAAGCTTTTGCCGTGGCGCGAAATGAACTCGAACGTCAACGTACCGTTCAGCAATCTGCGCGCGGTTGTGATCCTGATTGTGGTCGCCTTTCATTCGGCGCTGCCTTATCTCGCGTCGCAACCGGCACAACCCTTTGCTTTTGATGCCGAACCCTATCGCTGGATCGCATTTCCGATCATCGATCGCGAGCGCTGGTTCGGCTTCGATTTGTTTTGCGCATGGCAGGACATCAGCCTGATGCCGCTGATGTTTTTTCTTGCCGGCCTGTTCGCGCCGGCAAGCCTCGGCCGCAAGGGCGCGTTCGCCTATCTCACGGATCGCTGGTGGCGCATCGGCCTTCCCTTTGCGTTCGCGGTCGCGTTTCTGAGCCCGCTCGCCTACTACGCCTCGTATCGCCTGACCGCGGCCGATCCGTCGCTGTCGGCGTTCTGGCAGCATTGGCGCGCACTGCCGATGTGGCCGTCGGGCCCGCAATGGTTTCTCTGGCAGGTGTTTGTGCTGAGCGCGCTGGCCTCCGCGGTCTACGGCTTCACGCCTGGACTGGGGCAGGCGTTGAGCCGTCTGGTCGGGCGGCTGACTGAGCGGCCGCTTGCTTTCGTAGCTGGCCTGATCGGGTTGTCGGCGCTTGCCTACATTCCGCTGGCCATGATGTTTTCGCCGTGGGCGTGGGCCACTGTCGGACCGCTCTCCCTTCAATACAGCCGGCCGTTGCTTTATCTCGTCTACTTCTTCACCGCCTTTGCGATCGGCAGTCATGGCATCGATCGCAGCCTATTGCGCGCCGATGGGCCGATCGCACGGTATTGGCTCGCCTGGCTCGCCGCCGCGGTGATCTCCATGTGCGTGTGGGGAGGGTTGACGTCGCGGACCCTGCCGGACTGGGATGCGAGCCCGCTCATCGACCGGTGGGCGTCGGCCTCGGCCTTTCCGTTTGCCTGCACGGCCGGCGTAATGGCTTATCTCGCAATCGCGTTGCGGCTGTTGCGCGCGCGTGATCGCGTGCTCGATTCCCTTTCGAAAAATGCCTACGGCATCTATCTCGTGCATTATGTCTTCGTGCTTTGGCTGGGTTATGCGCTGGTCGGCAAGACGCTGAATGCGCCTGCGAAGATGCTCATCGTCTTTTCTGTGGCGCTTGTGCTGAGCTGGCTGACAAGCACAGCCGCCGGCGCTATTGTCAGGACCGTGGCCAAGACACCATCGCGCAAGACACCGTCGCGGCGGCCTTCTGCGATCTCGCATGAAGGTGCAGTAGCCGACCGAACATGATGAGGGATGAGGTCCGCTAGATGTCTCTGGTCATGACGCTTGCCGCGCGCAATCTTTTCCACGACCGGCTGCGTTTCATCGCAACCCTGATCGGCATCGTGTTCTCGGTCGTGCTGGTGATGGTTCAGATGGGCCTGTTTCTCGGCTTCGGTCAGATGGTCTCGACCATGATCGATCACGCCAGCGCCGACCTCTGGGTGCTTCCGAAGGGCGCGAAATGCTTCGAGGATCCGTCGCTGCTCGACGTCAAGCTGCGCGAAAAGGTCGCCGCCGTCGACGGTGTGGCCTCTGTGGTGCCGCTGGTGATCGGCTTTTCGGACTGGCGGACCGAGTCCGGCGAGGTGACGCCGGTCTTTATCGTCGGCAGCGATGTGAAGGCTGACGGCTTGCAGCCCTGGAACGTGGTCGAAGGGGACATTCGCACGCTCTCGCAATGGGGGACCGTCGCGGTCGACCGGTCCTATTTCGACCGGCTCGGAATCAAGAAACTCGGCGACACCGCCGAGATCCGCGGTCACAAGGTCAAGGTGGTCGCGCTGACCGACGGCATCCGCTCGTTCACCACCACGCCTTACGTCTTTGTCGATCAGAAGGACGCGCGCTTCTATACCGGGACGCTTCCGAGCAAGGCGAGCGACCTGATCATTCGCGTCAAGCCGGACGCGGACCGCGGCAAGACGATCGCGGCGATTCGCGACCGCATCGGTGATGCCGAGGTGCTCACCACGGACGAATTCCGCAAGCGCAGCCGCTCGTTCTGGCTGTTCGGCACCGGCGCAGGCGCGGCGCTGTTTGCCGGCGCCATTCTCGGCGTGATCGTCGGCACCGTGATCGTGGCGCAGACGCTTTACTCCTCGACCAAGGATCACATCAGCGAATTTGCGACTCTTCGCGCGATGGGCTCCTCGAACAATTATATCTACAACGTCATCATCTATCAGGCGCTGCTCAACGCGGTGATCGGCTTTGTGATTGCAGCGGGGATCGGTTACGAGGTGGTCAGGATAACCGAAAAGAGCGCGCTCCCGATCGTGATCACGCCGTGGCTCGTCGCCGCGCTGTTCCTTCTCACCATCGTGATGTGCATCGCTTCCGGCATGGTCGCCATTGTCCGCGTCGTTCGCATCGATCCCGCCTCGGTTTTCATGCGATGAACGACATCATCATCGAAGCCAGGGAGATCAAGAAGACGCTGGGGCGCGGCGCCGGCGAGGTGCAGGCGCTGCGCGGTGTCGACGTCACCTTGCGCAAGGGCGAACTCACGCTGCTGATGGGTCCGTCCGGCAGCGGCAAGACCACGCTGCTGCTGGTCCTCGGCTGCATGCTGACGCCGAGTTCGGGCACGGTGACGGTGTGCGGCGTCTCGACCTCCGATGCCGGCAAGGAGGAACTGGCGCGAATCCGCCGCGACCACATCGGCTTCGTGTTCCAGTCCTATCATCTGTTTCCGACCATGACCGCCCGGCAGAATGTCCAGCTCGCGCTCGACATTCGCGGTCAGCACGGCAGGGACGCGGCGAGAAAATCGCGCGACGCGCTTGCCCTGGTCGGGCTTGAACCGAAGGCGAAGTCGTTGCCGGAAGCCTTGAGCGGCGGCGAGCAGCAGCGGGTCGCGATCGCGCGCGCCTTCGTGGCCAACCCCTCCGTTATCCTCGCCGATGAGCCGACGTCGGCGCTCGACGCCGACAATGGCCGCACCATCATGCGCATCCTCGCCGATGCCGCACACAAGCGCGATTGTGCCGTGCTCGTCGTCACGCACGATCCCCGCATCGTCGCGTTCGCCGATCGCATCATCAAGATCGAGGACGGTCTTTTGGTTGAAGCAAATTCCGATGAGGCTGAACCGCTGCGATTGCCGAAGGCGGCTTCCTGGCCGTGAGACGCCCCTTTTCGTCATCGCGAGCGTTAGCGAAGCGATCCAGTCGTGGAGCGAGCAAAGGTTCTGGATTGCGTCGTCGCTTCGCTCCTCGCAATGACGGCGACTTTGGCGCACGTGGTGCTCGGAACGAAATCCAGCCTAAAAGCGTACCGTGCGCTGCGCCGCTGACAGGCAAAACGACATAAAGGTGTCCTTGGCCTTTTGCATCTCGTCGGCGGGGACAGGTGGCATGCCCGGGCGGTTCTTCACGACCATGCTGGTCGTCCCCCAGCTCAGTCTGGCCGCCTTGCACGCGAGCACGAGACCTTCAATCTTGTCGCCGGCGATCAGGGCTCGGATGACGTCGATCGGCGATCCCGACAGCAGCGCGAGCGCGACGACGACCTCGACATAGTCTCGGGCGGCCGCAGCGCGGTTCACGGTGGAATCCCTCAGCTTGCCCTGGCGGGCGACCTCCTGCAGCCTGGCCTGGGCGCGCGCAAGATCAGCCGGTTCAGGTTCGGGCATCCTGGTTGCGGCATTTGAGGCAACGGTGTCCTCAATCTGATCCCGGATGACGCGCGGCTTTGCGGCCTGCGCGCGCATCTGCGCATCCTCAAGCTTGGCATGGATTTCGCGCTTGATCGAGCCGGGAATGTCGCGCCGGCGGTCGAGTTTTTGCGCAAGGCTGGGATCTTTCTGCCCGAGCTCAGCGAGGCGGGTCCAGCCGGCTTCCGACATTTGGGCGCCCCGGTTTTCGGCCAGTGCGTGATGGACGGCCGGGACCCCGCACTGAATCAGTACATCGCTTAGCGAAGGATCGATCGAATGTCGTGAGGCAATCGCGAGTTGGTGCTTGAGCCCGCGCGACCGGATCACCTCGACCAGAAGTTCATGTGCTGTGCCCCGCGACTGGAGAACCGGCGCAAATACGGACTCGTTGTCGTCGAAGACAAGCCGGCGGGAAACCTGTGGCAATGTGTACTTCAGCTCACACAGCGTTTGGCTCAGCCGGACCAGTGAGGCCGTGTCGACGCGATCCATCAACCGGACGAAGACGCCGTCGAACAGATCGATCTGGGGCGCCGACAGGTTTTCAACATTACCGAGGAACAGCTTCGCCGTCCGATCGAGAATGGTGGCCCAGCGCTCGGAAGGCCATCCCTCCGTCGCGTCCAGTTCCGCGAGCAACTGCAACGTTGCTGTTTCCACCTGATGCCTCTGGGGCTTAAAAAGTCAGGGCTTTCGCAAACCCGCGATCGAAAAGACGGAGCAAATGACCGGGGAAAGTAGCAAACAAGCCATTATGATTTGATTAACGTTTCGCTTTCCGCTGGCCGGGCGCTCGCTCCGGTTGCGGCTTTTTGCTAAGCTCGATCGCATACGCGCAGGGGAGAGCCTGACTTGTCCATTACCGAGGCCGCACTGCGTGGCGGGGCGATATCCGTTCTGGTCCTGCTGGCCGTGCTCCTCCTGCGCGATGCGCGGCGCGTTCCGGCTGCCCGCTTCGCGGCGCTCTTTGCATTTGGGGTTGCCTGCTACGCCGTCGTCTCCGCCTCGGAGCTGGCCAGTGGCTTGCCCATCTGGCTGCGGCCGCTGCGCGTGGTCGCGATGGGCAATCCCGTCGTCTTCTGTCTGTTTGCCGCGGCGCTGTTCGACGACGACTTCAAGCCGTCGTGGTGGCACGCGCTGGCGTGGCTTGCGGTCGTTGCGACCGGCGCCGCGTGTTTCTGGATCGGCACGCCGCCGGCCCGCATCGCCTTCTCGACGATCGGGCTCGCCTGCAATGCGGTCGGCGCGTGGTACGCGCTGGCCGGGCGGTCGCTCGATCTTGTCGAGGAACGCCGGCGATTGCGCGCCGTGCTGGTGGTGGTCATCGCGTTCTACGCGACGGCGATCATCACCAGCGAGATGCTTTTTCCGAGAGGCAGCGGCGGTCCGGCGCTGGCGGCTGCGATCAGCGCCGGGGTTCTGACGATCGTGATGGTGTTTGCGCTGGTTCTGCTGTCGGTCAATCGCGAAGGCTCGCTGATTCCGTTTGGTCAGTCCGAACCGCAACCGCTCGCGGCTGCCCGGCGCAAGCCGGCCGTCGCCGCAAGTTTTGCCGAGCGGTCCGAAGGAGGCGAGGATGCGCGGCTGCTCGCCGCGTTGCGCGCTTTGATGGACCACGACAAGGTCTATCGCGAGGAGGGGCTCTCGATCGGCGGCCTGGCCGCGAGGCTCGACATGACAGAGCATGCGTTGCGCCGGCTGATCAACCAGCGGCTCGGCCATCGCAACTTCAATGCTTTCCTGAATGGCTATCGCCTCGACGAGGTGGTCGCGGCGCTGGCCGATCCAGCGCAGGAGGCGGTTCCGATCCTCACTATCGCGCTTGACGCCGGCTTCCAGTCGATCGGTCCCTTCAACCGCGCCTTCAAGTCCAAAACCGGCATGACGCCTACCGAATTCAGGCGTGAACAACTTGGTGGCCGTCTGGCCGCCGAATAGGGCGCGTTTCCGCGAAATCGGCTAGCCGATTTCGAATTCGGCAAGTCTCCCCGCAGGCTTCGGCGAGCCGCATCAAGGTCCCTCCGTCCAGGATCGACGTGGTTTTCGATCCCAAACGGAGCCCCCATGCAAACCCTCATGAATGCGCTGGCCAGCTTTTGGCATATCTGGTCCTTCACGCTTGTTCTCGATGTCGGACGTTATCTTGTTGCGGCGGGCGGCCTGGCGCTGATCTTGAAACTGTTCTGGGGTCTTGGCCTCAAGCACCGCAAGATCCAGGCAAGATGGGCATCGAATGCCGACGTCCGCCGCGAAATCCTGACCTCCCTGCGCACCGGCTTGATCTTCTCGCTGAACGGCACGGCCGTCGCGTTCGGCGCCATCACAGGCATTTTCACGGTCTATCGGGATTTCGACAAAGCCGGCATCGGCTATCTCGCGATCAGCGTGATCGCGGTCATCATCGTCCACGACGCCTATTTCTACTGGACGCACCGGATGATGCACCATCCGCGCCTCTATCCCTACTTCCATCGCACGCACCACCGCTCGGTGACGCCGACGCCGTTCGCGGCTTACGCCTTCGACATTCCGGAGGCGCTGGTGATGGCCGCGTTCATGCCGCTGTGGCTGGCGTTCGTTCCGATGCACGTGCTCGGCATGTTCCTGTTCATGGCCTTCATGATCATCCGCAACGTCATGGGTCATGCCGGCGTCGAACTGATGCCGCGTTCACTCGCCGACAGCCGCTGGTTCGGGTGGATCAACTCGACCACCCACCACGACCTCCATCACGCCACCTTCCACCACAATTACGGTCTCTACTTCACCTGGTGGGACAAGATGATGGGAACGGAGCATCCGGCCTATCGCGAGAGGTTGCGCGGCACGCCTGCCCGCGACGCCGTCGCCGCGGACGACGCCGTCCGCCCGGCCATCGCGGCGAGCTGACCCAAGCGTGCGACGATGATGCGGCGCTAGCCCGCGGCCGTCACCGCGCGCTCCGCCATCACCTTGATCAGGTTGGCGCGGTAATCCGCCGAGCCGTGAATGTCGCTCATCAGGCCGCTGGCGGGAATTGTGACGC
>Ga0070741_10005905_pt1 | contig 26709 bp, 22 predicted proteins | sample Coa_R1_4_FD_66440 | JGI IMG/M metagenome (GOLD analysis project Ga0070741, IMG submission 66440) | Surface soil microbial communities from Centralia Pennsylvania, which are recovering from an underground coalmine fire - Coalmine... | ecosystem: Environmental > Terrestrial > Soil > Unclassified ... | reverse complement strand
TGTGCGGGGACGAAAAAAATTAGCTAGAAGTCACTTTCATACTTGTAAAGCGCATATGCGTGACAGTGACAAAAGTCGATTATGATGAGAAGTATTAGGGGAAGTTAAGAAAAAACTTAACGGTCTTATTGTTGACTTGTGTTATGAAAAAGACGTAGGTTACGATATGAGCAGTAAAAAAGCTCGGTTAAAATTCATGTATACGCTGAAAATAGTCTATCCACAATGGAATAGTCACCAATAATCAGGCGATACATCTATCTGTCGGAGAAGAGACCTATGGGAACATACCGTCACAGAGAGCCTGCTCTCTTTATGCCGCCCGCTAATGCTGTGCCGGCGCGTATCGACTATCACGACTTTATCGTCAATGCCCTGGCTCAACGCCGCACCCAGCTCGGTATGGCGCTTGAGTCGCTGACGACCCGCGCCACGGTACTGACGGAGGTCGCTATGGAACTGGTTGAGACGTTGCGAAGCGGGCATAAGGTGCTGGTGGCGGGCAATGGGGGGAGCGCGGCGCAGGCGCAACATCTGGCCGCCGAACTGGTAGGACGTTTCAAACGCGAGCGCGCCCCATACGCCGTCATCTCTCTCTCGACCGACCTCGCGATCATCACCGCGGTCTCCAACGATTACGGCTATCAAGATGTCTTTGCGCGCCAGGTACGTGCGCTGGGGCAACCGGGCGACCTGCTGATGGCATTTAGCACCAGCGGCGAGTCAGAGAACCTGTTGCGAGCCGCTCAGGCGGGACGCGAAGGCTTGCTGACCGTCATCGCGGTAACCGGCGAGCAGCCCAGCCGCCTTGAGCGCGTGGCCGACATGACGATCCGTGTTCCCCTGGTTGACACCGCGACCGTCCAGGAACTACACATGGTGGTGATCCATATCCTCTGCGATCTTGCTGAATCCAGATTGTCTGTTTGTGAAAATGGGGGAAACGTATGAAGCGTCGCGCGATTTTTCTTGACCGTGATGGGACGCTAGTCCATCCTGTTCACTACCCATCCTGTCCTGAGCAATTGCGACTCTATGACCATATCGGGTCCGAACTCTATGGATTGCAATTGATGGGCTTTCGCCTGATTGTCATTACTAATCAGTCCGGCATTGCCCGTGGCTATTTCACCGAGGCCGATCTGCATCAGATGCATCAGCACCTTGCACACGAACTGGCAGCTTCAGACGTCTATCTGAGCGGTATCTACTATTGCCCGCATCATATTGATGGCATCATTCCTGAGCTGGCTATTCAGTGCGATTGCCGCAAGCCTGAGCCGGGCATGTTGTTGCGTGCTGCTGCCGAGCTTGACCTTGATCTGCACCGCTCCTGGCTGGTTGGCGATATCCTTGATGATATTGAGGCTGGCAATCGCGTTGGGTGTCGCACAATGCTGGTTGATCTGGGAACTGAGGGACTTCCCTCCCAGATGAAGCGTTGTCCCACCTTTGTGGCAAGGGATAGCTGCCACGCGTTACGCATGATCCAGACCATCGAATCGCTCGGCTCCGCCCTAGAACTGACGTACCGCCCGGAGCGCTGGCGGCATTCCCTTGCTGCCTCCATCTCCGATCCCAACGCCGGGACGCGATTGATCGCGTCCGCGTCCATGTCGGCGTCCTCCACGTCCGGCCTTGTCCCTGCCCAATCTCAAATTGCCCAATCCCGCCCTGATTGTAGCGGGGAATACGTTATGGAGGAAGATTCATGCCACATCCTCTAACCGCCATCGGTCATGCTATCGATCTGGTACGGCAGTTCCGCCGGCTACGGGCACTGGTGATTGGCGATGTCATGCTGGATACCTATCTGGAAGGGACGGCGGCTCGCTTATGCAGCGAAGGCCCGGTGCCTGTTGTGTGCAAAACGGCTGAGCATCGTATCCCTGGTGGCGCGGCTAATACCGTTGCCAACCTACGCACTCTGGGGGCGGAGGTGACGTTACTTGGCTTTGTCGGGCGCGATATTGCAGGAACATTGCTGCGCGAAGCTTTACGTGAGTATGGGATAGATGATCATGGGCTGGTGGAAGACGCGCAGGCAGCCACCCTCCATAAGTTGCGCATCCTGGCTGATGGGCAGTATGTAGCGCGCTTCGATGAGGGGGGCAACACCATTGTCCATAGCTATGCAGAAGCAAGCCAGCAGCGCCTCATCGCCAATCTTGAAGCTGCCTACGCGCGCTGCGATCTGGTGGTGATCTCCGATTATTGTTACGGAGCTGTCTCCGATGCCTTGATCGAGCGACTGAGAGATCTGCACGAGGCAGAGCCTAAGGTGCTGGTGATCGATTCTAAAGCGTTGCAGCGTTTCCGCAGCTTGAGGGCGAGCGTGGTAACGCCCAATTATCAGGAGGCGCGGCTGCTGGTCGAATTGACCGAAACGCGTTCATCCGGCGTTTCATTGCCAGGGATGCAGACGTTGGAAGAGGTAGAGCGCATCGGCTGGCAGTTGCTGACCCTGCTGGATACCGAACATATCGCGGTTACCCTGGCTGAAAAGGGCGTGTTTCTGCTCAACCGTCGTGGCGACGCCTGGCACCTGCCCGCGCATCCTGTGGCTCACGCCAATGATGTCGGGGCGGGCGATTCCTTCGCTTCCGCCCTGGCGCTGGCGCTGGCAGCCGGAGGCAGCATAGACGAGGCGGTGCAGATTGGCATAGACGCGGCGGGCATCGCGGTGGCAAAGCAGCGCACGGCAGCGGTGCAGTACAAAGAACTGCTCCAGCGTGTCAGCGTGCGAGCTTATGCCAGCAATGCCTGCTCCCCCTTCTCGCCCCATCGCGATAGGCAAGCGGCGTTATACCAGCTCATTGCTTCGCTTGATGCTCAACGCTTTGCGGGTGGCACGATAGTTTTTACCAATGGCGTCTTTGATATCTTGCATGCCGGACACGTTCAATTCCTGCGTCAGGCCAAAGAACTGGGGGATGTGTTGATTGTGGGGATCAATAGCGATAGGAGTACGCGGCGCATCAAGGGCGCGGGTCGGCCTATTAATAGCGAGCGTGACCGTATCGCTCTGGTGGCTGCTCTGGACGTGGTGGATCATGTCGTGCTTTTTGACGAAGATACTCCTGGCGAGCTGATCCGCATTCTGCGTCCTCATATTCATGTCAAGGGTGGCGATTACGCCGATGAGGCGTTGCCGGAAGCAGCCGCCGTGCAGGAAGTGGGCGGACGCGTGGTCATTCTGCCACTGATTGGCAGCGTGAGTACAAGCAGCATGATAGAGCGTATAGCCGCTCTGGCCTCGCAGCGCTCAACCCTTGACGCATCACCCGATGGAGGCAAACGATGATCGAGGAACGCTGGCGATCTGCACGCAATATATTGCTGGTGCGGCTGGATAATCTTGGCGATGTGCTGCTGACAACTCCGGCTTTTCACGCCGTCAGAACCTCGCTACCGGAAGCGCATCTCACCCTGCTTGCCAGCCCCGTTGGAGCGCAGGTTGCTGCCCTTGATCCCGATATCGACGATGTCATCGTCTACCAGGCCCCCTGGATGGACCCCTGGCATACCTTGCCACAGGATGATGAACGCGAGCAGGCGATGATCTCATTACTAAGGGAACGACAATTTGATGGAGCGATCATCTTTACATCGTTCCGCCAGAGTGCGTTGCCCGCGGCGTATCTCTGCTACCTCGCAGGCATTCCTCTGCGCGTGGCTGCATCCATCGATGGCCCCGGTTCTCTGCTGACGACGCGGCATAAGCATCCTGAACGCATGATGCACGAGGTAGAGCGCGGCCTTGATCTTGTCAGCGCGATTGGTATGCAGACGGACGAAGACGATCTGGCGCTCCAGGTGCCCGGCGATGCCGTGCTGGCTATCTCCACCATACTGGCCGATCTAAACATCGACGGGCGACCGCTAGCCGTTGTCCACCCTGGATGCAGCATGCCCGCGCGTACTTATCCGTGGGAGATGTATGTGCAGGTAATCGATCTGCTGATCGCGCAACTGGGAGCGTTTGTCATGGTGACAGGCATGGAGAGCGAAGGCCTTCTGGTGACTCAGGTGCTTGATCATATAAAGGAAGAGCACCGGTCTGCAACCCTGGCGCTGGCAGGCGTCTTGCCGTTCCCCGAGTTCTGCGCCCTGATCAAAGCAGCCGACCTCACCATCACCAACAATACCGGTCCTATGCACATAGCTGCGGCGGTCAAGACGCCCGTGGTCGCACTCTTCGCCCTAACGAACCCGCCGGAACAATGGGGACCCTGGCATGTCCCTCATCGCCAACTCTACCACGACGTCCCCTGTCGCATCTGCTACAGCCGTGTCTGCCCTCGCCAGCACGAATGCCTGCGCCTGGTCTCTCCCCAAACCGTAATCGACGCCGCAATCAACTTGTTGCGTGGCTCGCAAGAAAATGTTGCTGGGGCAGGGCAAGCGCAAGGCCCCCATCCAACGGAAAATGTAGATGGGGCAGGGCAAGCGCGAGGCCCCCACCCCACATCCACCCCTCCCCTTGCCCCTACATTTTCCGTCGGGCGTAACGGTAGGGGCAAGGGGCCGGGCTGGGTTGGGTGGGGGCCTCGCGCTTGCCCTGCCGGACAGCCTGATAGCGAGGAGGTGGCGGGATGAATGAGTGGCTGGCGGCCAGGCATATTCTGGCGGTGCGCATGGATAATATTGGGGATGTGGTGATGCTGGGACCGGCTTTGCGGGCGGTCAAAGAGACATCACCGCAGGCTCGTATCACGCTGCTGGCGAGTCCGGCTGGCACTACTGCGGTGGGGATGTTGCCCTGGGTGGATGAGGTGATTACCTGGCGCGCTGTCTGGCAGGATGTAGGGAACAGGATGCCATTTGAGCCAGAGCGTGAACAGGAGCTGGTCAGGCGGCTGGCGAGCTATCAGTTTGATGCGGCGTTGATTTTTACCTCGTTTAGCCAGACACCGCATACGCCGGGCTATGTTTGTTATCTGGCAGGTATTCCGCTGCGTGCTGGAGAATCAAAGGAGTTTGGCGGTAGCACGCTTTCGGTTGAACTGCGGGGCGCGCCGACCGAACTGCACCAGGTTGAGCGCAATCTGCGTCTGGTTGAGCATCTTGGCTTCGTTGCCAGGGAGCGCAGCCTGACCGTGGCTATCTCCGATCAGGATAGAGCCGGAGCTGATCGGCTCTTGCATGAGAGCGGCATTGATCCTGATGCCCCGTTTGTGCTGTTGCATCCGGGGGCGAGCGCGCAGGCACGTCGTTATCCGGTGGCCCGCTTTGGCGCGGTGGCGGATTTGCTGGTGAAGCGTGGCTGGCAGGTACTTATCACCGGCACTGAACGAGAGGCAGAGCTGGTAAAAGAGGTAATGCAAAAGGCTCCAGAAGCGTGTGCGCTCATCGGTGGAAGTGCTGTGGCCGAATATGCTGCCCTGATCGAACGTGCGGAGGTGGTGATTTGCAATGATACGTTGCCGATGCACCTGGCTGACGCCGTCCGTACTCCTGTGCTGGTGCTATTTTCGGGGACCGATTACGAAGAGCAATGGCGACCTCGTTCGACGCACGCGCGCTTGCTGCGATGTCCGACGCCCTGTCATCCCTGCTACCTTTTTGAGTGCCCTATTGGCCTGCCCTGCCTGGATATCTCGCCGCACGAGGTGGTGCAGGAGTTTGACGCTTTGCGAGAAGAGGTCAGGCGCACTCAGGACGTGGTTGTTACGACGAGGGGAGGGTCGCGATGAGCCGTGCTAAACCTGAGAGGATCGCCATCGTGCGCGCGCTGCAACTGGGCGATATGCTAGCGGCTGTTCCCGCTTTGCGCGCCATCCGACGCCAGGTGCCAGAGGCTGAGATTACGCTGATTGGCCTGCCCTGGGCTGCTGCCTTCGCGCGTCGTTTTGCACGCTATATTGATCGCTTCATTGAATTTCCTGGCTATCCAGGGATAGAGGAGGCGCCATTCGATGCTGCTCGCACGGCCCGCTTTCTGGCGGAGCAGCGAGCTTACGGCTATGACATAGTGGTGCAGATGCATGGGAGCGGTCAGGTCAGCAATCGTTTCGTCCTGGAACTGAACGGGCGCAGCACGGTCGGTTATTATCAAGGAAAGCGACCGCCTGGCCTGACGGTGGCGGCGGAATATCCCTCTGGGGAACATGAGATTGTGCGTAATCTGGGCCTGGCAGTTTTGTTGGGTAGCCCGGAGGAAGGGGACGCGATCAATCAGGACATATGGGGGGAACGCGATAAATCGCGCTCGGACGCGCTAAAGCGGGTCCCTACGAAGGATGGGAGAACGAAGGATGGGAGAACGAAGGATGGGAGAGATCTGGTCTGGACGGGGGGCGAGGGGGTAGGGGCAAGGGGTGGGGGGGATGAGGGGAGGGGGCCTGGCGCTTGCCCTCTCGCTTGCCCTGGCGAGGGCGCTAGAGCAGAAGAAATGGATGTGCGGCTGGAGTTTCCGCTGTATGAGGAGGATTATGCCGAGGCGGCGGCGCTGCTCAAGCTTTTGCCGACGGGGCGGCGTCCCTGGATAGGGCTGCATGTCGGGGCGCGCCCGCCTGCTCGTCGCTGGCCGCTGGAACATTTTGCTGCGCTGGCTGATGAACTGGTGCGCTCTTTCAATGCTGAGGTTCTGTTGACCGGCAGTCCTGACGAAAAGACGACAGTACGCAGCGTGCTGGAACGGATGGAGACGCGGGCGATAAACCTGGCAGGCAAAACCTCGCTGGGGGGGCTGGCAGCCCTGATGCGCAAGCTGGATCTCTTTGTGAGCAACGATACCGGCCCGGCACATCTCACGGTGGCGGTGGACTGTCCGAGCGTGACCATCTTCGGCCCCGCCGATCCGCAGCGCTGGGCGCCCCTTGATCGCGAGCGGCATCCCATTGTGCGCTATGGTGTGGCATGTAGTCCATGTGGGTATTGGCAGTGTCCAATTGATCATCGCTGCCTGCGTTGGATTAGTCCAGCAATGGTGTTGGAGGCTGTGGAAGGGTTGTTGCCTGTGGGGATGCGGTCAAGCAGGATGTATGGGGGGAACGAGATGAGGGGAAAGAGATAGGGGAACGCGATAAATCGCGCTCGGACGCGCTAAAGCGGGTCCCTACCAGCGTCGAGGAGGCGTCGAAGGGACGTTGAATGGAGATGCAACAAGGAAAATGGTGATGAAACGGCTGAACATTTTGATCTGGCATATTCATGGTAGTTATCTTAATACGCTGGCACGTATCGATCATAACTGGTTTTTGCCTGTGAAACCCGGTCGCCCGGAGGGATATGGGGGGCGCGGGCCAACCTTCGATCTGCCCGATTATGTACGCGAGGTGCCTGCCGAAGCGGTGCGCTACCTGCCGCTTGATCTGATCATCTACCAGACGCCGAAAAATTACTTTGAAGATCAATATGAGATATTGAGCGACGAACAGCGCCGATTACCTAAAATCTATCTTGAGCATAATACGCCAAAGCCACATCCGACCGATACGCGGCACCCCGTGGACGATCCGGAGGTGTTGTTGGTTCATGTGACCCATTATAACCGCCTGATGTGGGATAACGGTAGCACTCCGACGATAGTCATCGAACATAGCGTCGCAATTGATCCGACCGCCAGCTACACCGGTCGGTTGGAACGCGGCATTACCATCATCAATGGTATGCAGCAGCGACCGCGCATCGCAGGCTATGATCTCTTTCTCAAGGCGCGCGAACTGGTGCCGCTGGACGCCGTGGGGATGGGGACGGAGACGCTGGATGGATTGGGGGATGTGCCGTATCGCGAACTGCATAGACGCATTGCCGACTATCGTTTCCTCTTCAGCCCGATTCGCTATACCAGCCTGCCCCTGGCCGTAATCGAAGCCATGACGATGGGCATGCCGGTGGTGGCGCTTGCTACAACCGAGCTGCCAACTGTGATTGAGCATGGCAGAAGCGGCTATGTCTCCTGCGATATAGACGCGCTGCTCGAGTGTATGTGCTATTTGCTGGCGTATCCCGAGGAAGCAAGGCGGCTGGGCGAGAACGCCCGCATGGTCGCACGCGAACGCTTCGGCCTGGAGCGTTTCATTCGCGACTGGAATGCGGCCTTCGCGCTGGTAAGGGAGGAAAAATTATGAACGAGGGCAGACGTGTGGCGTTTTTAAGTGAGCATGCCAGTCCGGTTGCTCTATTGGGCAGTGAAGATGCCGGTGGGCAAAATGTGTATGTTGATGAAGTGAGCCGCAACCTCGCGCGCCAGGGGTACAATGTTGACATTTTTACGCGCCGCGACGATCCCCGCGCGCCAGAGGTGATTCAGTGGGTATCCGGCGTGCGCGTCATCAATCTAACGGCAGGCCCCGCCGAATTCCTTTTGAAAGATGATCTCTGGCCCTACATGCCACAGTTTCGCGATGCCGCGCTCGATTTTATGGCCCGCGATGGCGCGAGTTACGATTTGCTGCATGGCAACTTCTGGATGTCCGGCTGGGCTGCGACCGAACTGCGACGCAGGCTGGGAATCCCGATGGTGCAGATCTTTCATGCAATGGGGAAAACCAAGCGGCATTACCAGGGTTGCGCCGATAGCAGCCCGGGCGAGCGCATCGAGATTGAGACAGCCATTATCCACGCTGCTGATCGTCTGATTGCCCAGTGTCCTGGCGAGCAGGCCGAGCTGGTTGATGAATATGGAGCTGATCCTCGCAAAGTCGCGGTCATTCCTTCGGCGGTCAACACAAAGGTATTTCGTCCTGTTGCGCGTGAGGAGGCGCGTCGCGTCGTGGGAGTCGGGCCGGATGATTTTGTCGTGGTGTACGTTGGACGCCTGCTGCCGCGGAAGGATGTGCGCAACGTGGTGCGAGGCGTTGCCCATCTGATCGGCATATGTAAAAACATGCTGCCATCAGCCGTCGAGGGCATTACGTTACTGATCGTGGGCGGCAATACGGTAGAACCAGACCCGCATGCAACCCCCGAGATAGCTGAACTGCAACGCGTGGCGGCAGAGCTTGGAATCGCGTCCCATGTGCGTTTTGTCGGCAAGCGGCAACAGGATACGTTGCGCTATTACTATAGCGCGGGAGATGTTGCAGTCACCACTCCCTGGTATGAGCCATTTGGTTTAACGCCCCTGGAAGCTATGGCGTGCGGGCGTCCGGTTGTTGGCTCTGCGGTGGGTGGGATCACGCATACGGTGGCCTGTGGCAAGACCGGCTTTCTGGTGCCCCCGCGTGATCCCGAAATGCTGGCAGCTCGCCTGTATCACCTCTTGATCGAGCCGGAGTTGCGTCAACGTATGGGGAGAGCGGCGAGACGACGCGTCGAGGCCGATTTCACCTGGCCGATGGTCGCCACGCGCACCGCCAGATTATACGAAGATCTGTTAGCCGATGCTTACCTCCTCTCAAACGCGTCCGCCTTCCGTAGGGGCGGGGCTAGCCCCCGCCCTGCTAGCACCCATCTTCGCCCTATGAGAGGAGGTGAGTGCCGTGGCGCGGGTTGATGTGTTGATTCCGACCTATCAGCGTAAGACTGGTCTGGCTATTGTGCTGACCAGCCTGCTGGGCCAGACGTTTAGCGATTTTGACGTCATCATCTCAGACCAGACGCGGCATGAGGACGTGTATCTGAATAGCGTGGAGATTCAAATGCTGGTTCGGGCTTTGCGCTGGCATGGGCATAGGGTTACGCTGCATCATCATCTGCCGCGACGTGGCATGGCGGAGCAGCGTCACTTCCTGCTCGAACAGAGCCAGGCCCCGTTTGTTCACTACCTCGACGATGATGTGCTGCTGGACCCACCTGTCATGGAGCGGATGGTGAGAACGCTGGAGTCTGAGGGGTGCGGCTTCGTCGGCTGTGCCGCCACGGGTCTGCACTATTTGCACGATAGGCGACCACACCAGCAGCAGATAGATCTGTGGACCGGCCCTGTAGCAGCGGAGCCATTTGCGCCCGAGCGTATCCCGTGGGAGCGTCACCTGGTCAATAATGCCGCCAACCCGTTGCACCTGGAGCAGCGGCTGGTCACCAATGGCGAAGTCGTGCGCTACAAAGTCGCATGGGTGGGAGGGGCTAATGTGCTCTATGACCGGGCGAAGCTGCTGAGCGTTGGCGGCTTCTCGTGGTGGGAGCGTCTCCCGCCCAAACACGCAGGCGAAGAGGTGGTGGCGCAGTTTCTTTTGATCCGCAAGTACGGGGGCTGCGGCATCCTGCCCAGCGGCACCTATCATCTCGACATGCCAACGACCATCGAGGACCGCGAGTGTAACGCGACCGGACTGTTTGAGGAGCTGATCGCTGAATATGATGCTCTCACGCCCGATGCGGTCAAAAAATAATATGCCATTGTATGTGTATTGATTGACGATAAAGGAGATATATGAAGGAACAGGTATTAAAAGGAAAAGTAGTCGCCGTCACTGGCGCTGGCAGCGGGCTGGGCGAAGCGACGGCGTATGCCTTTGGCGCTGCGGGCTGCAAGGTTGCCTGCGTTGATATCAACCAGGCGGCGCTCGAACGGGTAAGCGGCAGTCTGGAGGGACAGGACGTCAAAAGTCTTGCCCTGGTGTGCGATGTAAGCAATGCGCAGGCCGTTTTTACAACAGTGCAGCATGTGCATGAACAGCTTGGCCGTCTGGATATTGTGGTGAATTGCGCCGCCATCGACCATACCCTATCTGTTGACGAGATGAGCGTTGAGCAATGGGATCAGGTCATCAACGTCAACTTACGCGCCCCTTTCCTCTTTGCGAAGGCTGCATTGCCTGTGATGCGCCAGCAGCACACGGGTCATATCATTAATATAGCCTCAACGGCAGCCACGCGAGCCTGGGCTAATGCCTCTGCCTATCATGCATCCAAGTGGGGACTGGTCGGGTTCAGTCGCGGGCTGGGCGTTGAGGGGCGCTCCGATGGCATTCGCGTCACAACCATCATCCCCGGCGGCATGAAAACGCATTTCTTTGATCGCTTTGTAGAGCAGGGCATTCCGCTGCCGGAAGAGAAAAATTTGCAGAAGCCCGCCAACGTTGCAGCCGCCATCGTCTTTGCCGCGCAGTTGCCGCCCGAATCGGCGCTTCAGGAGATGGTGATAACGCCAATCACAGAAACAAGCTGGCCTTGATCGGTGTATCACGTAGGGGCAGGGCAACCGGTAGCTCCCCGCATCATCGTGGGAGTTGCCCCTACGGCTGGCCTGCAAAACCGTCAACTGTAGGGGCAGGGCTGGCCCCTGCCCTGCTGACGAAAATTCGAGGAGGGAGCTATGGTAATTGTACGCGCGCCTGTGCGCATCAGTTTTGGGGGCGGTGGCACTGATCTGGCGGCGTATTATACGCATTTCAATGGCTTTGTGGTCAGCAGCGCCATTACACGCTATTGCTATGTGATGGCAAAGGCGACAGCCGATGGCAGCACGCGCATCAGTTCCGCCGATTATCACATGTGGCAATCCTACCCGCGCGGCGTCATGCCGCCGGTTGCTGCTCCTCTCTTCTTGCCAAAGGCCGCTATCGCCTGGTTTATGGAGCGTGACTTGCTGACTGAGGGCGTTGATCTATTCCTGGCCTCTGAAGTGCCGCCGGGGACAGGGCTGGGATCTTCAAGCTCGATGGCGGTCGCGCTGGTCTATGCGCTGGCAGCCCTTGCCGGTAGCAGCATGGAGCCAGGAGAGGCTGCCGAGCTGGCCTGCGAGCTGGAAATCGAGCGCCTGGTTATGCCGATTGGCAAGCAAGATCAGTACGCGAGCGCGATGGGAGGGCTTAACACTATTGAATTTACTGCCAACGCGGTACATGTCAGCCCTCTGGCGCTGGCTCCAGAGGTGAGCGCGGCCCTGAGTGCGCGTCTGATGCTCTTTTCAACCGGGCAGGCGCGCAACTCGGCGGAGATTCTCGATAAGCAGCGAGCGGATACGGAGAAGAAGGTAAAAACGGTCGAGGCGTTGCATCGAATCAAAGCTCTGGCAATCGCCATGCAGAAGGCGCTGGTAGCGGGCGACCTGGATCATTTTGGACATTTGCTTGACCTGGGGTGGCAGGAGAAAAAGCAACTCTCCAGAAAAATATCCTCTGCTGCCATTGATGCCTGCTATGAAGCGGCTCGCCGGGCGGGGGCCATCGGTGGCAAAATCGTTGGCGCAGGCGGCGGAGGGTTCTTGCTGCTCTACTGTCCGCAACCGCGTCAGAAGGCAGTGCGAGCCGCGCTGACACACTGTGGCCTGCGCGAAATGACCTTTGATCTTGATTTTACGGGCGCTCAGGTACTGATGAGCCTGCCAGATGAGCATTTGCGCTCGTCTGTCCCGATCCATAGCAATCTGGCTGAGGAACGGATGCAACTCTTTGCTGCCAAAGGTGACCATTCCGCAGCCCGGATCAATCACGTAGGGACCAGATTTATCGCGTCCGAAGAGGGTAAATACAATGTACGATGATATGCAGCAGTACTGGAGTGAATTGACCTGCGCTATGCAGGAATTACCTTTGAAACACCTGGTGCGAGTAAGCGAGCTGCTCCTCGATTGTCACCGGCGTGGCAATACCGTCTTTATACTGGGCAATGGTGGTAGCGCCGCCACCGCCTCACACTTTGCCTGTGACCTTGCTAAGGGGACGCGTGCGCAGGGATTGCCAGCGTTCCGCGTCATCTCGCTCAGTGATAATGCCGCGCTGCTCACCGCGTGGGCGAATGATAGCAGCTACGAACGTATTTTTGCTGAGCAACTTTCGGCCCTGGTACGAACGGATGACCTGGTGATCTTGATCAGTACGAGCGGCAACTCGCCGAATGTCCTGGCCGCTGCCGTTGAAGCGCGACAGGCCGGGGCGACCACGATTGCGCTCACGGGCGCACGGGGTGGGCGGCTGGCGCGGCTGGTCGATCTGGCAGTGCGCGTCCCGGGTCACTCGATTGAGCAGGTCGAAGACATCCATTTGAGCATTGCACATAGCATTTGTGTAGCCTTGCGAGGACGCCTTTGTGCTCAGGCGGCTCTGCTGGAAGTGGAACAATCTGTTCTTCACAGCCGCTTAGCCCGGCCAATGGTAGCCGATGGGGGGCAATAGAGTGGCCTTGAATGTACAATACTGCCTTTTTACAAGGGGATCTCAGGCAGATCCCTTTTTCTCTAGCTGTAGAGATATCGTAATGAAACATAGCCATTAGAAAATGAGTATTACAAGGGATATGTATGATGCAGTTTTGTAAAACAACAAGTGGTCAGAGTAAGCTTAGTAAGGTGGTACGGGGGATATGAAAAAAGAGCCTCAAACCTTTCGTCTTGACGAGGGATGGCAAAAAACGCTGAATATGATTGAGCCGGGGATGATTGTGGAGGCCGAGGAGGGCGATATTGGGGAGGAGGATGTCAGTAAGCCGAGAGTCAGCAGGATTATACGGAATAGAGACGGCCATATTGCGAAAATTGTCTTGCAGAAGGGGGTCGTTTTTAAGAAAGAGATAGATATTCCCGTTGATCGCATTTTGCGGGTAGAGAAGAGAAGCAACGGCAGGGATGGCAGGGTAGTGATTGATAGCGACAAGAAGGAGATTGACTCCCTCTCATCTACGGGAGAAGAGCAACTGGCTTCTGAGCAGGAAACTGAGCCCGAGCGTGGCATGCTTGACACGATGGAGCAGACCATTCCCACGGCTGAGGGGTTGCGCGAGCTAGAGATGGGGCGTATCGTGCCTCATCCTTTGAAAGATCAATCTGAGGACGAAAAACAGCCACGGAAGTCGGTTGGCGTGGTCGATTGGCTGCGTGTGCTTGGCCCGGGCTTTCTCAGTGGGATGGCCGGCAATGACTCATCGGCGGTCGCAGCATATGCCATCAACGGAGCAAGCGTCGGTTTCAGCCAGCTCTGGATCATACTACTTTCAACGCCCATGTATCAGGCCCTGTTATATACCTGCGCCAAACTGGGGCGCATCACCCAGAAAGGTCTGGCGGACGTAGTGCGCGAGCATTATGGGCCGTGGGCCGCAGCACTTGCCGCTGTTGTGCTGATTATAGCGAATGTCGCCTTGATCGGTGCCGACCTCGTAGCGATTGGCAGCGGCTTCGAATTGCTGACGCATGTCAATTGGACGTGGTTTGTGGTGCCTGTCGCACTTATTCTCTGGTACTTAACCGTCTACCGCAATTTTGAACTGCTCAAGAAAGTGTTTATTGTGATGAGCCTGGCCTTTGTTGCCTATATCATCACAGCAATACTGGCGCGGCCAGACTGGGGACGCGTGTTTTTGTCTACTTTTGTGCCGCATATAAGCTTTGATTTCACCAGCATCAGCAGCGCGGTCGCTTTGCTCGGAGCTACCTTTTCACCATATAGCATATTCTGGCAGGTGGAGGGGGAGAAGGAAGAGAAACGTCCAGGTTCAACCAAGCAGCAGGTGCGTTTTGCCGCGCTCGATATTGGGATAGGCGTGGTGAGCGGCAATCTGGTGGCCTACTTTATTATTGTTTCCACGGCGGCAACGCTCTTTACTCATCATAAAAGCATCAATACAGCCGCCGACGCCGCGCTTGCCCTGGTGCCCATTCTGGGTCCTTTTGCCGAGTATATGTTTGCCATCGGCCTGATCGGCGCGGGCCTTGTTGCCATCCCGGTGCTGCTGGCAAGCACATCATATGCAGTAGCAGGGACCTTTGGCTGGCCTGCCGGTCTTTCCCGCAAGCCCTGGCAGAGCGAGGGCTTTTACCTCATCCTCACAATCGCACTGCTGGCAAGCCTGGTAGTGGCTCTGATCCATCTGGACCCGATCAAACTGCTCTTCTGGGCCAATGTGCTCTCCGGCATCCTGGCTCCCATTCTGATGATCTTCCTGTTGCTGCTCAGCAATAACCGTAAAGTCATGCGCGACCAGCGTTTGAGCTGGCTCACTAACTTCTGGCTGGTTTTGACGATCCTGGTATCGGTGATTGCGATTGCACTCCTGTTCTATGGCCTGGCAACCGGGCAGGGAAATAGTTAAGTGTAAGTGAAGCAAGAGCTATCTTAAATTGATGGCTTTTGCTTCACTTAGTCTCTCCTTCGCTGATTATTGATAATAAATGAGATATTGTCTCAAATTGGCCTCTCAAACTCTTGCTTTTTGGCTCATTTCATGGCATAGTATTCGTATGCTAATGATACAAAGTATCATTAAACTGGTTGATGCCTTAGTTGTGAAAGGAAACAGGTATGTCACTTACAGTTCCAGCGCCGCTGCTTGAACAGGCGCAGGCGGGGGAAATTCAGCCACAAGATTTTTTAGTGTGTATTAAAAACTCTTTGCCGTATGCATGGCAGCTTATTGAGGAGTTGGCAGGAAGGCTATCTCAGACCACGGCCAGCTTTGTCGATAATCAGATCCCTCCTCCTGATGAGCAGGCACGCGGACAACTGCTCCGCGTCCTGGCGAGTGATGCCATGCGAGGGGCGTTAGAAGCTCATTTTGGAGTCAAGCTTGCCTTTCAGAACTGTCATCGAGTAGCGCTCTTCCGCAAGGATCAACTAGATCAAACCTATGAAGCCTTTATTTCTCCACGAAGTCAGATTCTCAATCAAAAACCCGAGCTGGTTGATTGCTAATGAGTGATGAGGACGTTTCCATAGCGAAACGTCCTTTTGCTTGCAGAAGAGATGCCTTAATCCTGTGAAGAAAGGATGGTCTTATGGTGATGGTAAAGAAAATACGCCTCTCTTTTTGTGTGCTGGCGAGCATGAGTTTGTTTTTTCTCGGTGGCTGTGGTGCCATAGCTACTGACTCTACCTCGGGCATTCCAGGAGCGACAGCGATGCTCAATGTTGTCGCGGCAGAAAATTTTTATGGTGATATCGTGAAACAGTTGGGAGGAAACCATGTGAATGTGGCGAGTATTCTCTCTGATCCAAATATAGATCCGCATGAGTACGAAGCCAGTGCCCAGAATGCCATAGCGATTCAGAAAGCTGATCTGGTTATTGAGAACGGACTTGGTTATGATGCCTGGATGGACAAATTACTTTCGGCCTCTCCCAACACACATCGCAATGTGCTTACCGCAGGAAACGTCGCTGATCATAAGCTCCCTGATAATCCTCATGTCTGGTATGGTTTCGATAATATCTTGACCATCGCTCAGTCTATTACTGGCGAATTAAAGAGGCTGGATAGCACGGATGCCACGGTATTTGATCGTAATTTTGCTGCATTTCAGCAGTCTGTCAAGCCTCTTCAGCAAATCTTAGTTGATCTCAGGGCCAGGTACAATGGTGTGCCGGTTGCGTTGACAGAGACGATTTATCTTTATCAGACAATACCTATAGGTCTCAAAGTACTGACACCTTTTGCATTTGAAAAAGCAATTGCCGAAGGCAATGATCCTCCTGCCGATACCGTTATCGCAGCAAACGATCAGATTAGTCAGAAACAGGTGAAAGTGTTGATCTATAATCAACAGACGGTATCGCCGATCACTACGAATCTGCAAAATGCCGCCAAAAAACTACATATCCCGATTGTCCCTGTGACAGAAACTATGCCGCTGGGCAAAACCTATCAGTCATGGATGAAGGAGCAGCTCACAGCTCTCCAGCAGGCGCTGAGTGGTCAGATGAGCTAATGGTAGCATCGGCTCGTTCCTGCAAGGGCAGCCGGATCGTAAAAGTTGAGCCTACTCCTTCTTCGCTGCTGACTGAGACGGTTCCGCCGTGCCTTGCGAGAATATGTTGCACGCTTGCCAGACCCAGGCCGGTGCCGGGAATCTTATCAACGACGTTCTCGCCACGGTGGAACTGCTCAAAGATATGAGGCAGGTCCTGGGCAGGGATGCCCATGCCATGATCCTGCACCGCGATAATCGCATAGGGGTCATCCTGGTCCAGGTCAGCTTCCTGAGTGACATGGACGATAATCTCGCTCTCTTTCGCAGAGTACTTGATGGCGTTGGAAATCAGGTTTGAAATGACGCGTCCCACCCTGGTGATATCAAAAGAGCCGTGTAGCTCTGCGAGCGTGGTTTCGATGCGGAGGCGGTGTTTGCGCGCGATCTGTTGCTGTTCTGCGAGCACCTGCCGGATGATGGCGATCAGGTCCGCGGATTGGTAGGACAGTTGTATCGGCCTGCCCGCCTGAAGGTGAGCAAGATCAAGCAATTCGTTGACGAGCATGGTCATGCGCACGACCGTTGCATCGATCCCCGCCAGACTGCTTGCCATGCGCTCGGCGGTGGGCGGTTCTAGCGTCAGGCGCTTGACCATACGCTCAAGCAATTGGGCATAGCCTTTGATCGCCCCTAGCGGGTTTTTAAGGTCATGAGAGATCATAGAGATGAACTCGTTGCGCGCCTGGATGGACTCCTGCGTCAATTTTTGCAGGCGTTGTGCCTGCTGGCGCTCCTGGTGTATGATGTCGGCTCGCATACGCGATACTTCCAGCCGCGCGCTAATGCGAGCCAGCAATTCGCGAGCAGAGAATGGCTTGACTAGATAATCGTCGGCCCCTGCTTTCAACCCTTCGACGGCAGATTCTGCCCCTGCACGCGCGGAAAGCAATATCACCGGAATGGTGATGGCCTGCGGATCTTCGCGTAATGCATGCAATAGCTGGAAACCATCAAGCTCGGGCATCATAATGTCGCTTAAAATGAGATCTGGCATGCGCCGTTTAGCCATCTCCAATGCCGTCTGGCCGTTCGCTGCGGTCTCTACAGTATAATACTGGCTCAGCAGGCGCTTCAGGTAGCTACGCATATCGGCGTTGTCTTCTACCAGGAGAATATGGCTGCTCGATTGTGCCGGTTGTTTCGGCGAGATTGCCTGAGTTGATGGGAGCTGACCGAATATATCAGTCGTTTCCGCGGTGATCGCTTCGAGCGTATCGGGCAACCAGCGCAGCGCCTCCTCAACATAAGGAGCGGCGTCTAGCTGTGCCGGAGTCATTTGATGCGTTGTTGCGATATGGACGGCAGGAAGGTGCGCTAAGCCTGAGGGAATGGAGACCGTGAAGTTGCTGCCCTGATCTGGTGTGCTGGCAACGTTGATCGTACCACCGTGCAGGCGGACCAGTTCCTGTACCAGGGCCAGCCCGATACCCGAACCTTCGAATGTGCGGGCGCGTGTCCCGCGCACGCGATGGAAGCGTTCAAAAATATGCGGCAGATCTTCCTCTGCGATGCCAATACCTGTATCCTGTACCTCCAGTTCAACATGATCATCGACAACATGCAGCTTTACAGCAATCTGGCCTTCAAACGTGAATTTAAATGCGTTGGAGAGCAGGTTAAGCACAATTTTTTCCCACATTTCGCGATCTACGTAGAACGGCTGGGACGATGGCTCGCAATCTATCACCATCTGCAAGCCAGCTCTTTCAACCACTTCACGAAATGCGTTTGCCAGGTCGGTGGTGAATGCTGCGAGATCGGTAGGCTCATAGAGGGCCTGGATGCGCCCGGATTCGATGCGCGAGAAGTTCAGCAGGGTATTGACCAGCTTGAGCAGGCGTAACCCATTGCGATGCGCCACCTCCAGCCGCTCGCGCTGTGAGGGAGAGAGAGATTGCTCCTCGGTTCGCAACATATCGTCAATCGGGCCAAGCAGGAGGGTCAGAGGGGTGCGGAACTCGTGGCTGACATTGCTAAAGAAGGTAGTTTTAGCCCGATCCAGTTCTGCCAGAGCCTCAGCTCGTTCGCGCTCTTCCTGATAAGCGCGTATGTGAGAGATATTTGTCGCTATCTGTCCTGCAATCAGCTCAAAAAAGCCCCCGTATTCTTCGTCAAGCGCCAGCCGGGGGCTGATTCCCGCCACAAGGAAGCCATACAGGCCCTCCTGCCCGGATTTAGCAATAGGGAGCGCAAGCGCGGAGTGAGGAGTGACCGAACCGAGTTCGCTGGTGAGAGCGTCAAAACGGGCAGGGATATCATCGATCAGGGCCGCTTTGCCCGACGCCAGCACCTGGCCGAGGGGCCATAATGCTCTATCTTTCCCCGCAAAAGCAATATCAACGACGGCGGGACTGGCAGGCGTATTGGGCGGTAGTCCGGTACAGCCGCGGAGCGTGGCCTGTTTGCCATCTTCACTTAACAGATAGAGCAGGGCGAAAGGAATATCTGCGTGGTTTCTGGAAAGTATCTCTATAGCAACCTGGCAAACTTCTTCGGTTGTCTCTGTTTCAGCACTGAGAGCAGCCAGTTCGCGTAAGGTGCGCAGCCGTCGCTCGCTCAGGACGTGGCCGGTCGTCTCGGTAACGGCGGTAAAGACGCCGCCCACGCCGCCCGTTTCGTCGCGAATGGGGCTATAGGAGAAGGTGAAATAGCATTCTTCAATATAACCGTTACGGTCGAGCAGGAGCAATTGATCGTCGGACCAGGTCGATTTACCCTCATACAATACGCTCTCAAGCATCGGCCCGATCACATCCCAGATTTCGGGCCAGCATTCCTCGCCACGCTGCCCCATAGCTTTGGGATGCTTGGTCGTGCCGAGAATGACACGATAGGCGTCGTTATAGAGTTTGACCAGATCCTGCCCCCACCAGATCAGGATAGGGAAGCGCGATGCCAGACAAATACTCAGCGCGGTACGCAGACTCTGAGGCCACTTTTCTATAGGGCCAAGAGGCGTACCTGACCAGTCGATTGTACTCATCAAACGGCCCATCTCGCCGCCATTGGCAAAAATATCGTGCAGTGTATCTGATTTAGCCGATTCGTGTAAGCTGCTCATAATGTGTATAGACCCTTTCCCCATTTAGACTCGTCCTTGCATTATAAAGTATGAGTATGCCAGATACAAACTCAACATTAGATGGAGCATTCTGCATGAGCAGAAACTTTTAAATCAAAATAATCGTGAGAATAGGGGATAGTCTGCCTCAGGATGGCATCGATGATAGGGGGATACAGGGCCGATGCGTACTGTTGGCTCGGCGAAGGAGCAGCAATTGTTTGAAAACCCGTTTCAGATCGAGGACTTGATGGTTTTCGACGATGATACCTTGCGACACTTGCTGAATAGCCATGCTTATGGCCTGACGGTAGAGTTGCTGGGGCATAGCTTGCAGGCCGGGCCGGAGCTGCTGACGGAGCGTATCGAGCGGCTGCTTCCCGTAGAGCAGCGTGGCTCCTTTCTTCGTATCCTATATCATCCCGTCGCGCCAGATGAAGTGCAGCAGGCTCGTCGGCAGATGCTCGACAATCTCTTCTGGGAATTGACCTACTGGAAAACGCCCCAATTATATGAGGAGCTGGTCGAAGGAGAGTGGTTACATCCTGCCCTCTTCCCGCACCTGGTCCCTGATCTTGCTGGCCGCGTAGTACTTGATGCAGGCGCTGGCACAGGACGAGCTTCTTTTGAGTGTTTGCACTATGGAGCCGAAGTGGTCTATGCGATGGAGCCCTCGCCTGGCCTGCGCCGTATTCTAGAACGGAAGCGCCGCAAATTGCCTGCTGCGAGCCGCCTGCTAGTCTACGGAGGGCGTTTCGATGCCATTCCTTTCGCGGATGATAGTATGGATCTCACGCTTGCGTGTTCGGCGTTTACGGCGGCGCCCGAGCAGGGTGGTGAGCCGGGGCTGGCTGAGATGCTGCGTGTCACCAGAGCAGGCGGCAAGATTGTGCTCATCTGGCCTCGTCCAGAGGATCGCGAGTGGCTGCTGGAGCACGGGTTCAACTATGTCTCTCTGCCTATCTCAGAAGAGATGTGCGTTCATTTCCATTCGTTGCACAGCGCCCTTGAGTGCGCCCGGCGTTTTTACGCCCGCAATAGGGCCGTTGTGGACTATATTCGTAGCCGTCGAAGAGCTGATATTCCCTTTTCTGTTATTGGCGTTAACCCTCCATGTGATTATTGTTGGCTTGAGGTTTCGTAGCAGCACGCACGAGACGCGATAAAGGAAATGAGTTATGGTAACAAAAGTGACGATAACTGAGACAAGCAAATGGGTGGATACTCCCCCAAATAGCCCGCCGTTGCGGCGACTTAATGGGAAATTCATTGCCGCCATGCCCTGGCTAGATAAGCTCTCCACACCCCTGCAAAAGTGGATTGCAAAGCTGTATGGTCAGCCGCAGGAGTCCTCGTATACCATCAAGGATATTCTCAACGGCGTCTGGCTGGGCCATCCGCTTCACCCTGTGCTGGTCACGGTTCCTCTCGGGGCCTGGACCACTACGCTGCTGCTCGATCTGGTCTGGCTCTCTGACGAGGATGAGGGGATAGCGCGCGCATCAGATATGACGATGTGGCTGGGCCTGGCGGGGGCGGGAGCATCGGCAGTCACGGGAGCGACAAACTGGGTCGATACTGATGGGCCAGAACAGCGCACCGGCATGCTGCACGCGTTGCTCAATAGCGGCGTGACCGTTTTAAATCTGATCTCGGCGCTTTTAAGACTTGTGGGCCAGCGCCGTAGCGCCATCACGCTTTCAACCACAGCTTATGCTATCGCCATATATTCGGCGTATCTTGGAGGGGAGCTTTCTTACTCGACAGCTATCGGCGTCAATCATGTTGCCTGGGAGGGCGGCTCCGATGATTTTGTGCCGGTGATGGATGAGAAGGACCTGGCGCAGGGCAAACTCACCAGGGTAGACGTGGCTGGCATCCCTGCCGTGCTGATCCGCGATGGCGCTAACATTTACGCTATTGCCGCCACCTGCTCGCACCTGGGCGGTCCTCTGGACGAGGGAAGCTATGAAAACGGCATTGTAACCTGTCCCTGGCATGGCTCCGGCTTCCGCATGTGCGATGGCAGCGTTGCCAATAGCCCGGCTGTCTATGCCCAGCCCGGCTTTGCCGTGCGCGTGCGCGATGGCAAAATCGAGCTGCGGCGCCTCGAACACGCGTAAGGCAGGAGAGGGACTGGCACGTCCAGGGTTGGCCCACGCAGAGGAAGGCAAAAGCCATCATCTTTTGTGCGAGGGCGGGGCCAGCCCGGCCCAGGATAGGGTCGCGCAGAGGAAGGCAAAAGCCATCATCTTTTGTGTGAGGGCGGGGGCCAGCCCCGCCCCTACATAAATAGCAATGTTTATATATAGAAAGATAAGAAAGTTCTAATCTTTTGTCTCCATACTTTAGTTTATGATTACAAATACTTATAGTCGCGTTTTTATGGAGTAAATTCCATTGTAATTCTTGTCATATGGGGATACCCTAGTAATAGGGAGATAAAAAAGTAGCCGTAAACGGTCAGCAGATAGAAGTAAATGTTTAGATGAATAGATGTAAGATAAACTATCACCCGCTTGAGAATATGAGGAGGCTAGTTGTGCAGACGCAAGAACTCGTGAGAAACCCCGCTCCAGATATGACCATGACCGATGCCATTTTAGCACAGTTAACGCTGAAGGGTGATCAAAGGGCCTTTGAGGTTTTACTAAAGCGCTATAGTACGCCGCTATTTAACTTCATTTATCGCTTCCTGGGTGATTACGATCAGGCTTGTGACGTTTTACAACAGGTCTCCATTCGTTTTTACACGTCCCTCCCCAAACTGGGCACCGGTGAGCCCTTTAAGCCCTGGTTATTTCAAGTCGCCCGCAATTGTTGCGTCGATGAATTGCGCAGAAGGCGTCGTTATGCGATCCAGTTCTCGCTGCTGGAGTCAGAGAACAGCGATGGCGAGCTTTCCTTCCTGGGGGACATGCCTGATCCAGGCCCTCTTCCTGATGAGTTGATAGAACATCATGATCTGCAGCGTATGCTGCAAAAAACCATCCAGGAGCTTCCTCCTAAGTTTAGAGCCGTTGTTGTACTGCGTTACGCTGCGCAGTTGAGTTTCTCGGAGATTGGTCATACCCTGAATATGCCGGAAGCGACCGCCAAAACCTACTTCCATCGCGCCAAAGTGCTGCTGCGCAAGATGCTCAGCGGACAAATGCAGGTTGTTACCGCCTGATAGTACTTGCGCATCTACTTTCAGCAAGATGGGAAGGTGCCTTATATATCGCAAAAGAAGGGTATGGTATGGTTGTACATATTGGCGGCGTCATCTTTGACGTCGATGGAACGCTGGTGGACAGCAATGACGCGCATGCCCATGCCTGGGTAGAGGCGATGAACGAGAATGGCTATAATGTCTCCTTCGATAAGGTTCGCCCCTTGATTGGTATGGGGGGAGATAAGGTCTTGCCGGAGACGATAGGCGTTGCCAAAGATAGTCAAAAGGGCAAGCAGATCAGCCAGCGGAGGAAGCAGATCTTCATGGAGCGCTACCTGCCGGCGCTCAAAGCCTTTCCTGGCGCCAGGAACTTGCTTCAGCATATTCATGAGCAAGGGCTGAAGATGGCGATAGCCACCTCAGCCGAGCAAGATGAGTTGAATGGCCTGTTGCAGGTGATAGGGCCAGGAACGGCAGAACTTTTTGAGCAGGAGACATCCTCGAAAGATACCAGCCATTCAAAGCCCGATCCTGATGTGATGGATATTGCGTTGCAGCGTCTGGGAGCTGCGCCCGACAGGGTTGTGATGGTTGGTGATACGGCCTACGATATCGAGTCAGCGGGGAAAGTTGGTATCAAGACCATTGCCCTCCGTTGTGGCGGCTGGAGCGATCATGATCTTGCCAGAGCCATCTGCATCTACGATGGTCCCGCCGATTTGCTGGCTCATTATGGGGAGTCGCCCTTAGTAAAGGGAGTCAGTGTGGGGGCGAGCGAATAACATACTGGTGTGATCAATAAAAGAGAAGGTCATCGTCGGATGCCTTCTCTTTTATTGCTGCCGAGTGCTCTAACGGGCGCTACATAGCCGTATTAGCGCGATATCGCTCCACCTGTGAGGCGATGCGGCGGCGAATCTCTGAGCCAGGGAATGGGGTGTACAGAAGGGCCAGGATCGCCCCCAGGACGAGTCCCAGGCGGAATATAGTTCTGGCGCGGCGACGGCGACGCTTGTAGCGCGCAAGTTGTTTTTGCGCAGTGTCGCGCATATCCTTTGCAGTCGCGGTCGCTTGCGAGATTGGCTTGCTCACCGATTGAGAACGCTTGCTAAACATGCGCTGGGTTTTGTTCCAGCCAGACTCAAGATTGCCCTGCGCCTCTTTGAGATTCTTCTGCATTGTCTTTTGAGTCTCTTTGAGATTTTTCTGGGCTTTCTTTTGAGCCTCTTTGAGGTTTTTGCTGGCGTCCCTCTTATTTTTTTCGGTGATGTCCTGAGCCAGGCCAAAACCAGCTTGCAGCGTTGCCAGAGCCTTCGTCCAGCCACTGCCAAGATTCTCCTGGACGTTGGATTGAAGATTCTGCAACTGTTTCTGCTTCCTCTTCATATTCTTGCGCGCCCATTTCATATCCTTACGGGACTTTTTCTGGTTATACGCGAGCAGCCCCTGAGCCAGACCCAGCCCCGCCAGGAACGCGGCCTGCGTTTTGTTTATCACCGGCTTCACGCTATCCTGTACGCTGGCGTAGGTGACCTGAGCAATATCTTTAGCTCCCTCGTACGTGGTTTGAGCTAAATCTTTTGCTTTCCCATTAACATCCTTCGCGCGCTCTGCACTGGTGTTTTGCACGTCTTTGAGCTTTGCCATATCCCCTCCATTCTTTATTATGTCAAACAAGGTAATGTTCCTTGAAACAAGTATCATTTAGACCACGCATGAGATGGGTGTGAGGTTTCAAGCTTGATACCTCTCCATGCTGCTATGCTAAAGGTGGTACAATACAGACCAGATTAACCGATTTTACTACTCGTTGTCATACCACTCTGTCCTGGTACGGAGAGACGATAGGAGCCTGATTATGGAGATACTTCGCACGCCCGATGAGCGGTTTAGCGACCTGCCGGGCTATGATTTCGCACCTCACTATGTCGAAGTAGATGAGGTGCGTATCCATTATATCGATGAAGGCCCGGAAGATGCCCCTCCTGTGTTGATGCTGCACGGTGAGCCCTCCTGGAGCTATCTTTACCGCAAGATGATCCCGATCATCGCGGATGCTGGCTATCGAGCTATCGCGCCCGATCTGGTGGGCTTTGGACGTTCCGACAAGCCAATCCGGCGCGAGGATTATACCTATCAGCGCCATGTGGACTGGATGCGTGGGCTGATGCGAGCCCTTGATCTCAAGCAAATTACGCTGATGTGCCAGGACTGGGGAGGCCTGATCGGGCTGCGCCTGGCGGCTGAGCATGAGCATCGCTTCGCGCGTATCGTCGCCTCCAATACCTTTTTGCCAACGGGCGATATTCCTCCCGGCGAAGCGTTTTTGCGCTGGAAGCGTTTCTCGCAGGAGACACCGGTTTTTCATGTCGGTGGTATCGTCAAGGGCGCCTGCGTGAGTGAGCTTGATCCAGAAGTGATCGCGGCATACGATGCGCCATTCCCTGATGATCGTTACCTGGCGGGTGCGCGCCAGTTTCCGCTGATCGTTCCTATCGCGCCCGACGATCCCGCCTCGGCCCCTAATCGCCGCGCCTGGGAGGTGCTGCAACGCTGGGAGAAGCCCTTCCTGACCGCCTTTAGCGATTCCGATCCGATTACCAGAGGTGGAGATCGTTTCTTCCAATCAGCCGTCCCTGGCACGAAGGGCCAGCCCCACGTCACCATCTCTCAAGCCGGCCATTTCCTCCAGGAGGACAAAGGGGAAGAACTGGCGCGCGTCATCGTCGATTTCATGGCCCGACGGTAGGGGGCTCGGCTCAGGAAGAGATTCCCCCGGAGGGCGAGGGGCGAAGCTGGTAGGGATGCGGGAGCCTCGCCCCTCGCGCCGTAGAGACGCGATTGATCGCGTCCGCTTCAGCGCCGTTCCCCATCCCGAAATCGTGCCAATCCGCTACAGGGCAAGCGCGAGGCTTGCCCCTATCACATCTCCCCGCATTGCCGCAACCTTCGTAGCGACCTCCCACGATGAATCGGGGAGCTACAGTGCGTCCAATGTATTGCCTGTCTTCCCCTCTGTCTTTCTCCTGGCATACCCCTCATGACCAACATAGCGCATGCTTCCGACCATCTTGCGCCTCAACACCGCAGCCTCCCCGATCTCAACTACCACAAAAGACAGATTAATGGGCTTGGGGTGCATCTGAAGCCCCTTCCATGCGCTGCATATCCGACGCGTACACATACAGCAAGCACTGGCTTTTCCCGTTGGGCAGCTTCGGCCTGAGCAAATAGCGGATGTAAAAGATCCCCCGTGATGGGGTCACGATGCGGTACATCGTTTCCTGGGTGACGATGTCGGCGTATTCCTCCTGCGTCCCCTCAGGGCAGTCGAGCCGCAAATACATCTCTCCCCAGCGTGCGAAGTATTAGTAGAGCAGTTGCAGAGGGAACCATCTCTATTTGAAATTCCGCTCACATCTTCTTTTAGTAGAAAGTCTGTACAGTCCGGGCAAGCGAACAAGCTTGTTTCAACTCCATACGATATAATTGTTTCAGCCCAGATCGTAATGTCTCAAGAGAACAAAAATGTATTAGCCGATCAGCAAGCAGTTGTATCGCAGCATGGAGGGAGCAAAGAGATAGTGAATAGACGAGAAGCGACACAAAGGATAAGTGAGCTTAGCCTGGCTTTATTCGCTACACCTCTTATGGCAATTTCTCATCAGCTCCATAAGGAAGAAATTCTCGCTCTCTGCGCTACCAACATACCAATATGTTGGCGGCTTTATTTTGATGGGCATCTCTCAGAAGTACAACACCTCCTCTTTCCTGTTCATCTTTCACAACTCGCCGCACTGGTAGAGGAAGCGCACTTTCAAGAACAGGCGGCAAGCTTAGCTTCAAAAGCATATCAGCCTACGATTATGTCGGCGGCAACCCGGAGACCTTAGCGGACCCGACGGGACAGATGTACGCTCA
>Ga0070741_10005904_pt1 | contig 26710 bp, 23 predicted proteins | sample Coa_R1_4_FD_66440 | JGI IMG/M metagenome (GOLD analysis project Ga0070741, IMG submission 66440) | Surface soil microbial communities from Centralia Pennsylvania, which are recovering from an underground coalmine fire - Coalmine... | ecosystem: Environmental > Terrestrial > Soil > Unclassified ... | reverse complement strand
GGCCGGAACCGTGGTGGTGGACACCGGCGCCGCCCTCGCGCCGGGGGCCTCCAAGCTGATCACGGCCACCCTTGCCCCCGGGCACTACGCGCTCGTGTGCAACCTGTCCGGCCACTACCGCGCCGGGATGCACGCCGACTTTTGGGTGACCGCGTAGGGCCGGTCCGGATCGGTTCGCAGCGAAGCGGGCGATCTGCTCGTCTGAAGGATCGCCGATGCCGCCGACGAGGGGGCCGGATCGGACAGAATGGCGGTCGGTCCCGGCTGGGCCATCGTGCTCATGTTGGTCGCGTTCCTTCTCCCGCTGGGGTAGCTCGTCGTCCAGCCGAACCGTCGTCCAGCCGCACCAGGGAGGTTCGGCCGTCAGCACGGCCGTATGGGCTGGGCCTGTCGACGACGGCCTGTGCCTCACGTCGCCGTAGGGGGGTCCGACGTGGCGAGATCCGCCTCCTGACGCGCGTGATCTGGGCTGATCTACGGTCTCGCCGACGTCCTTTACCTGCCCGCCAACCTCGGATGGCTGCTTGCCTAGTCTAGGGTCTTCGGGTTCATGCCCCCGGGAGCGCCCCGTTCCGTGCGATGGCATGTGGCATGTAACATGACCATCAGACTCGCGAGAGGGAGGGGGTCATGTTTGAGAGGCTCCTGTTGGCGGTGGACGGCTCGGAGGGGTCGCGACGCGCGGGTGAGGTCGCCACGGAGCTGGCCCGTCTGTCGGGCGGCGAGGTGATCGTGTGCCACGTGACCGAGGCTGAACCGGAGATGAGCCGGGGAGGGCTCGATCCGGGCGAGGCGCCAGAGCACGGGGAGGGCGTGGCCACGTTCTACGGGAACGCGCTGGAGGACGTCGGGGTCCGCGCCCGAATCGTAATGCGTGTGGCCTCCCACAGCCACGTTGCCTCCCAGATAGTCGAGGTCGCTCGAGAGGAGGACGTGAGCGTTATCGTGATGGGCTCGAGGGGGCTCTCCGACTGGAGCGCTGCGATCATCGGAAGCATCGCGCACAAGGTCCTGCACCTGGCCGATCGCCCCGTCATCGTCGCGAGGTAGCGTCCACTTCGCCTCGTGACGGCTAAGGGTTCCAACGTCTGCAGTTGAGTCGGGGGTCGACGTCCGACTCACCCTGGCAACCTGCCCCGGTCGTCCGAGGGGATTGAGGACAGAAGGTCCTGAGCGACCTGCGGTACGGCGTGCCATGTGCCGTCATGTGCCGATCACACCGGTCTGGTCGGCCTCCAGTCGCAGAGCCTGCCGGCTGGAGGCCGAGCAGGTTGTCATCACCTCGACGGGCCCAGCGTCATCCTTCGCCTTACGAGAAGGTCCTGTGCTTCTCGATGATGCCCGACCCGACGACGTGCATGCGTCCACGACGCAGCCGTCGCTGGAGACGCTCCAGCCTCTGCAGGTCCGCGGTGACGCCTCCTGTTCCCATAGGTCCGGGCGAGCCTATGTGCCTGTTGGTCGGCTCTTCTTTGTTGCTCCCTCGGAAGCTCGAGCTGCGATTCGCGAAACGCATCCCCCGTGGCGGCGCCGCTTGCATGCCATGTGTGGCATGTGATATATCACCTCTCCGTGGAAGGGGGGTACCCAGCTCTGGCCTCGTGGTCCGCGGGATCCGCGCCTGAGCGGTCCGCACGGGTGGCGGTGCCGCCATTCATGGGTTCGATCAGCTCCCGACCTCTGGTGCGATCGGCGCATCCGTGCGTTCGTCGGAGATCTCCTCAAGGGATCAACCGCTAAGCAGGAAGGAGGGGGTGTGATGGCACGAGACACGGTGCCCGCGTCGTCGACGCATGAAGGACCCACGAGGGAGGGCGAGCTCGTCATCGAGCGTCGCGGCATCGAGCCGGTGCCGCCGAACGGGAGGTACGGCCGGGTCTCCCGCATCTTCACGGTGTGGTTCGCTCCGCAGATCTCTCCTCCGCCGTTCTTCATCGGAGCGCTCGTGGCGGCCCTTGGTCTAAGCTTCTGGCAGGGCGTGTTCGCGCTGGTGGTCGCCAACATCCTCGGGACTGCGCCCGTGGCGGCCCTCGCGACTTGGGGCCCGAAGACAGGGATGGCACAGATGCCGCTGTCACGGCTGGCCTTCGGCAAGAGCATTATGGTGCCGGGCGTGTTGAACTGGGCAACCACGATCGGGTGGCAGGCGTTCAACAATGTCTTCGGGGCCACCGCGCTGCACCTGCTGTTCCACGTGCCGTTTTGGATCGCTCTCCTGCTCATCTTCGCGGGCCAGGCGATCCTGTCGATCGCCGGGTACGAGGCCGTGCACATGTTCGAGAAGTGGATGACTTATGTACTCGGAGCGGTCTTCGTCTACCTAATGATCAAGATCGTGACAGGAGCAGGGACCACCGCGCTACCTTCGACACTGAAGGGCGGCGATCTCGTCGGCATGATGGTGCTGATGATCGCGATCGCAGGGAGCTACGTGTACGGATGGGCTCCTTACGCCGCCGACTACAGCAGGTATTTGCCGGAGAACACCTCGAAGTCCGCGGTATTCTGGAATACGTTCCTGGGAATCGGCGCGGCATCGCTCTGGATGGAGCTACTCGGGCTGGCGGTGGCAGGGAGGGTGCTTGCCGGCGGTACTCTCGGCACGAGCGCCACCATTCGAAACCTTATGGGCCCCACGGTGCTTGGATGGGCCGGGCTCCTCGCCATCTATCTCGGCACGGTTGCGGTGAATGCGGTGAACGACTACACGGGCTCGCTATCACTGCAGGCTGCAGGGGTGCGGCTCGCGCGGCCTGTCGCGGCCGGCCTCACGGGGCTGGCCTCCTTCGGGCTGTCCCTCTGGTTCCTGTACGGGAGCGAGTCGCTGCCCAACAAGGCCGAGAACTTCCTGCTGTTCCTTGTCTACTGGATCTCGGCGTGGCTGGGGGTCGTGACGGTCGACTGGTTCCGTCGAAAGGGGCGGGTGAATGTGGCCGGCATCTCGAACTTCTCGCGGTTGCCGGCGGGAATCCCGGCGCTGGTCGCCTTCGTGTTGGGCTTCGCGGCGTCGATCCCGTTCTCGAACACCACGGCCGGGTACAACTTCGTTGTGTCCCACCCGGGGTGGCGCTACTTGATCGGGTGGTTCCCGGCCAACCCGCTGCACCAGGCGGACCTAGGCTTCGTGGTCGGCTTCGTGGTCTCCGCGGTCGTGTACGCCGTACTGTCGCGGCGTGAGACCGAGAGCGAGTTCGCGGAGATGCAGACAAGCCTGGCCTGAAGCTGCCGTGTGCGTGGGAGGCGTGCAGCAGACCACGGCGCGCCTCCCACGGCGGGCTGGCCCTCTATGCCCAATTGCTCTTGAACAGTGGCATGTGATATACAATGCGGCACTACGGACGGCTTGACGACCGGGATGGTGAGGCCGGGAGATGCGGGTCAGCCGAGGCACCGCCGTCGCGCGCCCGGCCGCAGTGACCGCTGGACAGTCTGGAAGGGATGGTCCGATGACAGAGAGTACGGTCGGCACGTTCCCGAGCCCGTTTGGGGTGGAGACGCCTCCGGGGGCCGAGGGCTGGGAGCGGCTGTACCCCTACTACTACGTGTTCAGCGAGGACCGGCGGGAGTTCGAAGAAGGCAAGTTCTGGTTCTTCGATGGGATGCACAACCCTGAGCCGATCTATCCCTTCGACACGATCATGACCGAGACCTGGTGGGTCGCCCTCAACCAATATACGACCCGCGTGTGGGTCGTTCCTCCGGCTCTGGGCATCGATCACCGCGTGGTAAACGGCTACCTCTACATCAGCCCGAACACCATCACCGACCCGAAGCTGATCGAGGAGCGGGCATCGCACTTCACGGAACGGGCCGGCTACTACTTCGAGCACTGGGACGAGCTGTATGCGAACTGGATTCGCAAGGCGGAAGACGTGATTGCGCGCCTCGTTGAGATTGAGTTCCCGGACCTGCCGGAGATGGAGCCGATGTCCACCATCACCTCGGGTCGTGGGCTCATGGCGAGCTACGATCTGCTCCACAACTACAGTGTGCTCTTGGACAACATGCACGAGATCGGCTACCTGCACTTCGAGATGCTCGGGCTCGGCTATGGCGCCTATCTCACCTTCAAGGAGTTCTGCGAGCGCGCATTTCCTGGCATCTCTGATCAGACGATCGCAAAGATGGTCTCCGGCATCGACATCCTGTTCTTCCGTCCTGACGACGAGGTGCGCAAGCTTGCCGCTCTCGCGATCGAGCTCGGCATCTCCGACGTGTTCAAGGACGACGACTTGCCCCCAGACCAGGTGCTGGAGGCCGTACGGTCCCGACCCGAGGGACCGCAGTGGCTCGACGCCTTCGAGGCCGCCCAGGACCCATGGTTCTGGTTGTCGACCGGTCCCGGGTACTGCCACCAGCATCGAGCTTGGAAGGACGACCTGGCAGTTCCGTTCCAGGCACTTCGCGCATACCTTGAGCGGCTTGAGGCTGGCGAGGACATCTCGCGTCCGCTCGACCACATCCTATCCGAGCGGGAGCGCATCACCGGGGAGTACCGTGAGCTCCTGTCCACCGACGAGGATCGGAAGGCGTTCGACGACCTCGTGAACCTCGCTCGGACCGTCTACCCGTTCGTCGAGAACCACAACTTCTACGTCGAGCACTGGCACCACTCGGTCTTCTGGAACAAGGTCCGGGACCTGGGCCGGGTGTTCGTGGCACACGGGTTCATGCAGGAGCCCGACGACATCTTCTACCTCCACCGATACGAGGTGTACTCGGCGCTGTACGACCTGCTCTCTGGATGGGCGACGACGACCCCAACCCGCGGACCGCACTACTGGCCGAAAGAGATCGCGGAGCGCAAGCGGATCATGCAGGCCCTCCGGGGGTGGGCGCCCCCGCCGGCGCTCGGCGTGCCTCCCGACGCGGTGAACGAGCCGTTCACGATCATGCTCTGGGGCATCACAACCGACACCGTCCGGACTTGGGCGGGGGCCGCGGAAGAGGGGGCGTCTGCCAACCAGCTTCGAGGGTTCGCAGGGTCGCCCGGCATCGCCGAAGGTCGGGCGCGAGTCATTACCGCGGTGGACCAGCTCCCGGAGGTCCAGTCCGGCGAGATCCTCGTCTGTCCCATCACCGCGCCGAGCTGGGCGCCGGTGTTCTCCAGGATCAAGGCGGCGGTCTCGGACGGGGGCGGGATCATGTCGCACGCCGCGATCGTCTCCCGCGAGTATGGGCTCCCAGCGGTCGTGGGAACCGGCTTCGCGACCAAGCGCATCAAGACCGGCCAGATGGTTCGAGTGGACGGCAACACTGGGACGGTCACGATTCTTGAGTGAGGACACGCCGTACATCGTCTGGTTCGAGCAGGCCGAGGCCACCTCGGTCGACCTCGTCGGCGGCAAGTGCGCAAGCCTCGGGGAGCTTCGGCGCGCCGATGTCGACGTCCCCATCGGGTTCGCGGTGACGACGGAGGCGCATCGGGCCTTCCTGCGCGAGAACCGCATCCACGAGCAGGTCGCCGGGATGGTGGCGTCACTGGATCTCGAGGACGTTGCGCGCGTCGTCGCCATGAGCACCAAGGTGCGCACGATTGTGGAGTCGGCAGAGATCCCGCCAGCGGTCGAAGAGGCGATCCGCTCGGCTCACGTGGCCCTCCTCGACCGCTGCGGAGGAGCGCAGGCCGTGGCGGTACGATCCAGCGCTACGGCGGAGGACCACTACACGGCCAGCTTTGCCGGTCAGCTCGATACCTATCTGTGGGTGGTGGGGATCGAAGCGGTGCTCGCGAGCGTCCTGCGATGTTGGGGTGGTCTCTACACGCCGCACGCCATCATCTACCGGCAGGGGGCGGGTTTCGGGGAGGAGGATTCGATCATGGGCGTCGGCGTCCAGCAGATGGTCGACGCGCGGTCGGCCGGCGTCACATTCACCCTCAACCCTGTCAATGGCGACCGCTCGAAGATCATGCTCGAGGCCTGCTGGGGTCTCGGTGAGGGCGTCGTCAAGGGCGACGTGAACCCGGATCGGTTCCTCGTCGACAAGGTGACGCTCGAGATCCTCGATCGCACGGTCGCGGACAAAGGCCACGAGTACCGGTATATGCCCGACTCCGACCGCGTCGAGCGGCTCGAGCTTGACCCCGAGCGGTCGGTGCGTCCGGCGGTCTCGGACGAGGAGGTCCGCGAGCTCGCCCGTCTCGCCAAGCGGATCGAGCGTCACTACGGCAGGCCGCAAGACATCGAGTGGGCGATCGGACCGCGCAAGGGCGGTAGCGACGGCATCCACGTCCTGCAAAGCCGTGCGGAAACCGTCTGGAGTCAGAGGGCGCTGGAACCGGTGAGCGGCGACGGGCACCGGAGCGCGGTGGACCGGGTGATCGCCACGTTTGTTCGACGTGGTACGGAGAGCTGAGGGTTCGGTGGTCCCTGCATGAAGCCCGCGTCCTTCTCCTACGTCCGGGCCGGATCGGCGCACGAGGCCGTTCGACTCCTTGCCGAGCGGCCTGGCGAGGTTCGACTCCTCGCCGGGGGTCAGAGCCTGGTGCCGCTCCTCAACATGCGCCTGGTCCGGCCCGCTGTGCTGGTGGACATCAACCGGATCCCCGACATGGATCGGGTCGCCGAGACGTCGGACGAGATAGCGATCGGTGCGCTCACCCGGTACTCGTCGATCGAGCGGTCGGAGGCGATCCGGCGTCGTCTGCCCCTGCTCGCGGAGGGGGTTAGGCTGATCGGCGACCGACAGATCCGCAATCGGGGCACCATCGGTGGGGCACTCGCGCACGGCGACCCGACGGGGGAGATGCCCCTGGTCGCGATGGCCCTCGGAGCGAGCGTCGAGATCCTCGGGCCGGGTGGCACGCGTGAGGTTCCCATCGACGAGTTGTACCTCGGGCCTTACACCACGGCTCTCGGTCCGGACGAGATGATCACGCGTGTCCGGCTCCCGGTCATCCCGGGTCGGATCGGCGCGATCGAGGAGCAGGCGCGCCGTCACGGGGACTTCGCTGTCGTCGCGGTCGCCGCAACGGGCGTCAAAGAGGCCGGGGGCCGATGGGGCGAGGTCCGCGTGGCGGTCGCCGGTGTGGGCCCGTACGCGTTCGTGTGCGGGGAGGCCGGGACGGAGCTCTCCGGCACCTCGCTCGACGAGAGCTCGGTCGAGCGCGGGATCCGCGCCTGCCTGGCAGAAGCCGACCCAAGGGACGACGCGCGGGCGAGCGCCGAGTACCGGCTCCACTTGCTTCCGATCCTCGTCCGACGCGCGCTCAACCGGCTGGTCTCGAGGCGGGGGGCCCTCGGTGGCTGAGCACCTGAACGTCCTTGTGCGTGTGAACGGGCGCGACTACAGCAGGTCCGTTCCCGCTCGACTTTCGCTCGCCGACTTCCTGCGACACGAGCTCGGCCTCTACGGGACCCACGTGGGATGCGAGCAGGGCGTGTGCGGGATGTGCACGATCTTGCTGGACGGTCAGCCGGTGAAGTCGTGCCTGCTGCTCGCTGCCCAGGTCGAGGGACACGAGGTCACGACTGTCGAGGCGCTGAACCAGAGCGAGGAGCTGCACCCGTTGCAGCGGGCGTTCACAGAGGCGCACGCGCTCCAATGCGGCTTCTGCACGCCTGGCTTTCTGATGACCGCGTTCGCACTGGCCGACTGGAACCCCGCTCCGTCGCAGGCTGAGCTCCGTGAGGAGCTCGCTGGCGTGCTCTGCAGGTGCACGGGCTATCAGAATATTCTTGAGGCTGTCGACGGCTGGCTTCGGTCCGTCGGCCGGCCGACGCTACGCGACGGCGGGGGCGATGGCTGAGACCGTCGCCCCCGCGAAGCCCCACTCGCCACCCGACCTCGTGTGGGTGGGCCTGAGCCTCGCCCGCAAGGAAGACGAGCGGCTCGTGCGCGGTCTGGGGAAGTTCGTCGACGACCGCGATCTTCCCGGCATGCTGCACATGGCGGTCGGGAGATGTCCCTTCCCCCATGCGCGCATCCGGGGCATCAACGTGACCGCCGCGCTGCGCATGCCCGGCGTCGAGGGCGTCCTCCTCGGCGCGGACGTGGTCTCGCGCACGTCGCCGATCCCGGTTCTGCGCCCGCTTCCGGACGCGCGCGTGCCCCCCTACCGTGCGATGGCGAGCGACGTGGCGAGGTTCGAGGGAGAGCCGGTGGTCTCGGTTGTCGCATCCGACCGGGCCGTGGCGGAGGACGCGATCGGCGACATCGAGATCGACTGGGACCCACTGCCGGCAGTCGTGGATGCGGAGCAAGCGCTTGAGCCGGACGCGCCGGTTCTGCACCCGGAGCTGGGGACGAACCTCGTCGCCGCGAACTCTCGTGCCGCGGGGGACGTCGAGGCCGCGCTCTCCGCGGCCGAGCTCGTGATCTCGGATCACATCCGCATCAACCGGGTGACCGGCCTCCCGATGGAGGGCCGGGCGGTGATCGCGCGCTACACGCGTGGGGTCGGGACGCTCGACGTCTGGTCGTCGACCCAACTCCCGCACCTGGTCCGGTGGCAGCTCGCGCGCGTGCTCGGGATCTCGGAGTCGAAGATCCGAGTCGTTGCCTCCGACGTCGGAGGGGCCTTCGGGCTGAAGCTCGGGCTGTACCCGGAGGAGGTCCTCGCGTGCCTGCATTCCATGGACTCTGGCCGACCCGTCAAGTGGGTGGAAGATCGGCTCGAGCACTTCCGGATGACGACCCACGCGCGCGAGGCCGTGCACCGGATCGAGATCGGCGCGACTCGCGACGGGTCGATCAGCGGCATGCGCGATGTGTATGTCGTCGACGCTGGCGCGTACAACTCGCCCTTCGGCTCGCCGATGCTCTCGAGCCTCATGTTCACTGGCCCGTACCGGGTCGAGGACGCTTTCGTGGAGCGCAGGGTCGCCCTGACGAACAAGGTGCCGGTCGGGGCCTACCGCGGGTACGGGCAGCCGGAGTCGAACTTCGTGCGCGAGACCCTGATCGATCGGCTGGCCCGCACGCTCGCGATCGACCCCGTGGAGTTTCGCCGACGGAACCTCCTTCGTCCGGAGGAACTGCCGTGGAAGACGCCGGGAGGCGCCGTGTACGACAGCGGGGACTACGGGGCGGCCCTCGAGCGAGCCCTGGCGCTCGTCGGAGCCGATGCGGTGCGCGAGCGGCAGCGGGATCTTCGTGAGCGCGGCCGTCGCATCGGGCTCGGCGTCGCGTGCTTCGTCGAGATGACCGGCTATCCTGGGTCGGCGTTTCTCGGCAAGCACGGAGCCGCGTTCGGGGCACACGAGAGCGTCACGATCCGGATGAACCGCGAAGGCGGCTGCGACCTCTACACGGCGGTCTCGCACTTCGGCCAGTCTACGGAGACCTCGTTTGCGCAAGTCGCCGCGTCGACGCTCGGTGTGCACCCGGACCGCGTCGTGGTGCACTCGGGCGACACTGGGTCGGCCCCGCACAACACAGGCAGCTTTGCCAGCAGAACCACGGTTGCCGGTACCGGCGCCGTGCTGGCCGCGGCCGGGCAGGTACGGGAGAAGGCGCTCCGCGTGGCCGCCCACCTGCTCGGGCGCGACGCCGCCACGCTCGAGATCGTGGACGGGATCGTACGCGACACGGAGGACCCAGACGTCGGCCTTCCGCTCGCGGACGTGGCAACGGCGGCGATCACCGGTCACCGGCTGCCGCCCGACGACAGCCCCGGGCTGGAGTCGACCGCGTACTTCGACCCGCCGGCCAACACGTTCGGGTACGGAACGGCAGCCGCCGTGGTGGAGGTGGATCCGCGAAGCGGAGAGTTCACCGTCGAGCGCTTCGTGCTCGTGCACGACTGCGGCACCGAGATCAACCCGATGATCGTCAAGGGCCAGATCCAAGGAGGACTCGCGCAGGGGTTCGGCGCAGCGATGTTTGAGGAGCTCGTCTACGACCCCGACTCCGGGCAGCTCATGACCGGGACGATGGTTGACTACCTGATGCCGACCGCAGCTGATCTGCCCCTGTTCGAGGTCGACCACACAGAGGTTCCCTCCCCGGTCACGCCGCTCGGCGTCCGAGGAGTGGGCGAGGCCGGGACCATCCCGGTCGCGGCAACGGTCGCGAACGCGATCTGCGATGCGCTCTGGCCGCTGCCGGTCGCGTTCCGCCGACTCCCGCTCACGCCGGAGCGGGTTTGGCGCGCCATCCGGGAGGCCGAGCAGGGCCCCAGGGCCGGCGCTCCCCAGTCGAACGAAGGAGCCGTCACATGAAGATCGAGGAGACGTTCACCGTACCGTTCCCGCTCGAGGCGGTCTACCGCTTCTTCCGGACTGAGATCGAATCGGTAGCGAGGGCGATCCCGGGTCTCGAGGAGTTCGAGGACCTGGGGGACGACCGGTACCGCGTGCGCGTCACGCAGTCGGTCGGCTCGATGGGCGCCACGTTCGATCTGAAAGCGCAGCTCGACGACACAGAGCCGATGCGATCGTTTCGATTCTCGGCCGTCGGCCGGAGCGTGAAGGGGGCGGTCGGCGACCTCCGCTCGAAGAATTACCTGGAGCTCGGGGAGGTTTCCGAGGGCACGCGCCTGCGCTTGGAGTCGGATCTCTTCCTTGGTGGGCTGCTCGGCTCGCTCGGCAACCGGGTGGTCACGATGAAGTCCAGGCAGGTGGTGGGCGAGTTCGTAACGAACGTCTCGGGCGTCATCAGCGACTGGATGAGTTCCGCGAAGACGGGGACGGCGTGAGCGACGATCTTCGTGTGGTGGGCCGGTCGGTCCCTCGAGTCGACGCGCACCCAAAGGTGACCGGCTCGGTCGCGTACGGCATCGATCTCAGTCTGCCCGGAATGCTGCACGGCAAGCTCCTCCGGGCTGGAATCCCGCACGCGCGCATCGTCTCGTTGGACGTCTCCGGAGCGTGGGACGTCCCGGGTGTTCGTGCGGTCGTGACCGGTGCGGACCATCCTCGCCGGCACGGCCCGCTGATCAAGGATCAGCCAGCGTTCGCGGTCGACAAGGTGCGCTACGCTGGCGAGATCGTGGCTGCGGTCGCGGCGGAAAGCGAGGAGGCCGCTGCGGACGCAATCGATCGCATCCTCGTCGACTACGACGAGCTCCCGACGATCGACACCGTCGACGACGCCCTGGCTCGGGACGCCGCACTCGTCCATGAGGATCACCTCGCCTACGAGCGCGTGGATACGCCCGGGATGCGGCTCGAGGGAGTTGTCGGCACCAACATCGCCTACCACTTCAGGTTGCGGCACGGGGACGTCGATCGCGGGTTCCGTGTGGCCGACCTGGTCGTCGAGGATACGTTCGAGACACAATTCCTCCAGTACTGCCATCTCGAGCCTACGGTCACGATCGCCCAGTTCGACGACGCCGGCTCGCTGACGCTCTGGGCGAGCACGATGGGTCCGCACACGCTCCGAAACATGATGGCGGACTTCCTGCAGCTTCCGCTGTCGAAGGTACGTGTCCTGACGGGCATGGTCGGGGGCGCATACGGCGGCAAGATGTACCTGCGCGCAGTGAACCCGGCGGCAGCGCTGCTCGCGATGCGGTGCCCGAACCGTCCGGTCCGTGTTGCGCTGGACCGGCAGGAGGAGTTCACGGTCTCGCCCGGCCGCCTGCCGGCGCGCGTCCGCGTTCGAACCGGTGTTCGGCGGGACGGCACGATCGTCGCCCGTAGCTCCGAGATCCACTGGAACAAGGGCGCGTACGCCGACCTCGGGCCGATGGTCTGCCGCAACGCTGGCTACGCTTCGCTGGGACCGTACCGCATCCCGAACGCCTCCGTGGACGGGTACGTCCTTTACACCAACCGGCAGCCGGGCGGTGCCTTCCGAGGACTGGGGATCCCGCAGGTTGCGTGGGCGGGAGAGCAGCAGCTCGACCGGGTGGCGCGAGAGCTCGGCCTGTCCCCGGTCGAGCTCCGCAGGAGGAACGTGCTCCGCGAGGGGGACGAAAGCGTCACGGGCGAGCGGATGCACGCGGTGGGGGCCGCGCCGTGCCTCAACGCCGTGGTCGAAGCCCTGGAGGCGCAGCCGGTCCCCGAGGCCTCCCATCCGGAGGCCAGGGTGGGCCGGGGCGTAGGCGTGATCCTCAAGTCCACACTTACGCCGACTGCCACGTTCGCGACCGTAGTGATGGACGGGGATGGGAGTGTGGACGTCCTGACGGCCGCCGTCGAGCACGGCCAGGGGTCGACGACCGTGCTCGCGCAGATCGCGGCGGAGGAGCTGTCGGTTCCGTTCGATGTGGTTCGGATCTCCCCCCCCGATACGAGTTCCTCGCCGTTCGACCGCTCCTCGAGCTCGAGCCGCACCGTCTTCACCATGGGCAACGCCATTCGAGAGGCCTCGATCGAGGTGCGGCGCCAGCTCCTCGAGATGGCGGCCGCCGTCTTGGAGGTGTCGGAGGAGGATCTGGAGCCGATGAACGGCAGGGTGGTCGTGCGGGGCGCCCCCGACCGGGCACTCGCCTACGGGGAGGTCATCCGGCGCTTCTACAAAGGGCCGGGCACGATCGTCGGCTCGGGACGGTTCTTCACGCGGGACGTGTACGACCCGATGGACCCAGACACCGGACAGTCGCGCCGTCCGTCCGCGTTCTGGATGTACGCGGCGGCCGGCGCCGAGGTCGAGGTCGACACGGCGACCGGTGAGGTGCACGTTCGCCGGCTCGTGACGGCCGTCGACGCGGGACGCGCCCTAAATCCTCAGGGGTGCGAGCAGCAGATCGCCGGCTCGGCCGTCATGGGGTTGGGCATGGCCCTCATGGAGGAGGTCGTGTTCGAGGAGGGGCGTGTCCTCAACCCGACGTTCCTCGACTACAAAGTTCCGACGCTCCTGGACGTCCCCGAGCTCCAAAGCCTGATCGTTGAGACGGCGCACGACGACGGGCCGTACGGGGCACGCGGCGTCGGAGAGCCCGGGGTCGCTCCCGTCCCCGCCGCCATCGGCAATGCAGTCTTCGACGCGACGGGTGTGCAGCTCAGGGCCTTGCCCATGAAGGCGGAGCGCGTCCTGAAGGCGCTTCGGGAGGCGGGTGCGTCGTGAGCCACCTTCGTCAGTTCGAGTACGTGGAGGCGAGGAGCGTGGACGAGGCGCTATGCGCACTCGCGTCGTTCGAGGACGCGCGGCTCGTGGGCGGCGGCACGGTCGTCGTCCCGACGATGAAGCTCCGTCTCATCCAGCCCGACGCGTTGGTGAGCCTCCGTGGGGTGGAGGATCTCTCCGCCGTCGAGCCGGACGGGGAGCGCATTCGGATCGGAGCGATGGTGACCCATCATCGCCTCGCCCGGTCCGATCTCGTCCGTTCGCGAGTCCCAATGTTGGCGGCCGCCTGCGGTCGGGTTGCCAGCCCGACCATCCGTCGGATGGGCACCCTGGGCGGGAACGTGTGCTACGGGGAGTCCGCTTCGGATCCCGCCCCGGTGCTCCTCGCCCTCGGGGCCGAGATGACCGTTCGAGGCCCGACGGGTGAACGAACCATCTCCGCGCACGACTTCTACGTCGGTTACTACGAGACCGCGCTCGAGAGGGGCGAGATCCTGACGTCGGTCGCGGTGCCGTCCATGTCGGCAAACGCCAAGTGGCGATACTGGAAGTGGTCGCCCCGCGCCCATGAGGATAAGCCGCTCGTCGGGCTTGCGGTGTGCCTGGAGATGCAGGAGGGATCCTGCCGGACCGCCCGCCTGGCGGTCGGGGGCGTGGAGCAGACGCCTGTGCTGCTCGAGGCAGCGGCCTCGGCGCTCGAGGGGAAGGATCTGACGCCCGAGGTCGTACGGGAGGCCGTGGACGCCGCCATGTCCGCCATCGATCCGATGGAGGACTTCCAGGCGAGCGCGGCGTACCGGCGTGAGATGGTCGGAGTGTGGGTGCGTCGGGTCCTCACCGGTTTGGCATGGGAGGCGGCATGAACCGGTCGGTGTCCCTGATCGTGAACGGCAGACTGGAGGAGCTGGAGATCCCGACGCACTGGACGCTGGTCCAGCTCCTTCGGGAGGGGCTCCACCTGCGGGGAACGGAGGAAGGGTGCGGGGAGGGCTCCTGCGGCTCGTGCACAGTGCTCGTGGACGGCGAGCTCACGCGCGCCTGCCTGTTTCTCGCCGTCCGTGCTGACGGACACGAGGTGACGACCGTAGAGGGCCTCGCGCACGATGGCGAGTTGTCTCCGGTCCAGCGCGCGTTCGTCGAGCGGGGCGCGGTGCAGTGCGGCTTCTGCACCCCCGGGATGGTGGTCACGGTCACGGCGCTGCTGCACGAGACGGACGACCCGACCGACGAGGAGATCAGGGAGTTCCTGTCGGGCAACTTCTGCCGGTGCGGTGGTTACCCCTTGATCCTCGCGGCCGTGAAACAGGCCGCGCGTGTCCGACGGGGCACCGCCCGATGAAGGACGAGGTTCGGGTCGCCCTCGCCCAGATCCCCGTCGACTCTCTCGACCCGGATCGCAACCTCACGCGGGTGCTCCAGACAATGCGGGCAGCGGCGGAGCAGGGCGCCGATCTCGTTGTGTTCCCGGAGCTCGTGAGCCTCGGTCAGGTGCCCGAACCCTTGGGCGAGTTTCCTGCCCGATACGTCGCCGCCGCCGAGCCGATCCCGGGTCCGTTCACTAGGGAGATCGGGGTCGCTGCCGCCGCCTTTGGGCTGCACGTCGCCTTCGGAATGGCCGAACGCCATCCAGACGTCCCGTACACGGTCTTCGACAGCGCGGTGCTCGTCGAGCCGTCGGGCGCTGTTGTTGGCGTGCAGCGCAAGCTCCATCTCGCCGGCGCCGAGCGCCACTACTTCGGTCGGGGCGACCGCGTCGAGATCTTCGAAACAGAGCTCGGCGTGTTGAGCCTGCAGGTCTGCTACGACGTCTACTTTCCGGAGGTCTGTCGCGCGGCGGCGCTCAAGGGCGCGGAGATCCTCCTCGGCCTGTTCAACGTCACCGACCGCGAGGACTGGCCGGATCGGCTCGCCGCTCTCGCCTCGGTCCGGGCCTACGAGAACATGCAGCACGTCGTGCTCGTGAACCGCGTGGGCGAGAACTGCGGACGCGTGTTCGGCGGCGAGAGCGTCGCTGCCTCGCCGCCCGGCCAAGTCGTCGGCCGGGCGCCTCGACTCGACGAGGCGCTCCTGCTCATCAGGCTCGACTCCGAGACGCTCGCCCGCGAGCGCGCGCGCCGGCCCGTGTTCGCCGACCGTCGCCCCGAGATCTACGGCGGGCCTTCCGAGGGACGATGAGCCAGAGCGACACGCTTACCTTCGACGCGGCGATCGTGGGCGGCCGCGTGGTGGTTCCGGGGGAGGGCATCTCGGAGCTCACTGTCGGGATCCGCGGCGAGACCATTGCCGCCCTGCTCGACCCCGGCGTCCCCGTGAGCGCCTCAGAGACGATCGACGCGTCGGGGCGGTTCGTACTGCCCGGCGTGATCGACCCGCACACTCACATCGGCTACGAGGGGTATCGCGGGATCCCGCTCGATGCTCTGCCCAGCCACTTCGAGACCGAGACCGCGTCGGCGCTCGTGGGCGGCGTCACCACACTGCTCTGCACCTACCGGAACGCGCCCTCGTACGAGGAGATCTGGGACGAGATGCGGGAGGCGGGGGAGTCGCACTCGCGGATCGACTTCGGGTACAGCCTCGGTATCACGAACGACGAGCAACTCGCCCATATCTCGGACTACCACCGCGAGCTCGGCGTTACGTCCTTCAAGTTCTATATGGCCTATCGGGGCGAAGAGGCCTCGGCCACCGGCAACGTCTACAACACCTACGACGACGGCCTGCTCTACGAGGGAATGGAGGCGATCTCCGAGATCCCCGGCGGGATGGCGATGGTCCACGCCGAGAACATCGAGATCATCGCCCGCCTGCGGAGGCGCCTCCGCTCGGCCGGGCGCAACGACCTGGCGGCCTGGAGCGAGTCCCGGCCGGACTTCACGGAGGCGGAGAACGTCCGCCGCGCCTTGTACCTCGGCGAACGGACGGGATGCGCGGTCTACATCCCCCACCTCACCTGCCGGGCGTCGCTCGACGCAGTACGCGAGCACCGAGCGCGCGGGACGACAATCGCCCACGTCGAGACCTGCTCGCAGTACCTCACCCACACGGCGGATTCGCCCGTCGGACTGCTTGGGAAAGTAAACCCACCCCTCCGCAGCGCGGACGACCGGGAGGCCCTGTGGGAGGGGATCCGAGGCGGCGACATCGACTGCGTGGCTACCGACCATTGCGGCGTGCGCCGCGAGGCCAAGGGCCCAGACATCTGGACGGCGGTTCCGGGCTTCCCCGGCATGGCCACGCTGCTGCCCGCGCTCCTCGACGGGGCGGCCCGCGGCGTGGTCTCGCTCGAGCGCGTCGCGGAACTCACGTCGCTGCGGGCGGCGAAGCTGTTCAACCTGTACCCGCGCAAGGGCACTATCGCCGTGGGCAGCGATGCCGATCTGGTGATTGTCGACGCGGATCTGCGCCGCACGGTGACGCACGAGGAACTGCGCTCCCGTTCCGACTTCTCGATCTACGAGGGGTGGGAGCTCACCGGGTGGCCGGTGCTGGTGATCGGCCGTGGACGCGTGCTCATGCGCCGCGGCGAGATTCTTGCCGAGCCCGGCAGGGGACGGTATCTGGAGCGATTCGCCGACGACAAACGACAAGGAGTGCGGGGATGAAGTTCGGACTGAAGCTGAACACCCAGTTCACGGCGAGGCAGGACCCGGTCAAGGGCACGCAGGAGCTCCTGGATCAGGTTCGGGCAGCTCGAGACAACGGGTTCGACTCCGTGTGGGTGAGCCAGCACTACCTCGCCACTCCGTACCTGGCCCTGCAGACCTGGCCGATGCTCGGACGGGTGGTGGCCGAGGCCGGCGACATGGTTGTGGGCACGAGCATCTTCCTGTTCACCCTCCTCAACCCCGTGTACGCAGCGGAGCACGCGGCCACGATGGACATCCTCACCGGCGGGCGCTTCGTCTTCGGCATCGGGCTGGGCTACCGGCCCGAAGAGTTTGAGGCTTTCGGGGTCTCGCTCGAGAGGCGGGGCGAGCGCTTCGAGGAATGTCTCGACGTCATGCTGAGGCTGTGGACCGAGCCCGAGGTCGATCATCACGGGACGTATTTCTCGCTCACCAACGCGCGGCTGACCCTCCGTCCCGTCCAGCGGCCTCACCCGCCGGTCTGGATGGCGGCGAGTGGCGATGCAGCCGTCCGGCGCGCTGCCCGCTACGGATTCCCGTGGCTCGTGAACCCCCACGCGAGCCTCACGCAGGTGGCGAAGCAGCGGGAGCTGTACCTTCGGACGTTACGCGAGCACGGTCATGATGTGCCGGAGGACGTCCCCGTGTTCAAGGAGATGTCGATCGCAAAGACACGCCGGGAAGCGATCGACGTCGCCCGGCCATTTCTGGAGAACAAGTACAAGGCGTACGCGACGTGGGGGCTCGACAAGCCGATGCCGAAAGGCGAGACGCTCGAGGCGCCATTCGAGGAGCTCGCCAAGGACCGCTTCATCCTCGGCACGCCGCAGGAGTGCTCGCAGGACATTGCCCGCTACCGCGACGTCATCGGAGCCACTCACCTGCTCTTGCGCCTGCAGTGGCCCGGGATGCCGCAGCAGGAGGCGCTCCGACAGATCGAGCTGATTGGGTCGAGCCTGATTCCCCAATGGAGAACGGGGTGAGCGGAGAGGGCCGGAGGACGCTCGTCGAGGCGTTCGAACGGTTTGTCTTCGATCTGGACGGAACGATCTGGCGGGGCGAGACCCTGCTGCCGCACGCGGCCTCGACGCTCGCCGAACTGCGCACACGGGGCAAGCGCCTGGCCTTCGTCACCAACAACGGCTCGATCTCGGGTCGGCAGATCGCCGAGCGCTTGGGGCGTCTCGGGATCACCGCATACCCTCGCGAGGTGGTGACCTCAGGACGAGCCGCCCGCCGCCTGATCTCCGACCTCGGCCTGCGAGGCGCTCGCGCGTTCGTTGTTGGCGGGTCGGGGCTGCTTGAGGAGCTCGAGCCGCTCGGTCTGGAGCTCCTCGACGAGCGAGAGGGCGAGCACGCGGACGTGGTTGTGGTGACCCGCGACGAAGGATTCACCTATGCGAGGATGCGAGTCGCCGGCCGGGCGATCTGGCGTGGCGCCGCGTTCGTGGCCACGAACACCGACCCCATCTTCCCGGTCGATGAGGGATTCTGGCCTGGGGGAGGGGCAATCGTGGCGGCCGTCCGCGCCGCCTCGGGAGGGGTCGAGCCCATGGTGGCCGGCAAGCCGGAGCGCCCCATGCTGCTCGAGGTTCAGGAGGTCGTGGGCGAGGGGTCCAACGACGTGCTCGTCGTCGGGGACCGCCCGAGCAGCGATCTCGAGTCGGCGCGGAGGATGGGCTGGGCGGGTGCGCTGGTGCTCACCGGCGTAACCGAGGCGCCGCAGGGGCTCGACCCCGCGCCGGACATCCTCCTGCGAGATCTCTCGGGGCTCCTGGATCCGGAGGCCGTTATCCAGGCGTGAAGCTAGAGAGCGTAGGGAGCATCTGCAAGAACTGCTCCCATCCGTCCTCCTGGTCGGGGAAGATTTTGCCGGGGTTCAGAATCCCTTGCGGGTCGAGCGCCTGCTTTACGCGGCGCATCGCGTCGACGACGCCGCTGCCCAGGTTTCGCTCCAGGAACTGACGCTTCAGGGTTCCAACGCCGTGCTCGCCGGAGAGCGCGCCACCAAGCGCTATCGCCGACTCGAAGATCGCGATGGCCGCGTTCTGGACCCGGATGAGCTGATCGGGGATCTCGGGGTGGAACAGGATGTTGGGGTGCAGGTTCCCGTCGCCCGCGTGCCCGAAGAGCGGGATATCCAGCCCGTGCTCCCCGGCGATCCTTCGAACCGCTCGGACCATGTCGGGGACCCTGCTCCGCGGCACGACGATGTCCTCGCCCAGCTTCTTGGGCGCGACGCGTCCGAGCGCCGCGGAGATGGAGCGACGAGCCCGCCAGAGTTCCTCGGCTTCGGCCTCGCCGGTCGCGACCTGCACGAGCAGCGCGCCGGAGCCCCGCGCCGCCTCGGCCATCCCGGCAAGGGCGTCCGCCGCGGCCTTCTCGCTGCTCCCGTCTGCTTCGATCAGCAGCGCGCCCTCGGTCTGGCTCGGATACCCCGCGTCGATCATCTGGTCGACGAGGCGAAGCGTGACGTCGTCCAGAAGCTCCAGTGTCGACGGGGTCAGGCCGTTCGACAGAATCGAGGTTACGGTCGCGGCGGCGTCGTCGAGGGACGCGAAGAAGGCGAGCGCCGTCGCGCGCCCGCGCGGCAGGGGGATAATCCGAAGCGTCGCCTCGGTGACCACCCCCAGCGTTCCCTCGGAGCCGACGAAAAGCTGGGGGAGGGCGTACCCGGTCGAGCTCTTCAGCACTCTGCCGCCCGTCTCGAGGATGGTGCCGTCCGCCAGGACCACTGTGAGCCCTCGCACGTAGTCTCGCGTGACACCGTACTTGAGGCACCTGGGCCCCCCGGCGTTCGACGCGATGTTGCCGCCGATAGTGCACTGGGCGAGCGAGGCCGGGTCAGGCGGATAGAAGAACCCCCGCTCCTCGACGGCGGCTCGGAGTGTTCCGGTCACCACCCCGGCCTCTACGTCGGCGACGCCGTCGTCGGGATCGATCCGCTTGACTGTCCGCATGCGGGCGAGGTTGAGGACGATCGCGCCGTGCGGAGGGAGCGAGCCGCCTGCGAGTCCCGTGGCCGCGCCTCGAGGAACGACCGGTAGACCCGCATCCGAGGCGAGACGGAGGATCGCTGCGACCTGTTCAGTGCTCCGAACCAGGGTCACGGCTCGCGGGACGGCCTGCTGGAACGTACCATCGTACGAGTAGGCCATGAGCTCTGCAGGGTGGTCGCGCACGGCCTCGTCTCCCACGACCCGGCGGAGCTCACGGACGAGCGTGTGCTCGCGCACTCGCTCAGCCCCTCACCGGCGTTCCCTCAAGCGAACTCCCGGGCACCGTACGGACCTGCGTAGGACAGGCCCCGCGCAGCACGTCCGCGAGATGGCGAACGCTAACCTTCACGCCCAGCTCGCGGAGGGCGCCCCGAACCTGCAACAGACAGCCTGGGTTCGTCGTCACAACTGTGCGGGCGCCGGAGGCAGCGATCGCCTCCGCCTTCCGATGCCCGAGCTCGCGTGAGCGAGCCCGATCGGTCACGTTGTAGACGCCGGCGGACCCGCAGCAGATTTCGGGTTCCTCGATCTCCACGAGCTCCAGCCCGGGGATCCGCGAGAGCAGCCGCCTGGGCGCGTCGACGATTCCCTGCGCGAGCCGCGCGTGACACGGGTCCTGGAACGCGACGGGTCCCGGCGGCGGCGTGCCCGACAGGTCGAGCGGCGAGTCGGCGAGCAGCTCGGTCACGTCGACGACTCGGTCCGCGATGGCGGCGCCGCGCGCGCCCAGGACCGACCCGTACTGCGTGAGGAAGGCTCCGCAGCCGGCCGAGTTCAGGGCGATGGGCTCCGAGCCCCACCCGAGCGCCTGGAGGTTCCTCTTCGCGAGGGAGGTGGCCGTCTGCGCGTCGCCGGAATGGGCCGCGAGGGCGCCACAGCACGTCTGCCCGCTCGCGACGATCACCTCGTAGCCCGCCGCCGCGAGCAGCTCCCCGGTTGCGACGTCGGTCGGAGCAAGGAGCGTCGACATCACGCACCCGGCGAAAAGGACGACCCGACCCCGCACCGGGCCTGAGAGCGGCTCCCACGCCCGCCCGTCAGGCTCGACGAACTCGCGCGGGACGGGCGGCACCTGACCGTACGCCACGCCGAGGAGACGCAGGATCCCCGTCCATGAGCCGAGCCGGACCAGGCCCAGCCGGCGGGCCAGTTCCAATCGCCGAGCGGCCCGAACGAGCCGGGGGCGATCGCCGAGGATGCGTAGGACTCGGGAGGCGATCCGGGCGCGCCTGGGCACGGCCCCGGCGGCGGAAAGGTCGGCTCGGAAGGCCACGGCGATCTCCTCCATGCGAACCCCCGCAGGACACACCGCGGTGCACCCCTCGCAGACAAGGCATGAGAGCTCATGCTCGACGAGGTCCTTCGTGAGCTCGAGGTGCCCGTCGAGCAGGGCCTTCGCCAGGGCGATCCGTCCCCGAGGGCTCTCCTCCTCCAGCCGCGACAGGATGTAGGTCGGGCAGGTCTCCAGACATAGGCCGCAGCGAACGCAGGCCTCAAGGTTGGCCCGTTGCGCATTCAAGAACTCGAAACCCGCGTCGCCCATCATGAGTGGCATGCAACATATCACACGCGTCTCCATCACAGGATCGGTTGGTCGAACAGGATCGAGTCAGTCGAAGTGGAGATTCTCGGCCCAGGCCCTAGCCTCCGAGGAGTCTAGGCCGTCCTGCTGCGTGATCACCAGCTCACCGGTGCGCAGCACGTGCTCGCGCATCGCCTTGGCGGCGCGGTTGGGGTCTCGGTCCTCGATCGCCTCGAGGATGGCTCGATGCTCTTCAAAGATATCCGCGAGCGTCCGCGAACGCCCAGCAGTGGAAACCCCCCGGGTGTGAATGAGGTCGCGGAGCCGGTCGACGAAGTTCGCGAGACGGCGGTTGCCGCACGACTCCAGAATGATCTGGTGAAACCGGCGGTCGTGCTCCATGAAGCGCGCCTCGTCCTCGGCCTTTACCGCACGCTCTTGCGCCGCGAATTCCTTGCGCAGCGCCGCGAGATTGGCTGGCGTGAACTGTTCGGTGGCCCGTCGGATAGCGGGTACCTCCAGCAAGACCCGGAGCGTAAAGATCTCCTCCAGGTCGTGGGTGGACGTCTCCAGGATTCGCACGCCGCGGTTGCGCTCGAACCGCACCATGCCCTGGGCGGCGAGGTCGATGAGCGCCTCCCGAACCGGAGTGCGTGAGACGCCAAGCTCCTGAGCGAGCGACTGCACCGAGTGGAGGCTTCCCGGCTGGAGCCGGCCGCTGATGATCGAATGACGGACGGACTCGTAGACCTGCCGGGTCAGGCTGCTCTCGGCCTGGATGGATCGCAGGTTCGGGATCGTGACCCCCCTCGCGTACTGTTCTAGTTTCGAGCGACATTATGCCCCAAGTCATCAATCACCCCGTAGGCCCGAGGTGTAAACGACGGCCGAAAACTCGTATGAGACGGCCAGTCAAGTGGTTTAGAGGGGAGATGACGTCCAGGTGGGAAGCGGGGCGGACGGCCATGTGGCAGCGGCGATCGACCACTCTCGTGCCCGCGGATCTGTCAACGGCCACCGAGAACTGCCCGTGGACGGTCATGAGAACTGCCCGCTGGTGGCCAGGGTTCTGCCCATCTACGGCCACCGTTTCGCCTACGGGATCAGCCCAGGAGCACCACCCCCTTGCCCGAGGTAGCCGCCGCGAGGCGGAAGCTGTCGCCAGTGGTCATCACGACGTGCGCGTGGTGCAGGAGCCGGTCCACCGTGGCCGTCGCCAGGGTCTTCGGCATCAGCTCGTCCCACCCGGCCGGATGGAGATTCGAGGTGACCGCCACCTGAGCGACGCTCGTAGGCCGCGTCGATGAGTCGGTAGAACCCCTCGGCCGCGTCCTGGCCGACCGGGACCATCCCGATGTCGTCCACCACCACGAGGTTGGTCCGGAGCAGGCGTGCGATCGCTCTGGCCACCGAGTCGTCGGCGCGGTGCCGACGCACCAGCGCCCGAGCGACTCGAGCGACTCGAGCGAGAACCAGGCGACCCACATGCCCCGGGTGATAGCGAGGTGTCGGAGGGCCTCGAGAAAGTGCGACTTCCCGGTGCCCGATGGCCCGCAGGCCGCCAGGTTCTCCCTGCGTCCGATCCACTCGAGCGTGCGCAGAGCCCGCTGCGTGGGAGGCGGGATGGAGGGGGCCTCCTCGTCCCAGGCCTCGAACGTCTTGCCCGATGGGAACCCTGCGGCCTTCAGGCGCCCCTCGGCCCCGGAGCGGTCCCGGCCCGCCACCTCCTCTTCCAGGAGCACCTTGAGCACCTCGGCGGGGTCCCACCGCTGTGCCCTCGCGGTAGCAAGGACCTTGGGGGCGACCGTCGGACGTGCGGCATCTTCAGGCGTCGAAGCAGCGGGGCGAGCTCGTCGAACCTGGGGTCGGCACCACTCACCGGAGCGCTCCCCGGGGGGCCGTGCCGGGCTGCTGAACCCGCTGACGACGGCCGAAAACTGGGCCGGATGGGAAGTGGGCGAGCAGTTCCGGCTCTCAGACCCTCACGTTCCGGGCGAACTCGGCGAACTCCCCGGTCCCGGAGTGCTCGAGAGGTACCAGCGCTCCAGACCGACTCGAGCCTCCTCCGGTCCGCCGGCAAGGAACCAGTCCCGGGGCCCCTCCTTGAGGATCCAGGCGCCCGGACCTCCTCGCTCGGATCGGCGGCAAGCGCCCGTTCCACCCAATCGCGCTCGTTCGCGCTCAGGTCCTCCCTCGCCTTCACCAGGATCCGGCGGGGGGAAACAGCGTCCTTCCCCACCGAGAGGGGTTCACCGAGCGGCTGCGGCGTGTTCGGTACCTGCCGGCCGCCGCTCGAGGTGCCGGCCGAGGAAGCGGTCATGGTTGGCGACGGTGCCTGGGACGAGGCCGCGGCCCGCGCCGCCGGTGTCCGGTTCCTCGGGCTGCGGAACGGTCGCGAGGATCCGGGGTTCGAGGGGTCGCCGGTGGTCGAGGGCCTGGAGGAGGCCGCTCGGGCGCTCCGCTCGAACCTCGGTGCCCTTGGCGATGTTGGCGAGATGGGCGCCGACGGCCGTCTCGACGAGCCGACCCCGGAGGGGGCAGTCACGAGGGCGGTGTCCAGCGCGAGGAGCTTCGGGCGTCCCGGAGCGCGACTCAAGAGTCGCTCAGCACGCTCTGGATGCGATGAAGGGCACCGATCAGGGACGAAAGCTCCTCGTCGGTGAACTCCTGCATCCAGTCGCGTTCGTGGTCGTGAACGATCGAACGGACCTCGGCGAGCACCTTCCGGCCCGAGGGCGTGAGGCGGATCAGCAGGCTGCGACGGTCCTGCGGGTTCGGCGTGCGCTCCACGTACCCTCGTCGCTCGAGCGAGTCGACAACGCCCGTGACCGTGGCCCGGGTGACGATGAGCTTGTCCCCGAGCGCGCTCGGGGACAGCGGGCCGTGATCCCGCAGCAATCCGAGCACCAGCCCTCCCGCCGGGCTCACCCCCAGGGGACGAAGCAGCCGCCCGATCTGATCGAGGAGGAGATCCGCCGTTCGCACGATGTTCATGACCGTCTCGGTCGCGATCGCGCGACCGCGGGGGGTTTGCTTCGCGTAGTCGTCGGGGATGCGGGTGGGCTCCATCGCCGGGCATATGATATGGGCATTGACAGTATGGTGCCACATCTCTATAGTACGGCCCCTAACGACTCGGAGGGCGGGTCTCGAAAGGGGAGGTGTGGCGAGATGGTCAAGGTGGTCGTGGCCCATCACGTGGCCGAGTACGACCGGTGGTACCCGGTCTTCATCGAGCAAGAGGAGGTGCGCCGAGCGCACGGGGCACAGGGTCATACCGTGCACCGCGGGGTGGAGGATCCGAACGCCCTGCTCGTCGTGAACGAGTTCGCCACCCTGGAGGGGGCACAGGCGTTCATGACGGACCCGAGCCTCCCCGAGGCGATGCGGCGGGCAGGGGTCGACCGCGAGCCGACGATCTACCTCGTCGAGCAGACGCACGACGTGCGGTATTGACGCCGGGCGAGGTGGATGGGGCGGCGCACCCAAGGGTGCGCCGCCCCATCCACGAACGTGCGGCCCGCGAGCTCGATCGGGCGGGAGACAGCCCCATGCTCAGCCGCTTGAGTCCTTCGACCATCCGCAGGACCTCGTCGTCATCGTCGTTCTCCTCCTTCCGTTGCTCTTCGAAGGAGCACCGATCGTGGGGTCGCGGAACCGATCCGGCTTCCCATCTCGTTCACGTTGTGGCACGCTCCAGCTCTCGAAGGAGGAGGGGAGGGGCGATGTCGATCGTCGTGCAGTTCATCGTGAAGGTCCCGGACGTGGATCGGGTGGTGGCGGCCTCGGAGAGGTTCCGGCCGATGATGGAGGAGATGGGCTCGCGCAACGGGGCCATCTACGAGGACGAGAACGAGCCTGGCCTCGTGTCGATGATGTCCGAGTGGGAGAGCCACGACCAGATGCACGCGGCCTCGGAGAGGTACGGGGACGAGTTCAACGAGGAGGCCGGGACGGGCGGCCTGGACTGGACGACCCACATCTGGCACAGGAAGGGCGGCGCCTAACAGCACCCTCCCCGAGAAAGGGCGCGATGACCCAGTGCGCCGTGCCCACGCGCGCGGCGGGTTCCCGCTCCACAAGACGTCGGCGATCTCCTCGGGCGGGAGGCTACGGGAGCAGCAGGCGGGTCAGCGTGTCCGCGTACCAGCGCTCGAACCGGCGGGGGGACCAGTCGCGGTCGACCACGAGCAGGCGGTAGGCGGGCGAGCTCGGCCTGGCCGGCGAACCGCTGGGCCTTGTGGCGCGCCGAGAGGGATGCGATCTCCGGCTCCGCCGCGGCCGCCTCGCCCAGAACCTCGTAGATCGGCGTCACGCGCTCGAGGATCATCCGCCCGTTTCTGGCAACGATCTGCAGCCTCCGGCGGGGGTCCGGCTCCTCGCGGAGTTCCCGGACCCACCCGCGTGCGAGGACCGGCACGGGTGCGTCGTCGCCGGCGAGCGAGACGTCGAGCACCGCCGGCGGGTCGCCAGGGCCTGCTCGCGGCGGCTCCGCGGCCGAGGCCTTGCTCGGCCGGCTCCGCAGCCTCTGGGAACGCATCGAGGGCACGGTCATGACCCAGCCGAAGGCCCGGATCCTCGAATCCGTCGAGGTCGTCGAGTACTGACGGCCTCGACGAACCCGGGGATGTCCTCGATCGGTGAGGGCGTCAGGCTGAGGGCGCCTGCCCGCCTGGCTCTGCGACCCGCGCCTCGCCTCCCCCGATGTACGCCTCGATCACGGCCGGGTCGTTCGCGACCTCCTGGGGAGAGCCGACGGCGATCGTCCTGCCCTGGTCGAGCACCTGGATCCGCTCGCAGAGCTGCATGATGAGGCGGAGGTCGTGGTCGATCACGACCAGACCGCATCCCAGCTCATCGCGGATCTGCCGGATCGTGCGAACCAGCGCATCGGATTCGGTCTCGTTCATGCCGGCGGCCGGCTCATCGAGCAGCAGGACCCTTGGCCTCCGCACGACCGCGCGCGCGATCTCCAGGCGCCGTTGCGCACCGTACGGCAAGCTGGTGGCCTCCTCATCCGCGACGTCGTCCAGCTGCAGCCACCCGAGGACCCGCGTTACCACCGCCGGATCGTCATCGTCGATCACGGCCGAGACGTTCTCGCGGACGGTGAGGTGGGAGAAGAGCCGGATGTTCTGAAAGGTCCGCGCCAGGCCCAGCGTCGCCACCTGGTGGGAGGGCAGCGAGGTGACGTCGCGCCCGTTGAGCCGGACGCGCCCGCCCTCGGGGGCCAGGATGCCGGACACGACGTTCAGCAACGTGGTCTTCCCCGAGCCGTTGGGGCCGATCAGGCCGAGGATCTCGCCGGGGGCGACCGTGAGGCTGACACGCGAGAGCGCGATCAGGCCCTGGAACCGCTTGTCGATCTCCTCGGCGGACAGGACCGCGCCCGCGTCCGTCGGCGCCTCGACCCGCCCCAGCGCGACGTGCTGGTGACCCGCCCCTTGCGGCGCGCTCCTGCGGAACCGGCGCAGGAGATCCTCGATCTCACGGCGGCCCATCACGCCTTCGGGGCGCGAGATCAGCGACACGATGATGAGCAGGGCGATCACGAAGTTCACCGTGCCCGTCAGTCGCGGCAGCTCGATGCTGCCGATCCGCAC
>Ga0070741_10005903_pt1 | contig 26712 bp, 29 predicted proteins | sample Coa_R1_4_FD_66440 | JGI IMG/M metagenome (GOLD analysis project Ga0070741, IMG submission 66440) | Surface soil microbial communities from Centralia Pennsylvania, which are recovering from an underground coalmine fire - Coalmine... | ecosystem: Environmental > Terrestrial > Soil > Unclassified ... | reverse complement strand
AATCTTTCCGAACGGGGATTTTCGATTGGGCGAAAATATCAGGAACGTGGTGATTCTCGGCGCCAACGGAACGATGGGCGCCGGTGCCGGATGCGTTTTTGCCGGCGCGGGCTTCGCGGTCACGATGCTCGCGCGTGAGCGCGACAAGGCCCAAGCCGGCGTCCGCGCCGCCCAGAACGCGGCCCGCGCCGAGGCCGTCGCCGAACACATGACCGCCGGCACCTACGACTCCGACCTCGAACGCGCCGTCAGCAGCGCCGACCTCGTCTTCGAGTCCCTCGCCGAGGATCTCGACCTCAAGCGCAGGTTCTTCGAGATGGTCGATCGATTCCGCCCCGAGCATTCGATCGTCGCAACCGGCTCCTCCGGGCTTTCGATCGCGGAGATGGCGCGCGGGCGAAGCGATTCCTTCCGCTCCCATTTCCTTGGAATTCACCTGTTCAATCCGCCCCACGTGATCGTCGGCACCGAGGTCATCCCCGGCCCCGACACGATTCCGGGCGTGGTCAAATCCACGGTGGCGATTCTCACGCGCAGGCTCGGCCGCAAGGTAATCATCACCCGCGACCGGCCCGCCTTCGTCGGCAATCGCGTGGGCTTCAAGGTCCTCAACGAAGTCGCGCAGCTCGCCGCCGAGCACGGCGTCGCCTATATCGACTACCTGATCGGACCGCATACGGGGCGCGCGATGGCGCCGCTGGCCACGATCGATCTGGTCGGATGGGACGTTCACAAGGCGATCGTGGACAACGTGTACGAGAATTGCCGGGACGAGGCGCGCGAATGCTTCAAGCTGCCCGCCTTCATGGAAAAGGGAATCGCCGCCGGCGACCTCGGCGACAAGACTCCCGAACGTGGCGGCTTCTACAAGAAGCAGGGCAAGGAGATCTTCGCGCTCGATCCCGCAACCGGCTCCCACGCCCCCCTTCGCAAGCCCGAACCGATCGAGTTCGTCGAGAAGATGAAGTCCTTCAATCGCGTCGGCAGGTACAGGGACGCGATGGCGGCGATGCGCGAGGCGCGCGGCCGCGATGCCGACCTGTGCCGACGCGTCGTCCTGGGCTACGTCAGCTACGGCCTCAACCGCGTCGGTGAAGTCGCCGAAGCGCCCCGCGACGTCGATACGATCATGAGCTACGGCTTCAACTGGGCTCCCCCGACCGCGATCGTCGATCTGATCGGCCCCGCCGAGACCATCCGGATGCTCACGGAGCTCCGGCTCGCGGTGCCCGCGTGCCTGGAGCAAGCCGCACGCAACGGTGCTAGGATGTTCCAGGGGGGAATTCTCGACTACGGCAGAACCCTGGTCGGGTAGAAAGACTCGAACACGCAAGGAGCAAACGAGCGATGGCAAAACCGGCGCCGGTTTATATTCTTGGCGGAGCGCAAACCGACTTCGCCCGCAATTGGTCAAAGGAAGGCAAGCATTTCGTCGCGATGATGCGCGAGGCGGTGCTTGCGGGCCTCGAAGCGACCGGAATCGAGCCGCGCGAGGTGCAGACCGCGCACGTCGGCAACTTCGCCGCCGAACTCTACGCCAAGCAGGGCCACGTCGGCGCCTTCTTTGTCGAGATCGATCCGGCCTTCAGCGGCCTGCCCACCTCGCGTCACGAGGCCGCCTGCGCCTCGGGCTCGATCGCGCTTCTCGCCGCATCCGCCGAGATCGAAGCCGGCCGCTACGACCTCGCGTGCGTAACCGGCGTCGAGCAGATGAAGACCGTCGATTCCGCCACCGGCGGCGACTTTCTCGGCACGGCCGCATGGTACGAGCGCGAGGCCAAGGGAATTGAATTTCCCTTCCCCAAGCTCTTCGGACGGCTCGGCGATGAATACGACAAGCGCTTCGGACTCAAGGACGAGCATCTCGCCCATATCTCCGCCGTCAACTACTCCAACGCCAAGCGCAATCCCAACGCCCAGACCCGCAACTGGTTCATGAGCGAGAGCCATGCCCAGCAGGCCTCGAAGTTCAACACCGTGATCGGCGGCCGTATCAAGGTTAGCGACTGCTCCCAGGTCACCGACGGCTCCGTCGCCGTGTTCCTCGCCTCCGAGAAGTACGCGGCGGAATGGGCCCGGCGGCGCAATATGAAGCTCGCCGATATCCCGCGGATCCTCGGATGGGGTCATCGCACGGCGCCGATCGAATTCGACACCAAGGTCGCCGAAAGCAGGGACAATCCCTACGTCCTGCCCCATACGCGCCAGGCTATCCTCGATGCGTTCAAGCGGGCGGGAATCGCCGGCGTCGAGCAGCTCTCCGGAATCGAAACCCACGATTGCTTCACCACCTCGGAGTACATGGCGATCGATCATTTCGGACTCACCAGGCCGGGCGAGTCGTGGAAGGCGGTCGAGGAAGGCGTGATCGAGATGGGAGGCAGATGCCCGATCAATCCCTCCGGCGGCCTTATCGGCGCGGGCCATCCGGTCGGCGCCACAGGCGTGCGCCAGATGCTCGATTGCTGGCGCCAGGTCACCCATCAGGCGGGCGACTACCAGGTCGAGGATGCGAAGACGTTCGCGATGCTGAATATCGGCGGAAGCGGAACGACGAGCTGCGTCTTCGTGGTCGGCAGGTAACCTCCCGCGCATTCGCCGTTGATCGAAAAGGCCGCTCCACCCGCGATGGGTCGAGCGGCCTTTCCTTTTGCCCCCGCTCCGCGCGATCGCTCAGGGCTCGTACCACGAGCGGCCGATCGATGCGACCAGGCGGTCCGCCCCCGCCGGACCCCATCCGCCCGCCGGATAATGCTCGATCGGCACGCGCGACTCGTCCCGCCACGCATCGAGGATTCCCTGGATGAACTGCCATGAAGTCTCCACGTATTGCGCGCTCGGGAACAGCGTATGGTCCCCGTCCATCACGTCCAGAAGCAGCCGCTCGTACGCATCCGGCGAGGAATCCTCGCCGAACTCCGTCGAATAGCTCAGGTTCATCCTGACCGGTTTGAGCCCAAGGTCGAGACCCGGATGCTTCGAGATGACGTCGAAGGAGAAGCCTTCGTCGGGCTGGATGCGGATGGTAAGCAGGTTGGGATCTAGAATTCCCGTGCGGTTGAACAGGATTCGCGGGACGCTCTTGAACTGCACCACGATCGAGCTGGCGCGCCGCTTGAGGCTCTTGCCCGTGCGAATCAGAAACGGCACGCCCGACCATCGCCAGTTGTCGATGAACACCTTGAGCGCGACGAAGGTCTCGGTGCGCGAATCAGGCGCGATGCCCCTTTCGTCGAGATAGCCCGGGACCTCGGTATCGCCGATGCGTCCTTCGCTGTAGCGCGCCCGCACGGTGCAATCCGCCGCATCCTCGGGCCGGATCGGACGCAGCGCGCGCAGCACGTTGAGCTTCGCCTCGCCGATATCCGCCGCATCCAGCGTGACCGGCGCTTCCATCGTCAGCATCGTGAGCAGTTGCAGGATATGGTTCTGCACCATGTCGCGCAGCGCGCCGGAATGGTCGTAGTAGCCGGCGCGCGTGCCGACTCCCTCCGCCTCCGCCACCGTTATCTGCACGTGATCGACGTTGCGGCTTCCCCATAGCCGCTCGAAGATCGAGTTGGCAAAGCGCAGCACCAAGAGATTCTGCACGGTTTCCTTGCCGAGGTAATGGTCGATCCTGAAGATCTGCGACTCGGCCATATGCTGATGGAGGGTGCGGCTGATTTCGAGCGCGCTTTCGAGGTCGCGGCCGATCGGCTTTTCCACCACCACCCGCGTGAAATGCGGCGCGCTCGGCGCCGAAATAAGCCCCTCCGCCGAAAGCCGCGCGATACAATCCTTGAATGCCTCCGGCGGTATCGACAGGTAATAGACCCGGTTCGGCGGAATTCCACGCTCGCGCTCGATCTCCTCCAGCCGCTCCCGAAGCCTGCGGAATCCGTCCGGCTGGTCGAGGCCGGAAAGATAATGAAGGCCCTCGGCGAATCCCCGCCAGCATCCCTCGTCAACCCTCAGGCGCGAGTACTTGTCCACCGCCTCGCGCGACGAGGCGCGGAACTGATCGCTGGAAAGCGGCGAGCGGGCGAACCCCAGCACCGCGCTCTTCGGCGACATCAGCCCCTGCCCGCAATGAACCAGGTTGTACAGGGCCGGAAGCAGCTTGCGCCGGGCCAGATCTCCCGACGCTCCGAAGATGACCACCGTGCACGGAGGCGCAGGCCGCGAACTCTGGAAGATGTGCGTCTGTTGCATGGAATCCGATGCTACCCCCGGGGGCGGCGCCGATGCCATCGGGTTTCGGCTGGACCCTGATTGCGCGCGGATGATATTTTGATGAGTAGTTGCTTCTCGCCTCACGATGGTTTCCGCTTCCGTGACAGCATCGATCCGCGAGTCGCACGGGTTCATTTGATGGGTGGACAGGCATTCGCGATGGGTCGGCCCGGGCAGTCCAAGTTCGCCGAATGGATTCCGATAATCCTGTGGGCGGCGGTGATCTTCACCTTCTCGACGTCCGGGTTCTCCGCCGCCAACACCTCGCGGATCATCATCCCGATGCTCAAGTGGATGTTCCCGGCGGCGTCCTCCGCATCGTTGTTCGTCGCAAGCGCGCTGATCCGCAAGGCCGCGCACTTCACCGAATACGCGATCTTCTTCTGGCTTTTGATCCGCGGCCCGCTGGAGGGCCGCCCGGTCCTCGCGATGGCGGTATGCGTGGCGTACGCGCTGACCGACGAGGGCCACCAGGTCTTCGTGGCCGGCCGCGGCGCATCCCTGTACGACGTGGCGCTGGACTCCACGGGCGCGATGTTCTCGAGCTTCCTGCGCAACGCGATCAGCGAGCTGGTCTGAAGCCGGACGCCGCCGCCCCGCACGCCGGCGCATCACCGGATCCTTTTTTCGATTCGCCTTTTCCGATCTCCGTCTCATCGTTGCGATGGCTTCAGGAGCGGATGCGCTTGAACGGCTTTCGCGGCGGATGCAAATAAATATGATGGTCATCTTCAAGGCGCGGCGTTTCATCCTGTGGCGGGAGACAACCATCTACTTCCCGCATCCCGAAGCGATCGAGCGCATCGCCGCCGCGCCCGCACCCGGCGAGATAGTCCGTTTCAGCCAGGCGCCGATCGTGCCCGACTCGCCCTATCTGCTCAGGCATCACGAGGTGGCAACGACCTGTCTTGACCTTTCGATGGGACCACAGGCGCTGTATCGGGCGATGGACCCGAAGTCGTGCCGCTATCCGATTAGGCGGGCGGAGAAGATGAACGGGCGGCTGGAAATCGATTCGAGCGGCGACGCCGGCGGATGGAACGATTTCGCCGCCCTCTACAATCGCTTCGTTGGAACGAAAAGGTTCGCCGCGCCGCTCACGTCGGCGCGGCTAGCCCAATGGAAACGGGCATCGGACCTGTTCGTGATTCGACAGAGCGGGCGCGCGATGTGCGGTCACGTGCTGCTGCGCGACGAGGAGGCGGGTCGTGCCCGCCTGATGTTCTCCGTGAATCGCGGCTTCGAAGCGCCCGAGGATCGCGCGACGATCGGCGCATTGAACCGCTACCTGCACTGGCACGAGATCCTGCACTACTGCGGAGAGGGATTTCGGATCTTCGACTTCGGCGGAATCGGCGACGGCTCGAACGGAATCGCCCGCTTCAAACTCTCCTTCGGCGGCTCCATCAGGAGAGAGCATTCGTTCGTAATCACCGACAAACTGACCGCCGCCGCACACTCCCTGTACCGCACCCTCCCCCTCCCCACCGCCCTGAGAACAACCCAACGCTTCGCCTAGCGCGACAAGCACCCCCACCAGCGGCAGCTTCTATCAAGGATCTTTCCCGCAATCGCGTTACCAACGCGGCTCGGAAGCTCGCCAGCATAGTCCCCTCCTGATCGGGGATCGTTCTGCTGCTTGGCGGGATGGGCGACACCGGGCGAGCGAGACTGGAATTTCAGTCCCCTCCTGATCGGGGATCGTTCTGCTGCGCGTCACGGTCGAGGCGGCAATGCCCGGACGCGCGAATTTCAGTCCCCTCCTGATCGGGGATCGTTCTGCTGCGATAGCACGGTAGCAGCGCGCGCCGCCGTGATTACGCATTTCAGTCCCCTCCTGATCGGGGATCGTTCTGCTGCGAACCGGATCAGCCCCGGACTGCCCGATCGGAATCATTTCAGTCCCCTCCTGATCGGGGATCGTTCTGCTGCGAACACGACAACCCTCGCTTTGACCGCAGGCGCTTTAATTTCAGTCCCCTCCTGATCGGGGATCGTTCTGCTGCGACCGGGTGGGGGAGAACCCGCGCGAGTACTCGTTTGCATTTCAGTCCCCTCCTGATCGGGGATCGTTCTGCTGCCAGCACGCCGGGCGCATCGCCGACGCTCACGCAATGGATGAATTTCAGTCCCCTCCTGATCGGGGATCGTTCTGCTGCTCACGGTCATCGTCCCGCCCGACGGATGGTAGACGATCAATTTCAGTCCCCTCCTGATCGGGGATCGTTCTGCTGCTCGCCGTGGTAGATGGCGATCCCGTCCTCTTCGTAGTAATTTCAGTCCCCTCCTGATCGGGGATCGTTCTGCTGCACTTGTAGAGCGGCGGCTCCTCGATCAAGCCGACGTATTTCAGTCCCCTCCTGATCGGGGATCGTTCTGCTGCGTCACGTCCGCTGATGCCGTCGCGGTTGCGGTAGTGATTTCAGTCCCCTCCTGATCGGGGATCGTTCTGCTGCTGCTGACATCACCGCTCAATACCCGCGAGTCGCCACGGCCTATTTCAGTCCCCTCCTGATCGGGGATCGTTCTGCTGCGCACAAAACGCCGACACCTTCCGCACTCCAGGAGGTATTTCAGTCCCCTCCTGATCGGGGATCGTTCTGCTGCGAAAATCAGGAGTCCGACTACTCCGTTCTTCAGGTATGATTTCAGTCCCCTCCTGATCGGGGATCGTTCTGCTGCGCTATCTGGCTCGCGTCTGCCGCGGATGGAACGAGGATTTCAGTCCCCTCCTGATCGGGGATCGTTCTGCTGCGCTATTCTGTCCCATCGCGAAGTTCCGCAAGGAAGCCGAATTTCAGTCCCCTCCTGATCGGGGATCGTTCTGCTGCCTCTCATCCGCCGTCTTGTCGAGCACAGCTCGGCTGGAATTTCAGTCCCCTCCTGATCGGGGATCGTTCTGCTGCGCTCGCGCGGCGGCGGCCTCCTGGGTCTCGGCAGCCGATTTCAGTCCCCTCCTGATCGGGGATCGTTCTGCTGCTGTGAAATCACCTAATACGCGCATTGGGTGACGTGGATTTCAGTCCCCTCCTGATCGGGGATCGTTCTGCTGCCTTGAGTGCGGACGCGTCGCGCCAGTTGTCGAGCGTGTATTTCAGTCCCCTCCTGATCGGGGATCGTTCTGCTGCTCATCATTCATGGTCGAGGAGTATAGCCGCCGGGCATAGGATTTCAGTCCCCTCCTGATCGGGGATCGTTCTGCTGCCAATCAACAGCGCGAGCGGCACGGGCAATCAGGACAAATTTCAGTCCCCTCCTGATCGGGGATCGTTCTGCTGCGCGGCGTCAAGTCCTGGATCGCAAGGCGCGGAATCGGATTTCAGTCCCCTCCTGATCGGGGATCGTTCTGCTGCAGTGCGAATGCCAGCGGTTCACGCATTCGGGATACATCATTTCAGTCCCCTCCTGATCGGGGATCGTTCTGCTGCGGTCTGGCTGTACGAGAAACGACACAGGGAAGGCGATTTCAGTCCCCTCCTGATCGGGGATCGTTCTGCTGCCCGCCGCTCAATCGCGGCCCGCTGGCTTGTCAGCCATTTCAGTCCCCTCCTGATCGGGGATCGTTCTGCTGCCGCGCCGACGGCGTGGCTGCTCAACAGCGCCGTGCTCGATTTCAGTCCCCTCCTGATCGGGGATCGTTCTGCTGCAAAAATGAGCAAGGGCGGAAAAAAAAACTCATCCGCATTTCAGTCCCCTCCTGATCGGGGATCGTTCTGCTGCCGTTCGGCACGGGCGCGACCGAGCATCACCCGGGTCTGATTTCAGTCCCCTCCTGATCGGGGATCGTTCTGCTGCTCCTCCGCCCCCGCCACGCCAATCACAAAACGTTAAGATTTCAGTCCCCTCCTGATCGGGGATCGTTCTGCTGCTGTCCTGGGTCAGACCCGCCGTGGCCGTGTTCCACGCATTTCAGTCCCCTCCTGATCGGGGATCGTTCTGCTGCGCTGGGGCTCCGTGGCCGACTACCTCGACGATCAGGATTTCAGTCCCCTCCTGATCGGGGATCGTTCTGCTGCCGCGATCCCGTCCTCGATCCGCCTCAGTTTTTTGAATTTCAGTCCCCTCCTGATCGGGGATCGTTCTGCTGCGGTAGACGGTGAATGTATCGCCCGGCGCCGGAACGTCATTTCAGTCCCCTCCTGATCGGGGATCGTTCTGCTGCCGAATAGCCCGCCGCCGGCGCAGCGGCAACAGCAGAATTTCAGTCCCCTCCTGATCGGGGATCGTTCTGCTGCGGTTGTTCCGTTGTGACGTTCAGCACGCGACAGGGGAGCAACAGCAGAATTTCAGTCCCCTCCTGATCGGGGATCGTTCTGCTGCGTGGTAGCTGTGGTGCGCCCTGCTCCCCGTCTCGGATTTCAGTCCCCTCCTGATCGGGGATCGTTCTGCTGCCATTCAGGCCGCCGCCATCTGGATCGGCACGGCGCATTTCAGTCCCCTCCTGATCGGGGATCGTTCTGCTGCTTACCGCCGTCTGTGCGAGGATTTTCCGCTCATAGAATTTCAGTCCCCTCCTGATCGGGGATCGTTCTGCTGCTCCCGACATCACCGGCCATGTCACCAGCGCCGTGTGACATTTCAGTCCCCTCCTGATCGGGGATCGTTCTGCTGCCGAATACGCCGCCCCAGACGCCCAGGGACCGATGCCAATTTCAGTCCCCTCCTGATCGGGGATCGTTCTGCTGCCCGAAATCCTTGGCGCGCCCGCAAGGCGCAGCTCGGATTTCAGTCCCCTCCTGATCGGGGATCGTTCTGCTGCTCGTCGAAAACCCGATGCGACACTCCACAAGAAAGCCTATTTCAGTCCCCTCCTGATCGGGGATCGTTCTGCTGCGCGCCGCAGTTCGGGGGCGGGTGGTTCTGCTCGGATATTTCAGTCCCCTCCTGATCGGGGATCGTTCTGCTGCGTAATGCGCGAACACCTGCCCCGCGTCCATCGCGTAATTTCAGTCCCCTCCTGATCGGGGATCGTTCTGCTGCTCGCGGGCCGAGCGCGCGGAGGCGGAGGAATGGATGTTATTTCAGTCCCCTCCTGATCGGGGATCGTTCTGCTGCATGAAAGCTTGATGTCCCGCTTCTTGGTGATCGTCGATTTCAGTCCCCTCCTGATCGGGGATCGTTCTGCTGCTCGGCGCAAAAAAGCCCGTAGATCTTGATCTTTTGATAGATTTCAGTCCCCTCCTGATCGGGGATCGTTCTGCTGCGATGAGCTGCATGGCCGCACTGAAAGCGATGGAGCATCATTTCAGTCCCCTCCTGATCGGGGATCGTTCTGCTGCATGATGACCCGCTGGGCGGCTCGGGGGATGACGAAGATTTCAGTCCCCTCCTGATCGGGGATCGTTCTGCTGCATAAATTCGTCGGAGTGCCCGTGGAGCATTGAGAAAATTTCAGTCCCCTCCTGATCGGGGATCGTTCTGCTGCCGAGCATAAATTCGTCGGAGTGCCCGTGGAGCATTGAGAAAATTTCAGTCCCCTCCTGATCGGGGATCGTTCTGCTGCCAGGGAGGCGGGGGCGGAAGGGATAGGATACGGGACGAATTTCAGTCCCCTCCTGATCGGGGATCGTTCTGCTGCCGCCTCTCACCCAAGCTCCGGCCGGACCAGCCGCATGTTATTTCAGTCCCCTCCTGATCGGGGATCGTTCTGCTGCGAGAAGGTGGGAGGCGGGAAAGGATGGCGTCTGGAAATTTCAGTCCCCTCCTGATCGGGGATCGTTCTGCTGCTCCTCTCCGAGCAGGCGAAGGCGGCCCCACACCCACGCATTTCAGTCCCCTCCTGATCGGGGATCGTTCTGCTGCTTTGGATTCCCAGGCAGCATGATCATCAGTTCAGATTTCAGTCCCCTCCTGATCGGGGATCGTTCTGCTGCATCCGACCCTGCGCGACGTGAAGGAGGTAATCTTCACATTTCAGTCCCCTCCTGATCGGGGATCGTTCTGCTGCGCGGCGGGACTTCAAAGGGAGCGCGCCGCAATTGAAATTTCAGTCCCCTCCTGATCGGGGATCGTTCTGCTGCAGTAAAGCCATGGCACCGCTCGGTCGGGATCTGGGGATTTCAGTCCCCTCCTGATCGGGGATCGTTCTGCTGCTGACGTTCAGCACGCGACAGGGGACGGCTGGAATTTTCATTTCAGTCCCCTCCTGATCGGGGATCGTTCTGCTGCGCGAGATCCACCTGTCCGGGGCTGTCGCCGCGCAGGCGATTTCAGTCCCCTCCTGATCGGGGATCGTTCTGCTGCCTCGCCGCGACGGAGCCTCCCGCTCGAACGATACCGGATTTCAGTCCCCTCCTGATCGGGGATCGTTCTGCTGCTTGTTGAGATTTTTCACGTGCGCTCGCTTCCGATTATTTCAGTCCCCTCCTGATCGGGGATCGTTCTGCTGCCGCTGCGTAAGGGCTGGAAAAATCGGCGTTTTTTGCGCGCTCTCCTTCCCGTTTGTTCGCAACGGCCCATCCTGCTTCAAACTACGCCCGATTTGCGAAAATCACCATATGTCCCCGCAATAGTTGGCGAATTCGCACGCCGCGCATCGCGCCCGCACCGGTGTCGGCTCCGGCATCTCTTCTCGCTCGATCACCCGCCTTAGCTCGGCCAGCGCCATCCTCACCTCCTGCCTCTCCTTTTCTCCCAACGGCACCTCAACGAGCCGGCGAGAAGGCGCCATGTAGACAAACCCCCTCGAAACGAGCATCGCCAAATTTTCCTCGACCAGCATCGCGTATGCCGCGAGCTGGACGCGATGGTTGTGGCGGACTCCGCCTTGCGTGTCCTTGAAGTCCACCGGGTAGGCCGCCTCGTCGGTGAGCACCAGCAGGTCAAGCTTGCCGGACAATCCAAGCGACGCCGAATGAAGCCATACGCCGAATCGCCTTTTGCCCCGGTCCAGCCCGTAGCGCCGCATCCCCCGCCGCTTCTCCATCGCCTCCACCGCCGCTTCCACGTCCCGGCCCCGCTGCATCTTGTAGGTGCGCGCGAACTCGACCGGCATCACATGATGGTAGTAGGGGATCCGACGGCAGTAGTCCCATTGCTTCAGGTCGGTTACAGTAAGCTCGATTCGCCGCTCGGTGTGAATCTCGGACTTCATCCGATTTCGATCATCCGGATTATCTCGCGCCTTGCGGCGACGTCCTTCTCGCACACCTGCAGCATCAGGATCTTGCCTTCGTTGCCGCCGAGCGTGTCGTCCAGGCGCGCGAACATCTCGTTGCGTCGCGTGGAATCCAGCGGTCCGCTGAAGACGCTGTACTGGATATGATCGAGTCCGTAGTCCTTGCACACGTTCGCGATTCGAAGCCGCACCCGGTCGTCGCTGATGTCATAGACGACGAAAGTGAACATCTCCTGACCGCGCATCTTTCACCACTTGAAGGAAAACGGCCGGTAGGTCGGGCCGCCGCGGAGAAATGACGCGGCATTGCGCGCCTGGATCTGGATAATCGATTTGAGCTTGTGGCGGCGCCCGCGAAAGTTGACCTCGGCTTCGATTCGTTCCAGCACGGCGGCCGCGATGGTCTTGCGGGTTTTGTCCGTCAGCATCCCTTCCCGCGTTTCGATCGCGATTCCCCTGCCGATGGCGGCGACCACGGCGCGATCCACCACCGGCTGGCGGAATTCCTCGATCAGATCGAGCACCAATGAAGGCTTGCCCGGGCGATCGACATGCAGAAATCCCGCGAACGGTTCGAGCCCCGCATTCATGATGGCGCCCCAGACCTGCGTATAGAGGATCCCGTAGCCGTAATTGAGCGCGGAGTTGACGGGGTCGGGGGCGCCGCGATGCTCCCTCGAGTCGAACCCGAGTTCCTCCGGCACCAGCAAGCGGACGCCTTTCCAGTAGGTGCGTCCGGCATTCCCCTCGATCGACAGCAAAGCCTCGCGCGCGGCATCGACATTGGCGGCCTCGACGTGTGCCGCGTCCTTGCGGCTCTTTGCTATCGATCTTGCGAGCCCGCTCAGTTCCTCGAAAGCGGCGGGATTGGATTCCTTGAGGTACTTCCCGAAGTATTTGAGCAGCGCGGCCTGATTTCCGAGCTTACCGCGGACGATCGCCTTTGCCAGTTCGACTCCTCGCGCGTCCAGGTAAGCCGCCAGCTGCTCGCGCCGCGTGATCACCGTCGCCGTGAGCATCGGCGATGACAGCATCGCATACGGCTTGCCGGACCGGGTGAGGAACGAAAGCCGGATACCTCGTTCGCAGCACGCCTCCACGAGGTCCGCCGAGATGGCAACGCCGGGAGATCCGATCACGATCTCTCCGACCCGGAACAGGGGCATCTCGATCTCATCGGCCGCTTTCCTGGGCGGCCTGCTTGCGCCGGAATCGCCCGCGGACCTGCGCAGCGGAGCAGGCGGAGTCTTCAGGCCGTCCGATGTGACGACGCTGAGCGTCGGCCGCCTGCTGCCCAATGCCAGCGGCAACAGTAGCTGCGGCCCGCCGTCGATAAGCTCCAGCCTCGGCTTTGGACCTCGGATTACCAGCCGCTCGCCGGTCTTCGCCAGCATCACGCCATAGTCTGAGATCACGACGGAATTCATCTTTCGTCCCGCCCGCTATTGCCTGCTGTAATGAGTGAATCCGGGTCCGGTATTGACTATTCCGGCCGGCACGATGGTCTCCACGAAACGCCGGTGTTGATCTCTCTTTGCGCGTCTTGCGCTGTACGAACTCAGCGTCTCCAGGTCAGCCTCCGGACCGAAGTCGTCGAGCGGAACTATGTGGGCACGCGCGGGCGGGCTCCACGAACCGGTGCGGGTCACAACTTGAGTATACTCCGCCTCCAGTCGAACTGAGCGGAAGCATCGGACAAATCTCACGAACGAGCCGCGCTTGCCAATGTAATTGATGTAAGGCAACAATCCCGGCAGCCTCTCCCAGAGGTCTTCGTCCGCGGTCGCGAGGTCGAAAGCCCATTTGCACGGACCGCCCAGGTATGCAAGTTCACGGTATGAAATAGTGGACGTGTAGGGCCTAAGCGGGTCGCTATCCCTCGATTCCTGGCGCACCTTCACGAAGGTATGCGTGATTACGGACTCCGGGGCTGGAGCAATCCGAACTTCCACGTTCGCCAGGCTCCGCACAAGCGCGTCGCACTCGCTGCTGTCAAACCCGGCCCTGAACCCCGCATCGATCAAAGCCATTTTTATCGAGTAAGGCGTTGGTATGACGAGGGTTTTCCCCACAGAACTCGTTGCCGAGCTCATTTTCAACGAGAATAGAGCCGTCGCTTTGAACTCCGCGACCAACCATCGGCCCGGGCCCGAAATTCCGCCGACGGGTTCAGGCCGTTCCAGGCGCTCGGCGCGAACAGCTACCGCGGTCTCCCTCGGGTTATTCCCTTCGCGTTTTGCTCTCTCCGTCATACTACTCAGCTCGGGAGCTCCAAACCGTCGCAGAGGCTGGCCAGCGCCTTCACTCCTTCGGACAGAGATTCGAACATTGTGACCTCAACGCTGTCGGGTTTGACCGCGTTGAGGACCTCAGCCGCCCTCCCCATCTCCTCGCGGTATTTGGGATGTAAGGGACTGACGGTGGGAGCAGGCAAAGATGTGGCGGAGGTGGCCAGCACCCCTTTGCAGTCCACGATGTGAGGATTTTGCGTGTTGCGCTGCGCCCCAGCCGGCTTCAGAAGGGTCGCAGCCAGAGCCTGAATCAAGGCGATCGCCCGCTGGCGTCGCGAATTCTCATCAACCACGTATCTTCGGGTGATGTCATTGAGGCCAATGCGATAAAGGTCGACACTGCAGATCAGGGCATAAACGCCCGAGGATGCCGGACGATGGAAAATCGCCTGCCTGCCCGCGACCGTTTCTCCACCGGCTGCGGTGCCGCGTCCTTCCGGGGCATACTTTACGTGAAAGTACTGCTCAGTCACGGTAAGAGGTTGACCATTCGCGTCCTCGGGAATTCCAACGACCCAGCCGAATTCCACGACCGACTTGCGCCCGACAGATCTGCCTCTCGTAACGAGCGCGCCCGCCATGTCAGTCAGACTGCAATCGACCAACATCTTTGTCATTATCTCCGACTCCATGGCCTTGCGTTTCACCTTCTTGCCGTTGTCCGTGAATTCCTGCTCCTTTTCGCAAAAATCGACGAATTCCGGATTCAAGGCGTTGATCCGGTCAGCGTCGTGGACCGCCGCACCCGGGGACAACGGTTGCCCCGCTTCCTTGAGCAAGGGGACAAGGTGCTCGACCAGTATATGCTTGAACATGTCTCCGCTTATAGCGTTGACTATCGCGCGGCGCTCGTTCTGATCGATGATATGGACCATCCGGGTCTGCTGCTGGTTGCCTTCCGTACCCTCGCTGTTGAGGTTGTGCAGGTCCATCGTTACGCGAGCGCACATCGAAAACGACTCGATTCTGGCCATTTCATGTTCCTCCTAGTTTTCGTCGGCAGTTGCTTCAGGGGAACCTTCCGGCTGGATCGCTTCTTCGTCACGCGGCAGCCGGCAGGAGCCATACGCGCACAGCAATGGTCCGACGACAGAAGCGCCATGAATCTCGATCAAGCGCACCACAGATTCAAATTCCTCCGTCGTAACGTTGCGCGGAGCCGCCTTCCCCAGTTCGCGGCGCCGCGCGTTCTCAACGTTGTAGAGTGACACGAACTCAGACAGGGCCTCCACGAATCGTTCGTTCCCCGGAAGACTGCTCTTTCGTCTGAGATCAGGAAGGAGATCGTAGCGAATCTCGCGATAATCGGGTCGATTCATAGCCTTTTGGGCTTGAGCGTTGACCGTTGCGGCGCGAATAGCCGCAGCGATCGCCCTGAAGCCCGGCTCGGCCAGGATTTCGCTTAGCTTCTGTGCATTTGCCATAGCGATCTTCTCCAATTGATAGGTGGAAAATTGCGGGATCTTTCGACCCGATTCCCGGGCTCGAAGTACCAGCATCCCATAGCGCGCCATGAAGTCGATAAGGATTGGAACCGCCGCTTCGCCTCTCGCCTCGAGGAAGCGGCGGTACTCTATCAACAGGCCAATCTCGTCGGAATGATCGTCGATGAGCGAGCGAACTACTCGCTTGTGCTCGTCCAGGATCTCCAGAAACGCCTGAGCGTCAGACTCGTTCTTTATGGCGAACCATCCAGGCAGCGCCACCACCGAGATAGCGGACACCGCCTTGGCATTGCCTAAGGACTGATAGTGCGTGACATATACTCCGGAGATAATTTCCGCCGGACGTCTCCCGGTCATCCGCAGGCCGGGGATTGGCCTGGTTGAGGCCATATCCTCGGAGCGCCGAATGAGCAGATCCGCCAGTTCGAGGACGGCAAGACTATCCAGCTTCGGCGGTCCGCCATAGATACTGGCGGCCCGCAAATCGTTCGCCACTTCCTTCAACGCGTTTATGGAGATATCGCTCGGCACAGGACAGACAAGACGGACGTTTTCAGCCTCAAAGAACGGGCATGCAACTCTGAAATATCCGCGGTATCGCAGCCATTCGACAAACGGATCGGTCCACTGCTCCTTCGTCTTGTCGTTTCGATCGGTGCTGTCAGGCTTTAGGCGGGCGTAACCTTTTGCCGCGCTGGGAGTGAACAACTGGACTGAAGTCGCCGGCCAATCGAGCGAGGACCGGCGCCCTTCTGAGATCGCCGTCAAGGCACCCTCGACGGCTTTGAGGAATTCCTGCGGCTTCATGCGAACGACCAGAGCATGAATGCGATTGCTCGTTTCGTCACCCTGAAGGGTGTTGAGCACCTGGAGGAGTCGCCAGTCAGGCCGCGCCTCCTCCTGCCTGAGGAGCTCCTGTATCTCGGGACCGGCGGATTTTCGGCTTTTGCCCTGGAGCAGTTTCTTTCTTCGATCCGACTTTTCCTTCTCAAGCTTGTAGTCCACACAGTCGGTGACACCGGTGGGAACTTTCACCTTCGGGCTGGTCCTGAGAAAGGGATAGCCCGGGGATTGCGCAACGGCCCCGAGACCTTCGGATTTGAGAACCGGCTCAACTTGGAATCCCAGGGGCGACTCCTTTATGCGCACTTCGCCCGCATTGCGGGCCGTCGACAGCAAGTCGGCCAGACCGACAGCCGCGAATACGTCGCCGTGCGTGCCGGTAGCTTTCGGTACGAGATACTTTGGCGTTTCACCCACTGCAGGACCACTCCGAGGTTGCGCGCTGGTCAGACAGTCTGAGTGTTCTTATGAGATAAGACACGAGCGGCCACCACCTCTCAAGGGCGTCGCGGCTCGTGGTCAACCCAAGGACTTCGCTTATATATCTTCGCTTGTCGCGTTCTCGCAAAAGATAGGCGGCGACTTCACCATCCGGCGCTACGCCAAGTGCTTGGACGACCTGCACCCAGTCCCGCGAGAGCTCGGAGATTCCAAGATCGAGACTGGTGGTCTTTGGTATGAAGGCACCGTGATGCGCCACTATCGCTGCGACGCACGCCGATATTACGCGGTTCAAGCGATCCTCGGGGATGCCATCCAGGATTTTCTGAAGCATTGAGCAGGCATAGTAGCCGCCGGCGGCCGCGTGAGGAGGTCGAGCGCGAAGCTCATGCTGCCGTTTCCTGTCATCCTGACTGTCCGGGTCGAAATCCGTATGGGCGAGGGGCTCTATGAACCGATAGGAACGATCTCGCGACGATTGCCATGCAAAAGCCCACTCCTGCCAGGGAACCTGCAACTTGCCGAGATCATGCAGTATCGCGCAGGCTTGCGCTGCCCTCTCGATATGCTCCGCTTTCAGCCCGTATAGCCTTTCGAAGCCTGAAGGCGCTAGGCCCACAGGGAAGCCCTCACGGCGGAGGCGGCTTTCCGCTGCGCAACGCACCATACGCGCATGGTTGGTCCACGATTCTTCTCGATACGGCGCGTACCCGGGTCGCGGGGGTTCCTCCCGTTTCGGGCTCTCTTTGATTCCTCCCAGACCGAGCCTGAGCCCAAACGTCTCGTCGTACCTTGCAACTGCGGGAGACAACGCTATGGCATAAGTGCCCGCAAGTTCGTTTCGGCCGGTCAGGGTCTTCCAAGGCTGGGCCTCATCGCCGCTCCAATACCAGGCGCTCCCGACAAACCGCGGGATAAGGGGCGCGAGCGACCATCGCGACATCGCTATCGACTCCCGTCTTCCGGGAGATTCGGGCGGCTCCGAACACACGACTACTCGAACCGATTCGCTGTTGTCGCCTCGGACCAGATGCCCAACTCCGCAAGGGTCGCGGTCGATCGCGTTCTGATGAATGACGTCACAAAGAACGTTTCGGCGTTCCTTGACGCCGGATTTAACGGCCAGTTCGTCCGCTTTCTGATGGATTCTTTCCACCCATTGCTCAGCCTGGAGTGGATTGAGCGGCACGCGCCGTGCCTGTCTCAGCAGCTCTCGTGTTGCCTCGATTGAGGGATCGGGTTCCTGCAGCGATCCGTAAGGCAGCCACCCGTTTTCCTGCGGCAGATCATAGACGTGGACGGTGCCCTTCTCTCCCGGATAGCGCGCGCATCGGCCGGCCCGCTGTACGAGGGCATTCATGGGGCAGAGTTCGGTGTGCAAATGCTCGCAGGAGATATCTATGCCGGCCTCGATCACCTGTGTCGCTACGAGTATCGCTGACTTGCGTGACTCCTTCCCAAACAGGCCTCTCAACGCTTCCTCGGTTCGCTGTCGATCTTGTTTAAAGAACCGCGAGTGAAGCAGGATCGTCGTGATGTCCGATCGATCCGCCAGCTTCTGTCTTAACTCCTCGAACAGTGCTTGCGCCCGGCCTACGGTGTTAGTGAGCGCGATGGATCGTGACTGGTGGCAGCGTATGACCGCTTCGGGTGTCAGGCTTCCGCCTTCCCAGGTCAATGTTCTCGACACGTCCTTGACGCTTGGCAGAGCGGCGATCATTCGTTGTGCTTCCAACTCGCCGTTGGGCACGGTTGCAACGTCCAGCGCCTCGGCCAGGACGCCCGCTAGAGGTTTTGTCGCCGTCGCCGTCATCCAAACGGACTGGCACAAGGGTCCGAACATTTGTAAACCCGCGATGGCGGTAAGAAATGCCTTGTCGGGCGGCATTAGGTGGAACTCGTCGAACACCACCAAAGCCCCGACAATCGATGCGGCATTCACATTGTGGAGACGATCGGAGAGGCTGTACGGACTGCAGAGTAATCCGCTGAGCAATTGGTCGTAAGTCGTAACGATTATCCTGCCTCTGTCGAAAAAGGGGTCCTCGGGCTGTTCACCCGTTTGCAGCGTCACAAAGGGTGACACGACCTCGCGATCGTTCTCGCAAACGGCATCAATCGGCCGCCCCATCCGGGCTGCGGCTTCCCGAGCCTCGCGGTAGACGCCCTGGGCCAATGTTCTCAAAGGAAGAGCGTAGATGAGCCGGATCGGAGCGACCTGCCATTGACTCGAAAGGAACGGGGCCAGGACCGCCCAGGTTTTTCCCGCTCCGGTAGGCGCGCGGACCAGAACGTTCCGCCCGGCGAAGAGCAAGCGCGCGACTTCGAGCTGATAGTCGTATGGCGAGTAGCCCGTGACCGCCCGGAAGTGCTCAACATAACTCGTCGTCATTGCAGACTTCGTTGTTCTTCGCCCCTCCTGATCGGGGAGAACGACTCCGGCGCACATCCGCTGACGAGCTTTCGGCTCTCCCCTCGTGACACGACGCCGTCTAACGGCCAGGTCAATTTAGCAACACTTAGCGGCGTTGGTATCCTCAATACTCTATCGTCCGGAGAGATTGCACTAGGGAGCGAATTGATCAACAAGGACTCGCATGCGTGCGCTTTCGGTTTCCCCGAAGGGGGATCATCTGCTGCCGCTGCTTGGACGGCAGGGAAGATAAACGTCGTCCTACCCGTAGCACCTCTTGTTCGTTCCGAATGGCCCGTTCCGTCCCACACCGTCTCCGATTGACGAAGCTCGCCATCTGTCCGCGTGATGCTTAATGATCTCCCAGGGTCGCAACCCTCTTCAGCCTTGTTCGTACTCCGGTCGTCCTCGGGTGCCTCCCCGGGCTTCGCCGAAGGCTGACATCTCGGATAGAAAAGGCTCGAATTATGATTCGACCTTCGCCATTTCAATACTCACACGACCGAAGCCCTTCGACTTGTAGCCGCCAATCAGGGCCAGCTTCTTCAGGCGGTCCACTATCAATTCGGTGAGGATGCGATCCTCCGACCAGTCTCCGTTGGCGAGCCATTCGTCGCCCTTTGTCCGCTCCTTAAGAGCACGAGGCTTCCCCAGTCTCCAGTCGAGAAGACTGTCTGTGGTTACAACCTCCAGAAGACCCGTAAACTTGGCCTCCGGAGGTACCTGCTGATATGAGCGGTTGGTTTGAGAGGCCACAGTTTGGCGACTGCGGTCGATCCGAGCCGAGTACAGCTCGCTGTAGCTTACATCTGTAAAAAGGAAAGGCACCCTGACAAAACCGACCAGGCCTTGTGCACCGAGCAAGTAGCACACCGGACAGATTCCGTGCGGTTCTCGGCAGTCGCGTTGTCCGCACGGGTAGTGGCAGCCCAATCCGCGAAACCGCTTTTGTTTTACCAGTTGTTGCTCGTCCTTCGACAGCCTCGTCGATGGGATGCAAGGACAAAGCAGCTCCCAATCTCTGTGGCCGAAGAATTTCTCATTCAAGTATCTCTCAACGGCTGCCCGCAAGGCTCCCTTTAGCGAAGGGCCTGGGATACACACGCGATCGCCAACGACCGTTACGGGATTGTCGGCTGCGGTCAGCGGATCTTCCTTGCCTCCAACGCGAAGCGGATCCCGTGTTGTGAGCGAGATCGAGTACTGCATGCGAGTGATCATTGTCTTTTTTCCCCGCTGAAAGGATCGATTGCTTTATCCCCTGAGAGGCAGCGCCTTTAGTATTACCCTTCCAATTGCCCGACGGTGGACGATTGGAGGGCAGTCGCGCATTCGTTTCAATGCCTTGAGGAGCGCTGCGGCCTGAGACTTGAACTCTGGGCGATTTTGTTTGTCAATGAGGTAGGCCTCCGTCGCCCCAAAGCCGTCGCGCTCGAAGATCTCGCCCGCGCCATTGACAAAGTTCGAGGAGAAGCGTGTCTTTTGGATTTCGACGTCGGCTTGGAGCTCTCTGATCAGGTTCCCGACAGGATCTCTCATTCATTTGCCTCCGTTCTGAAGCACAACACGGTACGCGACGACCTCAGAATTCTCGAAGAGAGCTCTCACGTACTTTCCGGTCGAAAGACCTGTGGGTGCGAAGAGGTAGCCGTACACTGGCGAGAGTATGTTGCGAATCCCGAATGCCTGTGTCATATCGGCGAGCTCCGGTATCCGAACGCACAACCTGCCCTTAACCGGCACACTGCACGACACCTCTTCGACAAAGTTCGCCTCACAGCGCCCAAAGCCCTTGGAGCGCAACGCACCCATTGCAAAGTTGAACGATTTCGGCAACTCGTCGGCCGACTCCGACTTCAGTATGAACATCTCGGCCTTCACATTGGTGAAAAACTCTACGCGAAGAGGAACCACGCTTGCACGCGCTGCGCGATGGCGCGGCGAGAGGGTCAGGATTTCTAGGCGGTTGGCACCGGGAGAAGGAACGAAGCGGGCCACTGCGTAGACGGGCCCGGACGATCGCGACACCTCTTTCAGCGCCGCAGCCAGTGTCGTGGAACGGAAGACCCGTGAACACGGTCTGAAGGTGCCGCCACGCGTTCGTTCGCCCAAGCACAGCGTGTCGGCACGGAGGGCATACCGTAAAAATACCGAAGCCACAGCGGCTAACTCTCCGCGAGATTCGCGATCGTCACTAGACTTTCGAAATCCAGCCCGAGCGGCAGAATCCTGCTCAATGATGACAGTCCCCTATCGTCGCGGTCTTGCAGTACCAGTTCGGCCAAAGCCTTTGACGTCCGCGCGATCTCTCGGAGACGGTGATAGGCTCGTCTGTCGGCGCGACGCACCAGATCAAGCAAGTCACCGAGGCGCGAAGGCGGAATCCGAGCGCGGCCTGAGCCTACGACCTCAACAAAAATCGGCGCTTCTTCCCCCTCAAGCAGCTTCCAACCTACCGAAAAAGGGTACTTCGCGGGCGCGACAACGATTCCCACACTTATCGGTGCAAGGTCCTGATCAACCAAGCGTGGAAAGTGCTCCATCAGGAGCTTATGATAGATTCCAAGAAGCTGAAGAGCCCTGTTGCTTTCCGAGAGTTTGACGCAGATCAAATCCTCATCGATCTTCTCGATCTCGTCGGCTCCAAAAGCGTTGCGCAGCCGCGATGCCCACTTCTCAAGCATCGACTTGTAGTCCTCGATGAAGTCGGCTAGAAGGGGCAGCCGAACAGGCATATCCTTCAAAGAAAGGCCCACCCTTGTGGCCTGTGACTTGATGTAGGCGGCGTGGAGGCCCCGCAATACCCCTTCAAGCGTCGATAGGTTTAGCTTGATGCGCATCCATGCAATTCGGCCGTCGTCCCACCGTGCGAGGTTCTTCAGGGCGGGAGCGTTGCGACGCAGGGCGAAGCACCGGTCGCAAAGGAACTCCTCACTCCACGCTTCCAGCCACTCTCCCATCTTCTCGCGGTCACCCTCATCGAAGTCGATCACAGAAAGCGTGCCCCATGGCTCCACGGCTAGCCGCTGTCGCGTTGCCACCGACAGGTCGGACCGGTCGGCCAAGTAGTCCGTCGGCCATCGGTTCCAACCACTTGCCATTTGGCAGTTTTCGCAGATCGGCGGATCTATAGAGTCCGGCAATTCCGGGTATGACATCGTGCTTGGGATGTCTCGCAATGCATCGTCGATACCTGCCGAGTCAAGATCGCCCAAGGTGACTTTCCGAGATTTAACGACCTCAAGCGTGAAGCCTTTTTCCAGAAGAGCGTCCGCGAACGGCGGGGACTTGTAGTCTCCTAGGAAAAGCGCCACCAGATTGTTCGCATAACTAACCAACACGTTGTCTGAAAACTTCGCGATCACATCCTCCAGAGCCTCACGGCGGGCACGAAAAACGGCAAGATCACGGCTTCTAAACGGCTCCTGCGGGAACCCAACCGAGACATGGAAAAGGCTCAACCGGGTCCTGAAGGCATCCGAGGAGGCGGCACACCAGCTTCGTTTCTGGATGGAGGAGGACAGTGGAAACAGAATTCTATATATCTTGCCCGCCAGAGCCGCGTGAGCATGCAAGCTGGATACGTTTAGTCCGGGCCGCGCGCATTCAGCTCTTGCCCGAAGAACATCCAGATAGCGCCGTTCCGTTTCCTTCCAGGCCGGGTTCCCGTTGAGGTGTGCGATAAGTTCGCGAAGTTGGTCGACCTTAGCCAGCCTCATGTCCTGCTCAGTTTTACCGGTCCACAGACAATAACGTGCGTACTTGGATTCTCCCCCTACTTCGCGTTCGGGCAATCTTCGAAGGCTCGCCGCCAGTCCGTCTGCGAGGGAGGTAATTACCCACCTGGCCGAATTCGGAAAGTGGCGAGATCGTAACGCCGCAATTTGCTTGCGAAGAGCAACCATTTGGCGAGGTTCGCCTCGTGACGCTTCCCCCTTTCTGAATATCGCCTCCCATATCGGGCTCTGAAAGTCTATGCCCCAGTCGTCGGACACGCACTTTTCGAAATCGTGGGGCTCGGGCTCCCATTCTCCTTGTTTATCCTGCCGCTGCAGGCCTAAAACCCGCCAATTAACGATCTTGCCGATGTCATGAAACTCGGCCAAATCCTGCTTTTCTTCGTTAACCTTTCCTTGGCTGATTGACATAGCTCAGCAGCAGTTTCACCCGTCGGTCTTCAAGTTGCGCAACGGCCTCGCGCTGGCGCGGGGTGCAGAAGCCGTGAAAACGCAACGGAGTCGGAGCATTGTCAGCGGCCCCAGTGCGTAGCCCCGTCTCGTATGAGGAACTTACCTAGCCCGAACGTAGCGCCGTGGCCCACGTGGATGTGCTGCCCGAAGCAGAGGTAGGGCCAGAAGGGTGCCAAATCTCCCTTGTAGGACGCGCGTCCGCAGATGCCTTCCCATTCCATTGGGCGGCCTTGACGTGAACTGTAACGCCGTAATTTTGTCCACTTTGTGTCGTCGTGCGTCAAGACCACGCTATGCGATTTTTCAATCAGTCCCCGAAAATCAACATCCAGTGCCTCCTCGGAATGGAACCGCGCCATCGAGGACAACCGGCCGAGCAGCCGCCGGAACAGGATGTGGAACTCAGGGACGCGGACGAAGCGACCCTCGTGCTTGAGCCGGGTCTGGGTGACGAATTCGATCGTAATCCTGCCGTCATGCGGGGGGGCCGTTTCGCAATCGCTCATCGCGAGCGGAACGGCGGCGCCCCGCACGATATTGTCGGAGGACTCGTAGATGAGGCACGGACTGCCGGCCTTCCCGTCCAGCGCCTCGATGGTTGCGAGCTCGACCGCCCGCCGCCCCTTTCCGAGCGAATCGATTTCGCGAAACGCGACCACGAAGTACGGAAAGAACTCCTGCGCCCGGCCTATAAGCACCAACTCGAAGGAAAGAAGACCGCCGGGCTCCACTATCGTTCGCGCCTCCGTGTCGCCCGGCCGCGCCCATCCGGGGGCGATCACAAACGGCCGCGGAATCTCCTCGTGCGTGCGCAGCGCCTGCGACCCCGGCGGGGGCGAACTCTCGAAGATGCGATGGTAGGGGCATTGCCCCGGAATCGGGCATTCGCGACCGGCGGGCGCCGGACACGCGATCGACCTGAATACATGGCCGAATGCCCCGCGCAGCGTGGAGCCGAGGTATGACGGCAAATCCAACGATTCGCGCGCGGTGAAAGCTATCCGATAGCGGCTTAGTGACAGCAAATCACATCCTGAATAACCGAAATCCGCCGACGCACCAAGGCTTGTGGGTGCCGCGGGCGGTGCGAGCCGCTACTTTGCGTCGGGTTTGGAGGAGATGCTGTCGATGCGCAGGAAGTATTCGCGCAGCCTGGGGAGGGTCGTCGGGAGTTTCAGGGTGCCGGTGAAGGCGAAGTAGTAGAGCTGGCCGTAGAGCGCGAAGTCGGCAAGGCCGATTCTGCCCAGCAGGAAGGCGCGCTCGCCCAGCGATTCCTCGAACGGGAGCAGGGCTTCGCGCGCGCGTGCGACGTGATGGGCGTGCTCGCCTATTGCGCGGTCCACGAAACCCGCGCCGTAGCGGCGTTCGCGGACCAGGCGCCAGAACGCTTCGCGGTCCGCGCCCCGCCGCCGCCAATACTCCATCTCGTCCGGAATCGCCGCGCGGAACAGGATGTCCTCCAACTGGTTGTCGATATAATCGGCGAGCGCGCGATGAATCCCGCTCCAGCTCGGCGGCAGGATGGTCGGTTCCGGGTATGTCTCCTCGAGCTTCGCCGCGATCCGCGCGGAATCGACTATCGTCTCTCCGTTCTCCAGCGTGAGCGCCGGCACCATTATCTGTCCCGATGCGGCAATCAGTTCCTTGCGCTCGAGATAGTCCACCTCGATTACTTCGTAGTCCACGCCCTTGAAGTCGAGGATCTTGCGCACCTTCGCGCAGAAGGGACTTCCGATGAACTGGTAGAGCCTCGTGGTCATGGTCATGCTCTCCGCGCGCGGGGCGCCGCGCATGCCGCGGCGCCCCGCGCGGATGGATTCCACCAAAGCACAGGCATTGGCCGCGCGCCATAAGCGCCGCCACCCTCGCCCCCCGCGCCGATCCCCATCCGCACAAGCCGCCGCGCGATGCTCGATCAGTCCGGCCGCGTGAGCATCGAGCGCATCGTCGCCGCGTTCATCACGCCGAAATTCCGGTAGCAGTTGTTGAAGATCACGTGGGCGCGGGTGATGCCGCCAAGGTTGCGGATCCTGTCGGCCCACTCCGCCAGCTCGCGCTCGGCATAGAGGTACTTGAAGCGTTCGGCCGCGCTGATATTGCGTTTGTTCCAGGTCTCGCGGTTTCGCCCGTGAAAGCGGATGTAGGCCTCCGGGCCTGTCGCCTCCAGTATCGGCGGCATCGCCGTCGCCGTCGCGGGCTCATCCACCGACACGTAGTAAAGGCCGTTGCGCCTTAGGAATCCGAGCGTATCGCGCGCGCGGGCGTCATCGGCAAGCCAACTGCGATGGCGGAATTCGACGGCGATCCTGTCCCCGGGCAATCGCTCGCGAAGCCCCGCGATATACTCGAAGTTCGACGGGCGGCAGGTGAAATACGGCGGAAACTGGAACAGGAGCATCCCGAGCTTTCCCGCCTCGCGCAGCGGCCCCAGCGACCCGGAGAACATCCTGAACGCGGCATCCAACACCTCGGGCGCCGGGTAACGCACACGAGCTTCCGCCCTCTGCCTCTCGGTGAGCATCGCGCGCAAATCATTCGGCATCCGCGACACCTCCGCCCCGTGCTGCGTGAGCATCGCATACGCCTTGATATCGAAAACAAATCCGGGCGGCGTGCGCTCCGCCCACAGCCGCGAACTCCGTTCCGACAACAGAGCATAGTAGGTCGAATCGACTTCGACCACGTTGAATTGCGATGCATAGAAGCGGAGCCGGTCCTCGGCGGTGCGAAGCGAGGGCGGATAGAAGAGGTCCGACTTGACCAGGGTGGGGTCGGTCCATGATGCGGTGCCGACGAGGTATTGCACGCCCGAGCCCATCGCGCGCCCCGAGTCTATCACGCCCTTCGCGCGGCGCATCGCCGCAGCATTCCGTCGAGATCGACCTCGCCGAACGATCCCGCCTCGAAGTCCGCCTCGATGGTTGCGGCGCGGATGCCGACGCGCAGCGACCACATCCCTGCCCTGCGTGCCGCCTCCACTCCTTCATCCCCGCGCTCAACCACAAGACATTGCGAGGGCTCGACCGGGTTGCGGTCGCGAAGCAGAAAGCCGAGTCGGCCCAGCGCGGCGACGAGCAGATCCGGCGCGGGCGGCGGATCTTCCGCTTCCTCGGCCGAGAGCACATCGAGGACCATCGGGGCGAGTCCCGCCGATTCGATCGCGGCGACCGCCGCCGCGCGCGTCCGTCCGGTAGTCACGATCAGGGGAAAGCGCTCGGCGCATCCGCGAAGGAACGTGGCGGCTCCTTCGCGCGCGGCGCCCTCGGAATCGAGGATCGCGGAATCTTCGATGAATACGGCGCGGATCACGGCGCTCTGGGCGGCATCGGCCGGGCGAAATCGCGGGCGGGACCCGGATGGACGGGGAAGAGGAGTCCCAATGGGGCGGCGGCTCCCCACCTCGCGCCGTCGCGGATGCCGAAACCGCGCGTCTTTTCCATGGCACGGCTTGTGCTCAATCGCAAGGCGTAAGCGATTTCGAGGAGACAAGACGGTGATTTGCGGGAAATCACATCGAAACCTGACGAAAGGCAACATCAAGAGGGGCTCTTTCATCGGGTCGGGTGGCGCGATTGGCGTCATCCTTCGGCGCCTTTTCGCCGCCGCCGCGCTCATCGTCGTTGCGGCCGCCGCGGCAGCGTGCGCTCCAACCAACCATCGCGAGCATATGCGCGCGCTGATCCACGGCGTGATATGCGACCCCGCACAGGCAACCCTGATCGCCCGGGACAACACCAACGATGGAAGGCCCGGACGC
>Ga0070741_10005902_pt1 | contig 26715 bp, 19 predicted proteins | sample Coa_R1_4_FD_66440 | JGI IMG/M metagenome (GOLD analysis project Ga0070741, IMG submission 66440) | Surface soil microbial communities from Centralia Pennsylvania, which are recovering from an underground coalmine fire - Coalmine... | ecosystem: Environmental > Terrestrial > Soil > Unclassified ... | reverse complement strand
GCATTTGCGCAAACCGGCACGCAGACTAAGGCGAAGTCATCCAAGGCAGGCACGAATCCTGACGCTACATTCGCGAAGAAGGCGGCTCAGGGCAACATGGCTGAAGTCGCCCTCGGCAAACTCGCACAACAAAACGCACAGAGTGACGACGTAAAGAAGTTCGGTCAACGTATGGTGGACGACCACAGCAAGGCCGAGCAGGACCTTGAAGGCGTGGCGTCGAAGGCCAACATCACTTTACCCACGGACGTTAATGCTCAGCAAAAAGCGGAGCAGCAGCGGCTCGAAAAGCTAAACGGAGCAGCTTTCGATCGTGCGTACATGGGCATGATGGTGAAGGATCACATCAAAGACGTCGCCGAGTTCAAGAAGGAAGCCAATAGCACGAGAGCGAACTCTGATCTGAAGGATTACGCGAAGCGCACTTATCCGACGCTTGAAGATCATCTGACCAACGCGAAGGCTGTGGATAACGCTCTTCCGAAATCAGCCGGAGCTAAGAGCAGCAAGAGCGGTAAGAAGAGTGCAGCCAAACCGACGGCTGGCCAGGCCAGCGGCGGTACCGGTCTACTGCTTATTTGACGAGTGGTCCGGAGACGGACCGACTGGCCCAGAGCCGGATCCGTTTCCAGCCATTGGCTGCTACAGCTTTCCCAAGTCGGAAATTCTCTTCTCCACTACCGCCGAGTATTCGGCGACATCTTTATCCGAATATCCAGCCGAACGAAACGCGTCTTCAATCTGAGCAGGCTTGAGCTGCGCCAGCAGTCCGCCGATCCACTTGGCGTGCTCGCGGGGGACGTGGCGTCCGATCCAGCGCAGGCGCATGCGAGTAACAAAGTCTGGAATCGAAAAAATTCCGAGAATGCCGAGTACCGTAGAGTGCGCTGGGGAGCTGAAGTCAACGTAGTCCCCATGAATGTGCGTGATGAACTTCGAGCTGCGGTATGCGCCTAAATTGCCTTTGCCGCGACCCGGTCCGAGGCGATAGCCGATTGATCCAAAAGAAGCGCCGAGATCCGCTACAACGTAGAACTGTTCGCCGGATTTCTTGTCCTGATAAATTGCATTGTTCTCGTCTTTCACATCCCAGTTGTTGATCAACGACATCATCACACGCAAGCCGTTAAACTCCCGTGTTCCCGAAAAGGGATTCTTGCGCCAGTGCCACTCATCGTCTTTCTCGCCGTGCTTGGGATGGTGTTTGAGGCGCGCATCACGTGCTTCACCTGAATGGATCAGATTCGCGCCTCGCAGTAGATTTTTGGGCAGCCCATCCACCTTTAACTCAGGCTCGAGGTAATCCTCCTCGGTGAAATAGCCGACCGCCCACAACAGCCGCGTGGCGACGGTCTCCGGCTTCGCCTCCACACCTAGCTTCACCTTCCACTTCGTTCCGTCCTGGTCCCGAACATCGAACTTCGGATTCGTGCCTTTTGAGTCCTCCTTCTCGAAAACCACCGGCGGGCGAGGCTGGTCCTTTTCGCCGCCAGAGCCGTAAAGAAGATTTTTGGAAGAGATATCGCCGGGATCATTCCAGATAAGAGCTTTGGCTGATGCGGCGTTCTGGGCCGTGGCAAAGTTGGCGAGGAGAAGTAGGGAACAGCCTATTGTGACAGCAGTCAGGTTCTTGCGCATGTACGTGGTTAGAAGCCGCCGGTAACTCGGTTTCCAAAGGATTCCATTTGTGAAATCTGTAGCAGTGACTTAGATACCCAGAGCACCTGATTCGGCTGCTTAGGACGGGAGTTCATACAAGGGCCACAAAGACAACGAAGTACACGGAGCTTCGTGACCTTGCTGTTCAATCTTCCGTGACCTTCGTGTTCGCTCTTCTCTCGTTTTTCAGCATCCAAGCACGCAGGAGCTCTGTCGCGTGAAGCTGCTTGTTCAGCCTGGGGATGGAATCAAGCCGTTGGTGAAAGCCATTGAGCGGGCGAAGAGCTCTATCCAGATCGTCATCTTCCGCTTCGACCGGATGGAGATCGAAAAGGCTCTGGAAGACGCGGTAAAACGTGGCGTCGCAGTTGATGCGCTGATCGCTTTTACCAATCGCGGAGGCGAGAAGAACCTGCGCAAGCTGGAGCTGCGCTTTCTGGATCGCGGAGTTACGGTCGCCCGTACTGCCGACGATCTGGTCCGCTACCACGGCAAGATGATGATCATCGATGGCAAAGAGCTCCATCTGCTCGCCTTCAACTACACGCAAATCGACATCGAACGCAGCCGCAGCTTTGCCCTGATAACTCACCAAAAAGAACTAGTCAAAGAGGCCGTCAGGCTGTTCGATGCCGACAGCAAACGCCGTAAGTATCGGCCGGCGTCATCGCGCTTCATCGTGAGTCCGCTCAACGCGCGGAAGGAGCTTGCGAAATTTATCCAAAGCGCCAAGAAAGAGCTGCTGATCTATGACGTAAAAATCACCGACCGCGAGATGCTCAAGCTCTTGGAAGACCGCGCACGCGCCGGAGTCGAAGTTCGGGTGATCGGCAGAATGGCGCATCGCAGCAGCCAGATCGCGGTTCGCAGGCTGGAAAAACTACGCCTCCACACGCGGACGATGGTGCGTGACGGCAAAGATGTATTTATGGGCAGCCAAAGCTTGCGCGAACTGGAACTCGATTCGCGCCGCGAGATCGGCCTCACATTTCGCGATGCCGGAATCGCGAAGCAAATCACTAAAGTCTTTGAAAACGATTGGAAAACGGGCATTGTCGCAACCGGCGATGAAGCTGATGATATCGAGAAGCCGCCGGCTGCAAAGGTCGCCAAAAGGGTAGCTAAGACCGTCAGTAAAGTTCTGCCGCCGGTCGCGCCTGTGGTTGAAGACATAATCAGAGAGATTGTGCCTGCCGAGAATGGCTTCTCGATCGATCACGAGGAGATCGAGGAATCGGTGAAGCTCGCGGTCAAGCAGGCGGTGAAAGAGGTTGTTCGCGAAGCCGTAGAAGAGGTAGTGGAACAGCAGCGCGAGCCGGAGGCGTAATGGACAGGTTTCTCACCACGGAGACACGGAGGCACGGAGGAAAGCGGAACGTTGTCGTCACGAGCATCGCCGCCGTGGTGCTTGCCTCCACCTTCGCCGCTGCGCAGACACAATCTCCGCCGAGAGTGAACCAGAACGCGGCGATTTCGGCAGATTTCGAAAAACGCATCGCTGATTACATGAAGCTGCGTCAATCTGCTCAGGCTGGACTGACGACTCCGAAGAATACTCAGTCGCCGACCCAACTCACCGAATATCAGCATCAGCTCGCTGATCGCATTCGTAGCGCGCGGCCGCAAGCTCAGCAGGGCGAGATCTTCACTCCCCCGATTGCCGATTTGTTTCGGCATTTGGTTTCGCAGGCGATCAACGGCCCACAAGGGACGCGGATCCGCAAGAGCTACCAACGCGCCGAGCCGATTCGCGGCGTGCATCTCGCGGTAAACCAAGCCTATCCGGACGGGCTGGCTTTGCAATCCATGCCGCCATCTCTTTTAATGAATTTGCCCAAACTGCCGAAGGAATTGGAATACCGCTTCGTCGATCACGAACTCATTCTTCGCGATATCGCTGCTGATCTGATCGTAGATTTCATTCCCGATCTCACCACGCCCAGCACGAAATGATTCGCAAATTCGTTCTCGCAACTCTGATCACCGTTGGCGCGGGAACGCTCGCATTTCGTCTGACGCCTTCGTCCGCGCCGACCCTGGCGCAGGCGCCCGCGGTATCGTCAAGCCAGCTCGAACTCAAGCTACCGCTCGAGCAGAAGTCGGTGCGCTTTGCCGTGATCGGCGATAACGGCACTGGCGATCAGCCCCAATACGACGTCGCTGCGGAAATGGAAGCCTACGAGAAGGTCGTTCACTACGACTTTGTAATCATGATGGGCGACAACATCTATGGCGGACACAAGCCAAAAGATTTCGAGCGCAAGTTCGAAACACCATACAAGCCGCTGCTCGATGCGGGCGTCAAGTTCTACGCCTGTCTAGGCAATCACGATAACTCCGACGAGACTCTCTACAAGCCTTTCAACATGAATGGCCAGCGCTATTACACGTTCAAGAAGGGCGACGTGCAGTTCTTTGCGCTGGACAGCAATTACATGGATCCCACGCAGCTCGACTGGGTCCAGCAGCAGTTGAGGGGATCGAATGCCAAGTGGAAGATCGCCTACTTTCATCACCCACTTTACTCAGACGGGCGCTTTCATGGCCCAGATGTCGATCTTCGCAATCAGCTCATGCCGATCTTCGAGAAGTACGGCGTGAACGTCGTCATGTCAGGCCATGACCACGTCTATGAGCGCTTCAAGCCGGAAGGCGGAATTTATTTCTTCCTGGTGGGCAATTCGGGAGAGCTCCGCTATCACAATCTGCGCCAAGGCTCCGACATAATGGCCGCCGGCTTCGATACCGATCGCACTTTCATGCTGGTGGAGATCGCAGGCGACAAACTGTACTTCCAGACCATTTCCCGAACTGGGCAGACGGTCGATTCGGGCGTGCTGCAGCGCCAGCCGAAGCCGCCGGCAGAGAACACGCCGCCAGCATAATGAGGGCAATTTCGCGATTGCGTGATTTCGTGATTTCGTAATTGAGAATCACAATTAATCCCGAACTCGGGAAATCACGAGATCGGAAACCGGGGCATTAGCCTCGAACACGCTTTGAGTTCTTCGCAGCGGTAATCTCCTTCGGCTCTCCATTCTGCTGCATGAGCTTTGCGATCAGGCCCGTCCACCCGGTCTGGTGAGAAGCTCCCAAACCCTCACCCGTATCGCCGTGGAAGTATTCGTAAAAGAGCGCCAACTCCTTCCAGTGAGGATCATTTTGGAACAAAATGTCCCGGCCGTGAGAGGGACGTCGTCCATCCTTACCGATGAGGAACAAACGCGTGAGTCTATGCGACAGTTCTTCGGCAACCTGCCCCAGGCTCATCAGTTTTCCCGAGCCGGTGGGGCATTCGACTTTCACCCGGTCGCCGTAATAGTGGTGATAACGCTGCAACGATTCGATAATCAGGAAGTTCATCGGCAGCCACACCGGACCGCGCCAGTTCGAGTTTCCACCAAAAAGTCCGCTCGTCGATTCGCCTGGTTCGTAATCCACCACGTGCTCGTGTCCGGCGATCTCCAGACGAAAGGGATGGTCGCGGTGATATTGCGAAAGGCTGCGAATCCCAAATGGGGAAAGGAATTCTTGTTCATCGAGCACGATCTTCAGGATTCGACGCAGGCGCTTTTCGTCGGCAATCGCCAGGAGCTGTCTTTCCTTGACGCCTTCAGCCTGAAAACAGGCGATGTTCTCTGTGAGATTAGGACGATTATTGATGTACCACTGAATGCGATGGGCGAAATTCGGTAGCCGCTGCAGCAACCCGGGCTCGAGTGTTTGAACGGCAAAGAGCGGTACGAGTCCCACCGCGGAGCGGATGCGCATGGGAATCTGTGAGCCATCGGAGATGCGCAGCACGTCGTAATAGAAGCCGTCTTCTTCGTGCCAGATTCCCGCACCGTCGATGGTCCGGTTCATAGCCTTCACGATGAACAGAAAGTGCTCCCAGAATTTAATCGCGGTGTCTTCGTACACGGGATCTTCAAGGGCGAGATCGAGTGCGATCATCAGCATGTGCAGGCTGTAGCTGGCCATCCAACTCGTGCCGTCGGACTGTTCCATATACGCGCCGCCCGGAAGCTGCTCGCTACGATCGAAGGCGCCGATGTTGTCGAGGCCGAGGAACCCTCCCTGGAAGATGTTGTTGCCCGCCATATCCTTGCGGTTTACCCACCAGGTGAAGTTGATCAGCAGCTTGTGGAAGATGCGCTCGAGAAAGGCAAAGTCTCCTTTCCCGGTCATGCGGCGTTCAATTTGATATACGCGATGCGAGGCCCAGGCGTGCACCGGCGGATTCACATCGGCAAAATTCCATTCATAGGCGGGGAGCTGTCCATTGGGATGCATGTACCACTCGCGGCACAGCAGAGTGAGCTGATATTTGGCGTAATCCCAATCCATGAGCGCAAGAGGGATGCAGTGGAAAGCCAGATCCCACGCGGCGAACCACGGATACTCCCATTTATCGGGCATCGAGAGGATGTCGTCGGAGTAGAAGTGATCCCAATCTGAGTTTCTGCCTGTGAGCCGCTCGTGCGGCGGCTTAGGCTGACCGGGATCGCCTGCGAGCCAAGTTTGCACGTCATAGTTGTAGAACTGCTTCGACCACAACATTCCGGCGAATGCTTGCCGCATTACATTGCGGCCATCAGCCGAGAGCGATGCTGGAATGATGTCGCGATAGAAATCGTCCGCTTCGTAGATGCGTTCGCGGAAGACCTCGTCGAAAGGATCCCCAAAATGGTCTGCCGTGCTGTCGAGCCGGGGCGAAAATTTGAGTTTCACCGTGGCACTTTGACCGGGCGGAATGTCGAGATCGTAATAGGCTGCGGCTCTGGTACCTGTTTGCTCGAGATTCAGCCGGTAACGATGGCCATTGACGATAAATTCGTTGATTGCGTCCTTTTGGTAGAACCCAAGATTGGGCACACCGAAGAGCCGGCGCAAATTGCTTTCGTTTTCCGTGAACAAAAGCTCAGGAGAGCCGTCGGCATAGAGCCATCGTTCGCCGTATTGGGCGTGGTAGACGCGGATCACAGGAATTCCGTGCATGTCCGCGATTCGTTCCAATTTAGGTTTCTCGTAGTCTGCAGGCTGGGCGGCACTCCATGACCACGTATTGCGAAACCAGATGGTCGGCAGAAGATGAAGGCGCGCCGCCTCAGGGCCGCGATTCCAAGCCGTAAGCCGAATCAGGATTTCTTCGCTCGATGCCTTCGCATATTCGATGAAAACATCAAAATAGCGGCTGTCGTCAAAGATGCCGGTATCGATCAGTTCAAATTCGGGATCGAAACGCGAGCGCCTGCGACTCTCATCGACAAGACGCTGGTAGGGAAACTCCTGCTGCGGATACTTGTACAACGCCTTCATGTAGGTGTGGCAAGGCGTGTTGTCGAGATAGAAGTAACACTCTTTTACATCTTCGCCGTGATTCCCCTCGGGGCCACTCAGCCCGAACAGCCGTTCTTTGATGATCGGATCGCGCCCGTTCCACATCGCCACGGCAAAGCAGACGAGCTGATGACGATCGCAGAATCCGAGAAGGCCGTCTTCGTTCCAGCGATAAGCGCGAGCGCGCGCCTGATCGTGAGTGAAATAGTTCCACGCATCGCCGTTTGCGCTGTAGTCTTCGCGCACGGTTCCCCATGCGCGTTCGCTCAGGTACGATCCCCATCGCTTCCAATAGACTTCGTGAGCTTTGTCTTGAAGAAGGCGTTCGTGTTCTTTGCGCATGAATGGCCAGGACGAAGGACCGACGCGCGCCCTCGCGCGGGTTCTAGCGGCCTGCCAATCCACCTCGAGAGAAAAATCCGGCCGAGGGCGGCCGCCGGTCCGTATCTATCTATTTATTGCCGATGTCTTTCAGCAGCTTCGCTGCAGCGCGATCGACGATCCAAATCAATTTTCCACTCGAGGGTTTCACATATTTCACTGGATACATCTCCGAACTGCCACTATTCATGACTTCGGCCAGCGCTGCGGCCTTATCTTCTCCTGCCACCATCAGCATTACCGACACAGCATCGTTGATGGTTGGCCGCGTGAAGGTCACACGCCATGTGTTGAATTTCTCGACCCAATTTGCCACGACGCGTTTACTGAGTTCATTCAGCGCTGCCGTTTTGGGAAACAGCGAAGCAGTGTGTCCGTCCGGGCCCATGCCGAGGAGAATTAGATCAAAGCGCGGAAAGTCGCCGGATTTCAATTCAAAGGCCTGCGCGAGTTCCACATCGTATTCCGCGGCAGCCTGAGCGGCACTAGGATGCTCGCAATGAATCCGATGAATGTTTTCTTTCAGAAGCGGCACCTTCGATAGCAGCGTCTCGTTGGCCATGCGGAAGTTGCTGTCGGGATGATCGGGTGGGACGTGCCGCTCATCGCCGAAGAAGACCTGCACGCGCGACCAGTCGATGAGTTTCGGATCGTTTCTCGAGCGCTCTACCAACACTGCGTGTAGCGCCTTCGGAGTCGAGCCTCCGGACAGCGCAACCGTGAATCGTCCGTGATCTTTGATCGACTGTTGACATTGATCGACGAATTCATCAGCGGCGGCTTGGGCAATTGCTTGTAGGTCGTCGAGAATTCGGACGTTCGTTCGATCAGACATTCGCTTCATCCGAGAGTCGCAGAAGAGCGAACACGAAGGTCACGAAGCGTTCTCCGTGACCTTCGTGTTCGCCTTTGCCGGTTCGCAATACATCATGGCCACATGTGCAGCACCGAGCAGCGCCGTTTTGTCGTTGAGCACCACGCGGACAGGAATGCTTTCCATCAATGGCCGCAAGCGACCCTTAGCGCGAAACGCGTTCATGAACCGGGGCTCTCTCAGCTTAGTGAGAATTTTCGGAGCAATGCCGCCGCCCACGTAAACTCCATGCACTGCGAAAATCTTTAGAGCCAAATTCCCCGCGGCAGCTCCGTAGATTTCCACGAAGACATTTACCGCCTGCTCGCATAACAGGCTCTTTGGGTTTAAGCCATTGCGGGTAACGACTGCGGAATGGTCATCGCTGTTCCTGAACTCCTCGGTCAACCAAGGTTCTTCTATCCCTTTGCGCATCTCGCGCAGGAACTCGTAGATGTTGAACTGGCCCGGTCCGGAGAGCACACGCTCCCAGCTCACATGTCCGTACTTTTTGTGCAGGTACTGCCAGAGCTCGGCCTGAAGCTCATTGGCTGGTCCGAAGTCCGCGTGTCCACCTTCTGCAGCAAACGGGATGTGACGAGTGCCGTCCCAAAACAGACCGGCTTCGCCTAACCCCGTTCCGGCGGAGATTACAGCCGCGTTGCCTTCGCGCCCGGGAATGTCTGGGGTGAGAAGCTCGAAATCTGTGTCGTCCAACTCAGCAAGTCCGTAGGCGTTCGCTTCGAGATCGTTGACGAGGTGAACGTTCACGATGCCAGTGCTTGCTTCCAGCGCGGCTGCATCGATGATCCACGGCAGATTCGAGGCTTTGACAACTCGACCTGTGACCGGACCGGCCACGCCGAAGCACGCGCAGGTAACTGCGAGCTTCCGCTTGCTGTGGAAGTCCACGACCGCGGCTTCAAGGCTGGGAAAGTCGCGGGCATGCTTGATCTCCTCCGCCACCGGAACGAGCTTGCCTTGCTTTCTCTGGAAGTATGCGAGACGCACGCTGGTCCCGCCAACATCCCCGGCGAGGATCATGCAGGAACATTTCTCCAGTGGCGCCCGTCGCGCGTCATCAAGTCCTCAGCTTCTTTAGGTCCCCAGGCCCCTGCAGGATAGTTGGGGAACTCGCGCGGAGGCAGTGCCTTCCAGACATCCAAAATGGGATCGACCACGCTCCATCCGGCCTCAACCATGTCCGCGCGTTGGAAAAGTGTAGCGTCACCGATCATGCAATCGTAGAGCAGGACTTCGTAGCCGGTCTGCGCGGTGCCGCCGAAGTAGTCCTGGTAATTGAAACTCATATTCACCGGCCCGACCTTCACCAAGGGACCTGGAACTTTGGCGCCGAACTTGAGCGCGATGCCTTCTTCGGGCTGCACGTTGATTACAAGTTGATTGCTCGGAAGATGCGCAATATCGGTCTGGCGAAAGAGAACAAAGGGAGCACGTTTAAATTCGATCGCAATCTCTGTGTGCCGCCGTGCCATGCGTTTGCCCGTGCGCAGATAAATCGGCACGCCTGCCCAGCGCCAGTTGTCGATCGAAAGTTTCAGAGCAACGAAAGTCTCCGTTCGCGACTGCGGATTCACGCTTGGCTCCTGGCGATAGCCTGGCATGCGCTCGCCCTTTGCGGTTGTGCCCGGACCATATTGGCCGCGAACCGCGTTTTGGATTACCTCCTCGCCGCTCATGCTGCGAATCGCATGTAGAACCTTCGATTGCTCATCGCGGACATCGTCTGCATGAAATGAGATCGGCGGTTCCATCGTCGTGAGGCTGATGAGCTGCATGATGTGGTTCGGCACCATGTCGCGCAGTGTGCCTGACGTGTCGTAATATCCGCCGCGACCTTCGACGCCGACCGTCTCGGCCACCGTAATCTGAACATGTTCGATGTAATTACGGTTCCAGATCGGCTCAAATAATCCATTCCCGAATCGGAACACAAGGATGTTCTGCACCGTTTCTTTCCCGAGATAGTGATCGATGCGGTAGATCTGACTCTCGTAAAGAACATCCTTGATTTTGTTATTCAGCTCTCTGGCCGACTCGAGATCGTGTCCAAACGGCTTTTCGATAATCACGCGCCGCCACGATCCATTTTCCTCGTCAGAAAGGTTGCATTCGCCCAGTTTTTCGACAGCGGTGGAAAAGAATTGAGGTGCAATAGCGAAATAAAAGAAATAATTTCCATGCGTGCCGTGGACTTTATCGACTTCGGTGAGCTGCGCGCGGAGGCGCTTGTAAGCCTCTGAGTCGCCAAACTCGCCACTGACGTAATAAGAGTGGCGCTCCAGCCAATCGGCCAGCTCCGGATCGGCGCCATCGCAGAACTGCTTTAGCGAGTCTTTCACGTGAGCACGAAACTGATCTGTCGAGAGGTCGTCCTTGGCCATGCCGACAATGGCAAACTCACGCGAGAGCAGCCCGGATTTGAGCAGGTTGTAGATGGAAGGCAGCAGTTTGCGCTTCGTCAGGTCGCCGGTAGCGCCGAAGAGCACCATGACGCAAGGACCTGCGGATTTGGTTTGAGGTACTGCGGCCTGAGGGTTCGGTTGAGTGGCTGTTGCCATTTGGATTCTCGGTTTGGCTGTCGGCAGTCGGCTATCGGCTTTCGGCCAGCAACGGTTTTGGGTAGTACTGCGAAAAAGCTAACTGGCCGAACGCCGAGTGCCGAAAGCTGACAGCCTCTGTTTCACTTTCCCACTGCCTTCTTCGGCTCGACGTGCCCGCCAAATTTCTGGCGCATCGCCGAAAGCGTCTTTTCCGCGAACGTATGGTCCTGTCGCGAGCGGAATCGAGTATAAAGGGCCGCGGTGAGAACCTCGGCGGGTGTTGAGGTCGCAATTGCAGCTTCCACAGTCCATCTGCCTTCGCCGGAGTCCTGCACGAATCCGCTGTACTGCGAAAGTTCGGGATCTTCGACCAGCGCCATCGCTGTTAAATCGAGCAGCCACGACGCGACTACCGAACCCCGTCGCCACACTTCGGCTATCTCAGGCAGGTTCAGGTTGTAACGTTGATCTTCCGGAATTTCTTTTGACGCGGCGTTGCGGAAGATATCGAAGCCTTCGGCGTACGCCTGCATCAGGCCATACTCGATGCCGTTGTGCACCATCTTCACGAAGTGGCCTGCGCCGGATGGGCCGGCGTGAATGTAGCCTTGCTCGGCGGTGTTGTTTGGCTTCTTTTCCCAGCCGGGAGTGCGTGGGATATCGCCGATACCGGGAGCAAGCGTCTTGAAGATTGGGTCGAGGCGCTTCACAGCCTCATCAGGCCCGCCGATCATCATGCAGTAGCCGCGCTCGATTCCCCAGATGCCACCGCTGGTGCCGACGTCGATGTAGTGAATGCCTTTCGCCTTGAGGTACTTCGAGCGGCGAATGTCGTCCTTCCACATCGAGTTGCCGCCGTCGATGATGGTGTCGCCGGATTCAAGTTTATCGGCGAGTGCCAAAACGGTCTTTTCGGTGGGATCGCCGGCGGGCACCATGATCCAGACGGCGCGCGGCTTGGTGAGCTTCTTGACCAGATCGTCGAGCGAGCTGCTCGGAGTGGCGCCTTCTTTCGCCATACCGTTGACTGCGTCCGCGCTCAGATCAGAAACGACGATCTGATGTCCTCCACGCATAAGCCGACGGACCATGTTTGAGCCCATCCGGCCAAGACCGATCATTGCGAGCTGCATATCTTAAGCTCCTCGAAAACACCAAAACCAAAACACGACACGGATCACACGGGCCCTTCGGGCACGGATTACACGGATAAAGCTTGAGCTGTTTTGGGTTTACTTCACCCGATCGCCCGATCAGATTTACAAGACTTGCCTGACTACTCGCTCTAACGTCGCCAATCCGGCGGCTAGGTCTTTGCCTAGGTGCACGCGCAGTGCACGACGGTTGCGTTTGCCTAGCACTTGGAAATCTCCGCGGGCCTGGGCGGCTTTCACGATGCCGAACGTAAACTTCTGTCCTGGAACGGGAATATCCACGGCGTCGTCGCAGGTAATCTGCAGGAAGACGCCCGTATTAGGACCGCCTTTGTAGGCCTGTCCGGTGGAGTGCAGGAAGCGCGGACCGAAGCCGAGGCATGTGGCTGAGCGCTTCTTGTCGCGAATCGCCGTGCGCGTACCCTGTAACGCCTTCTCGTTGGCCTCGTTCATCGGAATGTAGCCGAGCAGGGCGACATAATCTGCGGCGCCGATCGTATTCAGATGAGCGCGTAGATACGCGGCCAGCGACTTGTCTTTTCCAGCCGCGACCGTCAACTTGCCGGCATACTTCTCATCGGCATAGAGCTTGATACCCTGATCTTCCAAAATCGGAGACTCCGCAGGCAGCGAGCCGGTCTCTTCATATTGCCTTGTGAGTTCACGCGTCGCGACTTTGCTCGCTTCCACGTCCGGTTGGTTGAAGCAGTTGATTCCGATTACCGACCCGGCAACCGCAGTGGCAATCTCCCAACGGAAAAATTCCTGGCCTAGATCGTACTTGTCGAGCACATTGATTCGCACCACCGATTGGCCAGCTTTTTCGAGTGCTTCGACTTTGGCGTCCTGTTTCGGATCAGCACCGTCCTGGAGGCGGATATAAATGAACAGCCGATCTTTGCCGTAAACGTCGGGAGAGCTGAGCTCTTCGCGATCGACCGGAATAATGCCTTTCCCTTCCTTACCGGTGGATTCGGCGAGCAATTGCTCGAGCCAAGCTCCCAAATCGGAAATGCCAGGCGAAGTAATGAGCGTTACTTTGTCTTTGCCCGCATTGCAGTGCACGCCCATGATGATGCCCAGCACCGCGCCGGGATTTTCCGCAACGGGGACGGTCTGCGCGCAGGCATGAACCATCTCTTCGGTCGCACTCAGAAACTTCTTCAAATCCACCCCCATCACAGCTGAGGGCACAAGGCCGAAGTCGGAAAGAGCGGAGTAGCGGCCGCCAATATCGGGACGTCCGTGGAAGATGTGACGGAATTTGTCTCGTTGTGCAACCTTCTCGAACGATGATCCGGGATCGGTAATTGCAATGAACTGATCGCCTGCTTTGCCTTCGCCGACGGCTTGCTTCACCCGCTCAAAGAAATATTGCTTAAAGATGTTCGGCTCGAGCGTACTGCCTGACTTGCTGGAAACGATGAACAGCGTGCTCTTCAGATCTAGCTTGCCGTCGAAAGCTTTGAGCTGGGCCGGGTCGGTCGAATCCAGCATGTGGAACTCAGGGAAGCCCTTTGCGCGGCCGAAGGTCATGCTCATCACTTCCGGCGCAAGGCTCGATCCACCCATGCCGAGCAGCGCGATGTGTGTGAAGCCCGCCTCCTTTACTTCTTCGGCAATCGACGTCAGGTGTGCGATGTGCGCGAGCTGGTCTTCGGCCATCGCCAGCCATCCGAGCCAGTTCGATTCATCGGAGTTAGTCCAGAGCGAAGAATCGCGTCCCCAGAGCCGGCGCATTTTTTTGCCCTGTTCCCAATCCAGGATCGTTGATTTCACTTTGCTATCGAGGTCAGCGGGCAGAGTCCAGGTCATCTGATCGATCTTCGGGGCCAGATTCTTCTTGCGGTTCTTTTCAATCGCCGCGAGCAGTTTCGTAAATGCCTCTTCGAAAATGTTCACGCCATCATCCAGAAGCTTGTCGGTCATCTCTTTCATCGAGATTCCCGCCGTCGCGAGGTTCTGCATAGTCTCTCGCGCGCCTTCGAGATTCGGTTCCAGGCTCTCCTTGGGAACACCGTGATCACGGAAGCCGTCGAGTGTGGCCGGAGGAATGGTGTTGACCGTATCAGGTCCGATGAGTTCTTCGACGTAGAGCACATCGCGATAGCTGGGGTTCTTCGTACTCGTCGAGGCCCAGAGCAGGCGCTGCGTCTGCGCGCCTTTTTGCTTTAGCGCGTTCCATCGTGGAGTGCTGTAAATCTCTTTATACTTCTCATACGTAATCTTGGCGTTGGCAATCGCAACCTTTCCCAAAATGGACTCGAGGAAGCGATGCTCGTCGTCGGAGTGCGCGCTGTGAATCTTCTGATCGAGTATGCCGTCAATGAGAGTGTCGATGCGGCTTACGAAGAAGCTGGCTACACTAGAGACGCGCGACGCGTCACCACCATTCGCGACAAACTTCTCGACGCCGGCAATGAAGGCTTCGGCAACGCGCTCGTAAGCTTCTTGCGCGAACAGCAGCGTGACGTTTACGTTGATGCCTTCGCTGATCAACTGCTGAATTGCTGGAACACCGGCCGGAGTTCCCGGTACTTTGATCATCAAGTTCTCGCGGCCGACGCGCTTCCATAGCCGGCGCGCTTCTTGGAGCGTGCCTTGGGTATCGTTGGCGAGTTGTGGAGATACTTCGAGGCTTACGTAGCCGTCACGCCGCTTGGTCGCCGTGTACACCTGCTTCAGAATGTCAGCAGCATCCTGGATGTCGCCGATCGCGATCTCTTCGTAAATGCCTTTCGCATCGAGGTTGCTGGAATTGAGGCGAGCGAGCTTGTCGGCGTAGTCGTTGCTCCCCGCAATAGCCTTCTCGAAGATCGCAGGATTAGAGGTGACGCCGGCGAGTCCGTCTTCATCGATGTGCCGCTGCAACTCTCCGCTGGTAATCAGGCTGCGGCGGATGTAGTCGAGCCAGACCGACTGGCCGTATCCGGCGAGCGCTTTGAGAGGGTTCATCGACGCGACCGCATTGGCACGAATTGCGTTCATTGCTTTTGCTCCTTGCTACTGCTCGTTAATGCTTTTTTCCCATTGTGAAACTCTAACCTCTGTCATCCTGAGGCCCTCTTTTGGCCGAAGGATCTCCCGCGATGCTTCCGCCTGGGATACAGGTTGTGAGGCTCCTCGATCCAAAACGCCGGTTTTCGCGAAGGAGCCTTGCTACCGGCAATCAAGTCTCAAACATTTCGGGAGATCCTTCGCGCAAACGCGGCGCTCAGGATGACAGGTCCGAAAAGGTGCGGAACAAGCGAGCCCTCACGCAGACTATTCCCGCTGCGAGTTTTTCACGTCCCGCTCACCACGGCGCGCTTGCCTCCATATCTCTGCTCGATCGATGCGATCTTCCCAACGCGCCGCATGTGGCGCTCTTCTTTCGTGAACTCTGCCCTCAAGTAGATTTCGACTAATTCTTTCGCCAGCGCCACACCGATCACTCGCGCTCCGAGTACGAGGACATTCATATTGTCGTGCTCAACACCCTGATGCGCCGAGTAGGAATCGTGACAGAGTCCCGCGCGAACGCCCGGAATCTTGTTGGCGGCAACCGAGGCTCCGACTCCGCTGCCACAGATCAGAACTGCGCGGAATACGGTACCTTCGAGAATGCTTCTGCCGACCGCTTCGGCGTAGTCGGGATAGTCAACGGGATCGGTGTTGTTGGTACCCAGATCGATCACTTCGTGCCCCTCTTCGCGAAGGAATTTCACGATCTCCTGCTTGAGCGGAAATCCCGCATGATCGGCGCCGATGCTTAGCTTCATGCTCCCCTCGCCGCCTTCTTCGACAACAAATCTTTCGCTACACCGATGATCGCTTCGGGCGTGAAGCCAAACCTCTTCTGGAGTTCTTTGAGCGGAGCGGATGCGCCGAAGGTCTTCATGCCGATGCGCGCGCCCGGATTGCGCACGTACTGCGCCCATCCATAAGTTGACGCCTGTTCGACTGAGATTCTGCTCTGGACAGCGGCGGGAAGCACACTTTCTTTATAGTCCTCGGTCTGGTGCTCGAACAATTCCCATGATGGCATGCTCACTACGCGTAGATTCACTCCCTCAGACGTGAGCTTCTCGTATGCCTCGACGCAGAGCTGCACCTCGCTGCCCGTGCCGATCAAGATCAGGTCTGGCGTGGTTTTCGGATCGCCGCAGAGAACGTAAGCACCGCGCGCGAGTCCCGAAGCCCGAGCGTACTTGGTGCGATCAAGCGTGACGCAGGTCTGGCGCGAGAGGATCACAACCACAGGCTCGGAGGTCAGGCGCATGAACACGCGCCAGGCCTCGGCTGCTTCGTTTGCGTCTGCCGGACGAATGGTGATCAGGCCAGGAATTGCTCGCAAAGAAGCGAGCTGCTCGATGGGCTGGTGCGTCGGCCCGTCTTCGCCTACTCCGATGGAATCGTGGGTAAAGATATGGATGACCGGCAGTTCCATAATGGCACTCAGCCGGATCGAGGTGCGAGCGTAGTCGCTGAAGATTAGGAACTGCGAGCCGAATGCGCGAAGTTTCGAAACCGAAAGCCCGTTCAGGATCGCGTGCATGGCGTGCTCTCGAACGCCAAAGTGCAGATTGCGTCCGAGATAATTCTCGGCGCTGAAGTCGCCTGCACCGTCGAAGGTGAGGCGGGTTTTCGTGGACGGCGCGAGATCGGACGCGCCGCCGATCAGCCACGGGACATTCTTCGCAATTGCATTCAGAACTTTGCCGGAAGAATCGCGCCCAGCGATTCCCTTTGGATCAGCAGGGAATGACGGAATGTCCTTGTCCCAGCCCTCGGGAAGCTGGCGGCGCTGCATCTTGGAAAGATGATCTGCCAACTCCGGATACTTTGCCTTGTATTGCGTGAATTTCTGCAGCCATGCCGAGCGCAGCTCAGCCCCGCGCTTCCCAATTCCCGACTTGAAGTGATCACGAGCTTCGTCAGGAACGAGGAACTTCGCATCTTCCGGCCAGCCGTAATTGCGTTTGGTAAGCCGAATTTCGTTTTCACCGAGCGGCTCTCCATGGGCGCCGCTGGTGTCCTGTTTGTTAGGCGCGCCGTACGCAATATGGCTGTCGACGATGATCAGTGTTGGACGATCGGTCGTGCGATGGAAAGTGTTGAAGGCGCGCTCAAGCATGTCGAGATCGTTGGCATCGCCGACTCGTGTGACGTTCCATCCGTAGCCCATGAAACGCGTGGCCACGTCCTCGCTGAATGCGAGCGAGGTGTTGCCTTCGATCGTTATGTGATTGTTGTCATAGATCCAGCAGAGGTTCGAGAGTTTGAGATGGCCGGCGAGTGACGCCGCTTCGCTCGAGATGCCTTCCATCATGCAGCCATCGCCCGCTAGCGCGTAGACGCGGTAGTTGAACATCTCAAAATCAGGCCGATTGAAGTATGCAGCCTGCCACTTACCGGCGATCGCCATCCCAACGCTGGTAGCCACGCCTTGGCCGAGCGGGCCGGTGGTGGTTTCGACCCCTGAGGTCCAGCGATATTCCGGATGGCCCGGGCACTTGCTATCGAGTTGACGGAAGTGCTTGATGTCGTCGAGAGTGACGCTCAGCTTACCTACTTGTTCGTAATTGGAGTCGACCGCCTTCACGCCCGTGAGGTGCAGGACCGAATACAGCAGCATGGAGGCATGGCCAGCAGAGAGGACGAAGCGGTCGCGATCGGGCCAGATGCAATCTTCCGGATCGAAGCGGAGCACGCGGTTCCAGAGCGTGTACACAACGGGGGCCATCGCCATCGGGGTGCCGGGATGGCCGGAGTTAGCCTGCTGCACGGCATCCATACTCAGCGTGCGGATGGTGTTTACGCAGAGCTGGTCGAGCTGTTTAGTGTCCACGAAATTCCCTGGGGCTTCCCTGTTCGAATTCGTCAATTACTAACCAGATAACGATAAGTCGTTTGTCAATGCTGGCTTAGAGCATGATTCCCTAGAGTCCCTGTCGAAGTTCCCTGCCTCCCGTCCAAATTTGCGGATTTTGGGCACATTTGCGCGATTTTTTAATGAATTCAAAATTTACCCTGTATTTTTCCTTCTTCGCCGCGGCAGCTCCGGAGTAGCCGCAAAAACTCAGCCATTCGGTCAGATTTTTTTCACCGGAAAATGTTTCAGCAAAAGCTCAACTACGCCAGCGCAACGTCACGGGCCCGCTCATTGGATGCTCGAAAGGCTCACCGGTCTTCTTCGACCGCACGTATGCGGCTTTCAACTGGAAATACCATTTTCCCAAACGATCTGCGTCATCGATCAGCATTAATGGTGGGTTGAAGCGGAGACCTTCGGACTGCAGCTCCATCGTGCCCTGGTCCTGGCGAATGAATTTTCGCGCGAAGACATTAAAGATGGGTTTCACGAATGGCACCCACGAAAAGATGTTCCATGCTGCGCAGAAGTCGAGGCGGCAGCGGTTCTGGTCGATCGGAGTTACGACGGCGCGGTTTACTACCCAATGATCGCCGATGCGAATCTGCTCGACGCGAATGTTTGGGAGCGTGAACTCGATCGAGGTTGTAACGGCGTCGCCGTAGAAACGCAACAGCTTGTAAGCTCCGCTATTTGCGCTGGGTGTGTGAGTCCGAATGCGAAACCCGTAAGGAATCGGCTCGAATGTCTTTTGTTTTTCGTGGATGCTGCGCCGAGTTCGCCACCACCAGGACTGATGAACAAAAGGACCATGCGCCGGGTCCATAAGGCCAATCACGCCATGATCGACATTGCAGGGCAAATCGGCGGAGAGATGCGTGATCTTGTACTTTCGGCTTGGCAGCGGCAGCTCGGGAACCAGCGATGATGGGTTCATCGCCGAGCTGCGCGATTCCGCCATGAACACCCAGACGTATCCATCACGCTCTTCGCACGGATAGTAAGTTGCGTGAATCTTCTCCGGCTTAATTCGGGAATCGGCAGTGAGCGACGGAATCTCAGTGCACGTGCCGGAGTGTACGTTGAACTTCCAGCCGTGATAGCAGCACTCCAGGTTCTCGCCTTCCACATGTCCGCAGGAGAGCGGAATGCCGCGATGCGGGCAGATATCCTTCATCGCGAAGGCGCGGCCGTTGGCATCGCGTCCGACGACTACCGGCAGCCCGAGCAGCATGGTCTTGAGCAGCTTGCGTCCGCGCAGAGCCTGGCTTAAGAGCGCTGGATACCAGAAGTCAGACAGCATCAGGCCGGCGGAAGATGATTGTTCGCTCGCGGCCACAGACTGACGCTCTTCGACTTGAATGCCGGAATCCACTGCCTTTCATTAGGCAATAGGCAGGAGGCAATAGGCAATAGGCAGCAGATAGCGAGAAATGCGGCACGAGCTTCGATATTCGTGCCGCTCTGGGACTCTAAGCGCCAGTGCAGGGATGCGCGATCGGCGGAATGCTGCGCAGATATTCATAGATTGCGCGGATGTCGTGATCGCTCATGTCCTGATACGTCGGCCAAGGCATCACTTGAAGTAATGGTCCAAACTGCGGATGCGCCATGTCGAAGTCCTTGCCAGTCCGCAGAATGGTGAGGAACTCCTGGTAAGTGTGGCCTTCGGGTAGACCGTTCTCCGGCGTGAGATTCCGGGATGTGAACGGACCGAATTGCATTCCTCCTGCGAGATAGCAATCGACGTTAACTTTTTTCGGCTGTCCCATGAATGGATCGCCACCCGCAGCATATGGCGGATTGGTGTGGCAATCGTTACATCCACCAACAGCATTCACCAAATAACTGCCGAGGCCGACTAACTCTCGATCCTTTCCTTTTAGATCTAAGTGAACAGGGGCGATGTCGAAGCCCTGTTCCACTCTGCTTTGATCGTCTCCTCTGCGATGATCGCGATCATCTCGAGCCGATGAAGCCAGCCACGCGATGGAAACCACTGCCATAGCAAGTCCTACTGCCGCGAGGGTAAACCTCGGAAAGCGCATGAATCTCTCCTCCGTCATGTATGTGTAAAGCCTGAATTGCCAGAAACGGGCCGAGTGTCCGTGAAAGACTTGCAGAGCAAAAAGGGGAAGTGCAGGGCAGCCTATGCTCAATGGAAAGAAAAATCAATCTTCAACGAAAAGCAGATGAATGGCGTCTGATAGGCTTTCTCTTCGCATGTGCGCTCTCAAACGCCTTTGTCTGCTGCTGCCTCTGGCTGGGTTCATGATCGCGTGCGGAACGCCGGGCGCGCCGCAGCCGCCATCGCTCAATCTGGCCAAGCCGGTCTCGGACTTAAAAGCTGTTCGCAGCGGGGATGAAGTCGAACTCACCTGGACGGTTCCTACCGAAACAACTGACGGTGCGAAATTTCGTCATCGGGGGGAGAGCAAGGTATGTGTGGCCGTCGATCAGCCCCGCATTGATCGATGCGCGCCGCTCTCAACGATGCCTACGCCGAAAGATCAAAAGACTGCAAGCGTCGCGGTCAAAATTCCAGCCGACAAGACCAGTCCCACGGATTACGTCACCTATGCCGTGCAGGTCGACAACGATCGTGGCCGAAATGCGGGGCTCTCGAATCAAGTGCAGGTTCCGACCGCGGCAGTCTCAACTTTGAATGGAACGCCGGTGGTTCGACTCACGCCGGATACGGTGCTCGTTACGGCGAACGTCACCCCACATAACGAGACTATCGAGCAAACATTGGAATTACGCAGGAGTGAAAAAGATAAGGCGGCGCAGGAGAGCACGGTGGCGCGGCGCGTGCTGGATCTGTCCGAGTCAGATGAGGCTGCCAATGTCGAGCTGCGCGATGACACGTTCGTGTGGGAGAAAACTTACGAGTATCGTGTCGCCATCACAGCATCGGCGAAAGTTCCAAATGGGGAAACCGTCTCGTTCGATGCGGCGGCTTCGAATCCGCAGGGGCTGTTTGCGCATGACGTATTTCCTCCCGCAACTCCCAGCGGATTGCAGGCTGTATTTTCCGGCGCGCTGACGGGGCAGCCTCCCGCAATCGATCTCACGTGGAGTCCCGACCTAGATCGTGACCTTGCCGGCTATTTCGTTTTCCGGCGAACACAACAGGAGCCTGCCTCAGCCGCCGTGAAGTTGACTGCTCAGCCCGTAAAAGCGCCGGCCTACCACGACACAGCAATCACCGTAGGGAATACATACGTTTATTCCGTGTCTGCTGTTGATGAGCGCGGCAATGAAAGCCAGCATTCCGAAGAAGCCTCAGAGCAGGTCCCGAGATAGATTCAGTCACCGCTTCTTCTCAAGGCTGTTTCTGTTTCGTTGCGATAAACGATTCCGCCTTTCATCACGAAGACCGGATGCTCGAACGTGGTCACGTCCTTCGTTGGATCGGTGCTAACGGCGACGATGTCGGCGAATTTGCCGGGTTCGAGAGTGCCAACGCGATCTGACCACCCCAGCAGGTCGGCGGCATTTACGGTTGCGGACTGGATTGCCTGCAGCGGACTCATCCCCATATGGACGTACTCGTTGAACTCATGGGCGTTGAGCCCGTGGGGATAAACGGCAGCATCGGTTCCGAATGCGACTTTTACTCCACTGCCGAACGCGTGGGTGAGATTCTTGCGCGCGATGCCGATGATCTGCCTCATCTTGCCTGCGTACATCGGCGGTAATCCGATTGACTGTGCGTTCTCCAGCATCCAAGTCTGCAGATACACGGTTGGCACAAGATAGGTTCCATGCTGCTTCATGGCGGCGATGCCGGCGTCGTCGATGTACGACCCGTGCTCGATGGAGTCCACACCGGCTTCTGTGGCCCAGAGAATTCCCTGAGCGCCATGCGCGTGCGCGGCGACTTTGCGTCCGAGGCGATGCGCATCAGCGACGATGGCTTTCATCTCTTCGAGGGTGAACTGGGACGCTTGCGGATCATCTCCTTTGGAGAGCACGCCACCAGTTGCGCAGATCTTTACAACATCCGCGCCGTACTTGATCACCTCGCGTGTCTTGTGTTGCACGTTCTCGATGCCATCGGCAACGCCTTCGGCAGTTTCGTGGTAGGAGTACGGGAGAAGATTGTCGTCGCAGTGTCCGCCGGTGATGCCCAAGGGTGGACCGCTGACCAGCATCCGCGGGCCGGGCACGAGGCCATCATTGATGGCATCGCGCAGCGCGACGTCGGCATATCCGCTTGCGCCGACGTTGCGCACCGTCGTGAATCCCGCTTCGAGCGTCACGCGCGCGTTGCGAGCGCCCCAGAGAGTTGCCGATGGGATTGACTCGGCCAGTTCCTGATAGCCGAAGTTCGTTCCTTTGCCAACGATGTGCGTGTGAGCATCGATCAACCCGGGCACAAGCGTTGCGCCCGCCAAATCAATGACAGTTGCATTGCCAGGCGCTGACCCGGAGATGTTCGTGATGCGATCTCCATTGATGACGATCACAGGATTGTCGATCGTGCGACCCGTCTTTACATCGAGCATGTGAGCGGCGCGGACGACGACCAGTTTGGAATTTGCAGCGGGTTGCTGCGAGAAAACTTGAGAACCGCAGAAAATGATCGAGAGAGCGACGAGACGGAAAATGGTTTTCATATTGCCGCGCGATTATAACGGGTGAAGCCGGCGCTTAAAGGCGGGGTTAAGAGGAAGGGCACGAAGTTTGAATACCAAGGTCACGGAGAATGCGAATCGTCGTGTCCTTTCCTTTAAATCCGTGACCTTCGTGTTAACTTCCGGCCATCTGAACTCGAATCGTCTTAAATCAGCGAGAAACATCTACTTCTCTCTTTACTCGCACCCGATTCTGATGGATGATGCCAAGTAGTCTCACCTCATCGTTATCAGGAGATCCCCGTGAGGGACATCTACGAACTGATTCGCCAGCGCGAAGCCGACGTCGAGCGCTTTGAAAAAGAAATCGAACGCGCACACACGGAGCTTGATGCGCTCCGCCTTGCAGCCAAGCTGCTCGATGAAAATGCGGAGACTCTGCGTCCAGTTGCAGTGAGCGCGAATGCGGCCGCAGCCTCGTTCGGCACAACACCGGTGCGTCCAACGACTCCGGCGGCGACACCGACGCCGTGGGCTTCGGCCAAGCAGTTCCCATAACCGCAGCGAGGAGCTGATTGCGTTCTTCTGTGCACTCCCCCTCTGCCTTGGAAGAGCCCATGAGCGAACAGCGTCTCTTTCTGCGTAAGAAAGTGCCGTTGCCCATACCGATCGAACTGCTGCCCGGCAAGGAGATGTGGCTGCACGACATCGGCGAAGGCGGCTTGAGTGTCTCAGGCAGTTCTCGTCTTGAGCCGGGCACCGCCACCTTCTTCAGCTTTCAATTTCCTGACGTCAATTCCATCATCGAAGCGAGCGGAGTTGTCGCTTGGTGCGATGGATCCGGCCGCGTGGGCATCCGCTTTACGCGCGTCAAACCGGATTCAAGTGCAGTGCTGAAGCGCTGGCTCAAGACGGACGAGAAACAGGCTTCGTCCCCCGCTGAGCAGCAAACGACAGGACGTGCTTCAGCAGGCATGGAAGGCGACGCTGCGGCTCTCCGAGAGGAAATCGCGCGCGCGAATCTGAATTTTTCCGACGCGCTCGACCTACTGGCCGAGCGCATGATGAATCGCACACGCGCGAGCGGCGCGGCAATCGCTTTGCGAGATGCGGACGCCGTGATTTGTCGCTCCAGCAGCGGCAATGCTCCTCCTGCTGGTACAGCTTTAAACATTGATAACACGGTGACTGGCGAGTGCTATCGGTCGGGCAACATCCTCTCCATCACTGACACGGAAAAAGACGCGCGCGTCGACGCCGAACTCTGTCGCCAACTGGAATTTCGCTCCCTGCTGATTGTGCCGATCGCGGCGGACGAGGAGATAGTGGGAATCCTTGAGGTTTTCTCTCCGCTGGCCGGCAACTTTGAAGGCGGCGACGTTCTCCTGCTCGGCTCTACCGCAGAAGTTACGGCTGAGCTATATCGCGCACAGCAGCGCAGACCAACCGTTCCCACCCCAATCGCTGCGCAGCCAATTCCCTTTTTGGTAAGCGAGCGCGTCGAGCAAGTTCTGCAAAGTGCCGCTATTGTGACCGAGGAAGAGCAGGACAGAAAAATTCCAGCTACTGATGCCCCGCAGACCTCCATTGCACGCAGTGCGGGTGAGGCGGTTGAGGCGCATCAGGAGACGTGCAGTGAAACACGAGAGACAGGCTCGAGCGTTTCCTCGCCTCCTTTCGAAATTTCAGGAAAGGAACAGAACGAAGAACCCGAGAATCGTTGGAAGCCGCGCAACTATCTGTTGCTGATGGCCGGACTCACCGTCCTCGGTATCGGAATGGGAGACGTGATTGATTGGCATATGACGTCCCGGCTTGCGCATTCGATTTCGCAACCCGAGGCTGGGATCAAGGGGCAAAACATCGCTTCCGTAACCACCGGCGATGCCAAAATGCCAGAACGTGACAATGGCTCATTGAGCTCTGCTGAGGATTTACGAGGCCGGACTCGAATTGATCCGGCGCCTCTGCCGCTCAAGAAAATATATGGCGCAAAGCTTGCGAAATCCTCATTGGCACTGAAGACCTCACGTAAGCCCGCTGCGTTTACGTTCTCAGCTGGCGATTCCCAGAGCACGGCCTCGATTAGTCCGTCCGAAGCTGTTTCCTTTGCAGGGAATGTTCCCAATTTGGATCCGAAGTCCGCCACTCAACTCACACCGGCAAAGCTGCTGCACCGCGTTGATCCTGTGGTTCCGGATTTCGCCAAAAGCGCAGGCATCGACGAGACCGTGCTTCTTTCCGCTGTAATTGGAACCGACGGCAAGCTCAAGGATGTGAAGTTCGTCAGCGGTGATCGCGCGCTTGCCATCGAGGCATTTCGAGCCGTGCGAGATTGGCGCTATCGGCCATACATGCTCAACGGAAAGCCCATCGAAGCGGAGACGCGGATTGTGATGAACTTCCGGCCGTAGGAGACGACTTCCAGTTGCGAGTTGCGAGTTTCAAGTTTCGGCAACGCCAATGCTCAGCATATTTTTCGAAGATGGGGTTTGCCAAAACTTGAAACCATCCTCGTTTGACGCTGTTTTCGCCGCGCCTTACGATTAGTCAACCCCTGCTCTTCCATGGCGAATCCAGTTTTCTACGATCCACGACGCAAGCGCTGGCGGAATTTGCGGATCTTGCTCCACGTTGGGGGGCTGGTAGCGACGTTTGTGATCGTCGTTTTCATGTATACAGCGCTCCGCAGTGAGCTGTTGCCGCAGACGATCTGGCCTGAGACTCGACACACGTATAAGCCAATTCGGGATAGGCTTAAGGCGATTCGCGAAGGCCGACGTCCTGCAGGTCCGGCTCGGGGCTCACATCGGCGGACGAATAAGCCGCCTTCTGAAATCACGTTGAATGAAGACGAAGGGCTGCGTGCAGCGTTCTATGTCACGTGGGACAAGGGTAGCTATTCGTCCCTTAAAGAGTATCTGAAGCAGGTCGACCTTCTCTATCCGGAATGGCTGCACGTTCTCACGCCTGACGGTCGCATTCAGGGTTCTGATCCTCTCACCAACGAAATGTTCGATGTCGTCCGCGGCACTTCCATTCACCGCGTCGACGATCAGGTAATGCCGCTCATTCGTGCCGAGAAGGCCGATATTGAAGTCTTTCCGTTAGTAAATAACTTCGATCCTGCCACAGGAAAGTGGCTGCAGAACGTCGGTGACTTCTTTGCCAATGTTGACGGCCGCGCGAATTTCCGCCGGCAACTTCTCACGTTTCTTGCCTCCGACAATAAATTTCGCGGCGTCTCTGTCGATTTCGAAGATTTTCCTGCATCGGCGCAGCCCGCATTCAACGCTCTGATTGCCGAGATGGCTTCAGACCTGCACGCGCGCGGGCTGAAGATGTACATCAACGTCCCAGCCGACGATGATGACTTTAACTACAAATACCTGGCCGACAACTCCGATGGTCTGATCCTCATGGATTACGACGAGCACCAGTCGGAGAGCAAAGCCGGACCAGTCGCCAGCCAGCAATTTTTCATCACCAATATTCAGAAGGCGTTGAAGCTGATCCCGCGCGACAAGCTAATCGTTGGCGTCGGCAACTACGGCTACGAGTGGGGCGACCAGCCGATTGAGTGTCCTGAAGGCAACCACGCTCTGGTTTGCAACCTTTCGGTGCAGGATGCGTGGATTCGTTCGTCGGATTCCGAGGTGCCGATCGAGGTTGATCCCACGTCGCTGAACCCGCATCTTGCTTTTGCGGAAGATGACGGCACTCATCATCAGATCTGGTTCCTCGATGCGATTACGGCAATTAATGAAATGCGGGCGGCTCGCGACCTCGGTATCCGAACTTTTGCCTTGTGGAGGCTTGGCTCTGAGGATCGCTCCTTGTGGGAAATATGGGATCGTCCGAAGGCATCCGATCCGGTCACGAAACTTGCCAACGTTCCACCCGGACCAGACGTTTCCACGGAAGGTGAAGGGGACATTCTGCGCATCACGCAGCGTCCCAGCGCGGGAGCCCGCACTGTAACGGTGGACTCGCGCACTCGGCTCGTCACCGCTGAGCACTTCACTAAGTTACCCAATCCGTACGAGCTTACGGCTTACGGCTACAAGCCAAAAGAAGTCGCAATTACTTTTGACGATGGCCCGGATCCCACGTACACGCCGCAGATGCTTGACGTGCTCAAGCGCAAGAACGCAAAAGCGACGTTCTTCCTGATTGGGATTCCGGCTGAGAATAATCCCGGGCTGGTGAAGCGCATCTACGAAGAGGGCCACGAGATTGGAAACCATACACTCACGCACCCCAACATCAGCGAAGTTTCCCCGTGGCGTTTTGAAACTGAGATCAACGTTACTGAGCGATTATTTGCCGC
>Ga0070741_10005901_pt1 | contig 26715 bp, 27 predicted proteins | sample Coa_R1_4_FD_66440 | JGI IMG/M metagenome (GOLD analysis project Ga0070741, IMG submission 66440) | Surface soil microbial communities from Centralia Pennsylvania, which are recovering from an underground coalmine fire - Coalmine... | ecosystem: Environmental > Terrestrial > Soil > Unclassified ... | reverse complement strand
ACTCCCCTGACGAGACCCGGACTCCCGACAAGACCACGGTGGACGTCGTGCATCTCGGCGGGACGACCGCCGCCCGCTTCCGGATGGAGCCCGGCTGGAGCTGGGACGAGTGCATCAAGCCGGTCGCCGGGACGGACAGCTGCCAGCACAGGCACATCGGGATGGTGCGCTCCGGGACGATGCGGCTGACGCACGACGACGGGACGGTGCTCGAGCTCACCCGTGGCGACGTGTACGTGATCGAGCCGGGGCACCACGCCGAGATCATCAGCGACGAGCCGTTCGAGGCCTTCGAGTTCCAGCCGCAGGCTGCCGAGGACTACGCCCGCTAGGCCGGCACGCTCAGCAGGCCGGGCCCTGCACGTACACCGAGCCGTTCTGGGCGTACACCGCCTGGCATTCCTGCAGCGCCGCCCGTGCCGCGATCTGGAGGGAGCCGCCCGCACCGGGCTTGACGAGCACGAGGTACGGCGTGCCGTTCGCCCAGTCGCCCCCGTACGCGCCGAAGGCCGCCGCGTTGCCCGCGGCGTAGCCGGCGTCGTATCTGGACTGCGCCGCCGAGGCGGAGTCGGCGAGACCCTTGGCCCGGCCTTCCGCGAACGCCCGGCTCGCTCTCGAATCCGCGCTCTTCGCCGTGGCCTCTGCCGACGCGGCCCGCTGGTCGGCTGCCCTGACCTGCGCGCGCAGCCTCGCGACCTGGCGGCTGAGCGTGTCCGCGTTGCTCTGCGGAATGGCATAGAGAAGGTACGCGAGCGCCGCGAACGCCGTGAGGGCGATGACGGCGACGACGGCGACGGTTGTGAGCCCCTTGCTCAGCATGGCGTGACCTCCCCTTGTGCGACCTGTGCAGGGAAGTTTGGCAGAGAGCCCCGCCCGGACAGCGGGGCTCCTGCAAGAGCCCCGGCCGCAGAGCCAACGGCTCACCCCATCGGACTACGACATTCACCCTTTCGGGGGAAGACAGAAGCCGCCGTTCGTCGCTGAATGAGAGACATGACCAAACGGCTGCTCCACTCCAATGCGATCGCCGTCACGGCGCTCGCAGCCCTCGCGGTGGGGATCAGTGCGGGCAATGCTCTCGGCGGCCGTGTTATCTGCCCGACCAGGGCTGCTCCGTGGCCCCGGCCATGACCCAGCCGTTTCTCAACTGGGGAGACTCGCACAACTACTTCCTCGCTCCCGGCGGCGACATGGAAGGCGACCTGACGGCGGCCGGCTGGTCGCTCACGGGTGGCGCAGGAACCGTCGCGGGCAACGAGTCGGCCGACGTCACCGGGAACCCGGCGGACAGCATGTCGCTCGACCTCCCGGCCGGCAGCAGCGCCATGACCCCGGCGATCTGCGTCACGGCGCACGACCCCGAGCTCCGGTTCTTCGCTCTCAGCTCGGGCAAGAAGGGCGGGACCCTCAACGTCAGCGCGTACTTCGTCGGCAGCGACGGCAAGGCACATCTGAAGGACCTGGCCGACGTCAAGGGGGGCTCCGACTGGTCGGTGACGGACCCGGTCAAGTTCCACGACGTGATCCAGCCGGGCCCGAACGGCAACGGATCCGTCCAGTTCGTCTTCACGCCGGGCGACAAGGGCGACTGGCAGATCGACGACCTCTACATCGACCCCCTGAAGAGTCAGTAAACCGGGGCTACGACCGTGGCGAAGGGCCCCCACGCGGGGCCTTTCCACGTTCTTCTGCCCTGCGCTCGACCTCGGGCGCCGCGATGAGTTTCGGGCCGGCGCGCTGTCCTAGTCTCCGAGACCGACGAGACAGGAGGACACCGTGGGCAAGCTGGTCGTAACCGAGTTCGTGACGCTGGACGGCGTGATGCAGGACCCGGGCGGAGCGGAGAAGGAGACGTTCCCGCGCGGAGGGTGGGCGTTCCAGTTCGACCGCGGCGACGGCGACAGGTTCAAGTTCGACGAGCTGATGGCAGCCGACGCGCAGCTCCTCGGGCGGGTGACGTACGAGGGCTTCGCGAAGGCGTGGCCGGCGATGAACGACAACCCCTTCGGCGAGAAGATGAACGCGATGCCGAAGTTCGTCGTCTCGAGGACGATCGAGAGCCCGGCGTGGAACAACACGACGGTGCTCGGCGGCGACCTCGCGGGAGAGGTCGGGGAGCTCAAGGAGCGGTTCGACGGAGACATCCTCGTCGCGGGCAGCGCGCAGCTCGTCCAGGGGCTGATCGCGAACGACCTCGTCGACCAGCTCAACCTGATGGTCTTCCCGGTCCTGCTCGGCGCCGGCAAGCGGCTGTTCGGCGACACCGACGGGACGAAGTCGATGAAGCTGGTCGAGACGAGGCCGGCGGGCGAGACGCAGATCCTGGTCTACCGGCGGGCCTGACCCGTTTCCGGGGCACCTGCAGGGGGAAAGCACCTGCAGGTGCCCGACATCCCACAAGGAATCGTCCTCAAGCGGCATCGAGACCTCGACGGACGCGGTTGGCACATGTGGTTCCAGCGCGCCGTCTTCGTCCTGCTCGCCGCCTTCGTCATCTCGGCCCTGCTGAACGTCTACGGCCAGGTCCCGTCGACGGTGTGGGCGCGCTCGAGCTCTGCCGACCTGGAGCTCTATGCCCCCACCAGCCTCCGCGGCGGCCTGCTCTACGAGACGCGGCTTCGCATCCACGCGCACACCGACATCAAGCAGGCGGTCGTCCGGCTCGACGGCGGCTGGCTCGAAGGCTTCACGCTGAACACGATCGAGCCGTCCCCGCTCGGACAGGCCAGCTCGAAGGGCAAGCTCGTCTTCACGCTCGGGCACATCCCTGCCGGCGAGACCTACACGCTCTACATGGAGTTCCAGGCCAACGCGACCAACGTCGGCATCCACCACCAAGGGATCGTGCTGCTCGACGGACAGCAGCAACTCGCCGAGCTCCACCGCTCGGTGACGACCTACCCGTAGGAGGAATCAATGGACATCGGCCTCCGCGCGATCGCGATCTTCTTCTTCATCCTGCTGCTCACCCGGGTCATCGGCCGCCGCGAGCTTTCGTCGCTGGCCCCCTTCGACCTGATCCTCTTGATCGTCCTCGGAGACTCTCTGCAGCAGGGACTGACGCAGGACGACTATTCGGTGACGGGAGCCCTGATCGCGGTCACCACCATCGCGGTGCTCCAGCGCGTCGTCTCCTACGTCTCGTTCCGGTTCGGGCCGATGCGGCGCATCCTCGAAGGCGAGCCGGTCGTGATCGTTCAGGACGGCCGGGTGATCGAGCCCAACCTCCGCCGCGAGCGGTTGACACCGGCCGACGTGGCCGAGGAGGCCCGCGCGCACCAGATCGCCTCGCTCGACAGCGTGAAATGGGCCGTCCTCGAGCCGAACGGCAGCATCAGCTTCATCGAGAAATGACTCCCAGCAATCCGAAGGGCGCCCGGCGAGGCGCCCTTCTGGTGCGCGCGAAGACACCGTCCCCTGCTAGGGGATGCTGCTCCCGAGCGTGGCAGGCAAGGGCGCAGTAGGCGAGTCGGCCTCTAGCGCGAGGATGAGAGAGAGGTTAGGAGCGCGCCTGGCTGGGCGGAGACCCGGGCGAAACGAAGCTCTGCCTACCCAGCGCACAGCGAGAAGCTAGACAAACCCGTGCTGAGCGTGGGTTAGCGAACGTTAAGAGAGTATGAAGGCGTTTCTCAGGCCCAGGAGGCCGCGTCGCGGAAACGCGCCACGAGCGGCCGCACGTCGAGCGGGTTGTAGCCGAGCCGCTCGGCCATCTCCTCGCTCGTCGGCTTCGCGCCCTCGCGGAAGAGGCCGCGCAGGAGCTCGCCCGTCCGCGGGTTCCGCCACCAGTCCTCGCCGACCTCCGAGACGAGGTGCTCGCGGAGCTGCGCGTTCCGGATCCACGCGCGGAGGTAGTCGGCCGAGTAGAAGCCGGCGTCCATGTCCGCGAGGTAGTTCTCCCAGCGATAGCGAAGCCCGGTCGCCTGCGTGAGCCCTTCCTGGTAGCCCTCCGGAGTCCCGCCGTCGGAGGCGAAGCGCGACCAGAAGCCGATCTCGTAGTGCAGCTTCGCGTTGTAGCGGCGGAAGAGCAGCGAGTTCATGAACATCGTCGCCTGCGCGTTCTCGTGCGCCTCGGCGTCCGAGAGTCCGAAGTACTGCGCGTGCCACGCCGGCTCGTACGAGATCTCCTCGACGATGTAGGAGTAGATCTCGGTCAGTGCGTGGTCGCGCGAGATCAGCCGGAACGTGTAGGGCAGGCTGGGCTCGCAACCGGCGTAGTGGAGTGCGTGGCCGGCCTCGTGCAGGAAGGCCTGGTAGTCGTGGAGCCCGCCCTGCGCCCGCGTGATCAGGTGGACGATCGTCGGCGGGTCGGAAGGGATCACGCAGGCGCGCGGCGTCTTCTGAGGCCGGTCCTCGAGGTCGGGCCGGATGTTCGGGTCGGCGGCGAGGTCGAAGCCGAGCGCGGTCAGCGTCTCGAGGCAGATCTCGGTGGCGCGGTCCTTCGTGTAGATGTGCTCGAGCGGAGACAGCCGGCGCATGTACGCGGCGTGCGACGAGGCGGGCAGCTCGCCGCGCTCGGGGCCGAGCAGCCGGTCGAACCACTTCTCGCGCTGCTGCTTGTAGACGTCGTCGAAGAGCGCCGCCGCGTCGGCGAGGACGTTTGCGAGCTGGCGGAGAGAGATCCGCTTCTCCTCCTCGTTGCGCGCGATCGGGTCGGGCTCGCCCGAGAGCTCGCCGGACAGCGTCTCGGTCGCCTGCAGGAGCTCGCGCCGGTCGTCGTTCAGCTTCGCCGAGGCGTCCACCGCCAGGTTGCCGAGCTCCTCGCGGTCGGCGTACGCGGTCAGGATCGCCAGCTTCGCCTGGGCTGCGCGGAGCGGCATCTGCTCGCCGCGGAACTCGACCGTCGTGGCGAGCTCCGCGTTCTCGAGCGCATCCTCTTTTTCCACCAGCTCCGCAGAGATCAGGCCGCCCTCGCAGGTCTTTCGCAGCCGGTAGATGCGCTCCCGCTCGTCTGCGTCGCCGGCCGAGTCCTCGGCCTCGTGCAGCGCGTCGAGCTGGTCGCGGGAGAAGAGATCGGCGTACCGGGCGACGATCGCCGCCTGCTCGGACGTCTCCTTCTCCCCCACCCGGACCGCGCGCGCCTCCTCGGAGCGCTCGAAGATGTACTGCTGCAGGCGCGCTTCGAATTCGTTGGGCGTGCGCACGACGACGGTCGCCATCGAGCGGAAATCTAGCTGGCGCGACGCTTTGTATGATCGAGAGCGGTGGGGTACGGCACCGGAACGACCGAACGCGAGCGCTACGCATCCGCGCTCGCCGGTCTGTGGGAGAGCCTGTCGTCGACGCTCGCCCGGCTGGAAGGTGTCGCCGCGGACGTCCGTGCCCTGGGCGACGGCGGCGGGCAGCTGCCGCTGCTCCAGAATCGCTTGCACTGGGCCGGCGAGCTCGTGGCGGGAATCGAGCCGCCTCCGGGCGGCGAGCGCGCGCACGCGGAGCTGGCGCTGGCGCTCGAGCACGCGCGCGATGCGACCGGCGACGTGCGCGAGACGCTCGAGGCCGAAGGCGCGCGGGCCGCATGGCTGCGCGTGCACGAGTGGCGCGGCGCGCTCTTCAACGTCCGGCTGGCGCGGCACCGCCTCGAGCTCGGCTCGCGCGCCGCGGCCCGCCCGGCCGAGCCGGAGGAATCGAACTGGCGGGCCGCGCTGGCGACGGCCCTCGTGCTGGCCGGGACGGCCGCTTTCACGGCCGGCGCGATCACGACGCTCTGGCCGGTCTGGGCGCTCGGCCTCGGGCTCGTCGCCGCCAGCTTCCTCGTCTTCGAGTTCTAGGTCCTCCCTACCGCGTAGACGTACTCCCGCAGGTTGAGCGGGTTCGGCGTCGTCCGGCGCCGCCGGGGAGGCTCGCCCGCCACCGGTCGGTAGCCGGAGAACTCGGTCTCGAGGACGCCCTCGCCGCCCGTCAGCCCCGGGAGTTGCCGCCGGAGGTCCTGCACGCGCGATGCCGCGAGCACCGTGTCGAGCACCGAGAGCTCGCCGCGCGGAGACGGCGTCGCGGCGGGCGCGCCGAGCCGGCCGAGAACGGCGAGGACGCCGCCCATCGTCTCGGTCGGAAGCTCGATCGTGACCCGCACCACCGGCTCGCAGACCTCGACGCCCGCGCGCTCGAGCGCCTGCAGGAGAACGACGGGAGTCAGCTTCCTCAGGTCGCCGGGCGTCGGCATCGGCCCGCGTCGGGAAGGTGGCCCGTCGGCGAGGCTGTAGCCGATCTTCGTCAGGGTGACTACACAGTCCGTGACCTGCCAGCCGTGGAGGCCCTCTGCAAGCGCGAGACGGACGTACTCGTCCATGTGCTCCACGAAGCTCTCGAACGTCTTGAAGACGTAGAGCGGCGCGTCACGCGGGTCGACGGCGTCGACCCGGAGCTCGAAGCCGGAGCCTGGCTCGACGCGCAGGCCGAGGTCGGCGTGGAAGGGATTCGCCGCGGTGTTCAGCATCTCGACCGCCTCGCCCGCTGCGACCGGCCGCTCGACGCAGATCGTCGTCGTCTCGCGGAAGTCCGCGTCGAGGCCGTAGTCGGCCGCGAGCGTCGCCTGGATCACCTCCTTCTGCACCTCGCCGTAGAGCGACACCGAGATCTCCTGGCGCTCGTCGTCCTGGCGAACGTCGATGAGCGGGTCCTGCTCCGCCAGCTGTCCGAGTGCGACCCGGAGCCGGTTCCCGTCCGCCGGGTCTCGCGGCGCGACGACCGACTCCAGCGTCGGCGGCGCGAAGTGGTGCTCCGCGCCGCGGCACGGCTCACCGATCCAGTCGCCGATCCTGGCCTCCGCAAGTCCCCAGAGCCGCGCGATCTCGCCTGCCCGCACCTCGTCGCGCTGCACGGCTCCGCCTGCTGCGAACACGCGTACCGCAGTGACCTTCCCGGCGTCGAGGCGGTCGCGCACGCGCAGCGCCCCCGAGAACAGGCGCGCATACGCGATGCGGTCGCCCGACGGTCCGCGCTCGATCTTGAAGACGCGGCCCGAGAGCGGCCCGTCGGCGTCGCCCACACGTGCGGGCAGGAGCTCGGCGATGCCGTCGATCAGCTCGCCCACGCCGGCGCCGCTCAGCGCCGACCCGAAGAAGACAGGGTGCAGGTCCCCGGCCTGCGCCTGCCCGGCGAGCTCGTCATCGGCAGGGCCGAACGGCGCGAACTCCGCCGCCCGGGTGCCGAGACCGGCGGTCGAGCCCATCGGGACGATCGCCGCGGTCAGTCGCTGCTCGATCGCGTCGAGCACACGTTCCGGATCCGCCCCGGGCCGGTCGATCTTGTTCACGAACAGCACCGTCGGCACTTCGAGGCGCTGCAGGGCGCGCATGATGACACGCGTCTGCGGCTGGATGCCCTCGACCGCCGAGATCACGAGCACGGCGCCGTCGAGCACGCTCAGAGCCCGCTCGACCTCGGCGATGAAGTCCGGGTGGCCGGGCGTGTCGATCAGGTTGACGGTGACGTCGCCGATCTCGAACGAGACGACGGCGGATTTGATCGTGATCCCGCGCTGCTGCTCGAGCGCGAGCGTGTCGGTCTGCGTCGATCCGTGGTCGACGCTCCCGACCTCGTCGATGACACCCGCGGCGAAGAGCAGCCGCTCGGTGAGTGTCGTCTTACCGGCGTCTACATGCGCCAGGATCCCCAGGTTCAGCGTTCTGCGAAGCACGAGTCATTCCCTCCGAACAGGTCATGAAGCCCTTTTCGATTGAGATGACAGGTGCGCGCAAGGGACGCTCCTTCGGGATCGCTGACGGGAAGAGCTTAGCTTGCAGCCCGGAGACGGGCCAGCGTTTCTTCCCGGCCCAGGAACTCGATGCTCTCGAACAGGCCGGGACTCACGTCGGAGCCGGTGACGGCGACGCGGATCGGCTTGAAGGCGTCGCGAGGCTTGAGGCCGAGGCGCTCCGCCAGCGCGCGCAACGACGCCTCGATGTGCTCCGCGTCGAACGGCTCGGTCTGTCCCAGCGCCTCGGCCGCCTCGCGGACGACGGGCGTGCCGCCGTCGAGCTCGGCCCGGTCCGGCGCCACCGGACGGAAGAGGAAGCCTGCGTACTCGTCGAACTGGTCGAGCCGCTCGATCTTCTCCTGGACGAGAGGCACGGTCGCGCGGATTCGCGCCTCCGGCCAGTCGTAGCCCCGCTCGTGCAAGTACGCGACGAGCGTGCTCGCGTACTCCTCCGGGGCCATCGCCCGCAGGTACACGCCGTTCATCCAGTCGAGCTTCTCGTAGTCGAAGGTCGCCGGGCTCGCGCCGACGCGCTCGAGGGTGAAGCGGGCGATCAGCTCGTCCCGGGACATGATCGTCGTCTTGTCGTCGTAGCTCCAGCCGAGGAGCGCGAGGAAGTTGACGAGCGCGTCGGGGACGTAGCCGTCGGCGCGGAACTCCTCGACCGTCACGGCGCCGTGGCGCTTCGAGAGCTTCTTGCCGTCCGGGCCGTTGACGTTCGGCACGTGCCCGTAGAGCGGGATCGGCGCGCCGATCGCCTGGAGCAGGTTGATCTGCTTGGGCGTGTTCGAGATGTGGTCGGGGCCGCGAAGGACGTGCGTGATCTCGTCCCAGTGGTCCTCGAGCGGCGAGGCGAAGTTGTAGGTCGGCCGCCCGTCGGACCGGACGATCACGAGGTCCTCGAGCTCCTTGTTCGGGACCTCGACGCGCTCGAGAACGACGTCGTCCCAGGCGGTCACGCCCTCGTCGGGCATGCGAAAGCGGATCGCGCCCTCGTCCTCGTACGCGTGGCCGTCCGCGACCAGCCGGTGCGCGACCTCGACGCACCGCTCCTGGCGGTCGAGCTGGAACGTCACCGGCCCGTCCCAGTCGAGCCCGAGCCAGCGAAGCGACTCCTGGATCTGCTCGGTCGCCTCGGCGACCTCCCGGCTCGTGTCCGTGTTCTCGATGCGGAGGAGGAAGTCGCCCCCCTCGTGCCGCGCGAACAGCCAGTTGAAGAGCGCCGTCCGCACGTTCCCGATGTGAAGGAACCCCGTCGGGCTCGGCGCCATGCGGACTCGCACGCTCATACGAAGAGACTAGTGGCCCCCGAGCTTCTTCAGCTCGACGATTCCGATCCCGCACGACGTCAGTCCCGCGGCCCACATCAGCGCGCGGACGATTCCCAATCCGGCCGCGCGAGAGGCGACGAGCGCGTAGACCCACAGCACGCCGACGCCGGTCCACTCGGCGACGGTGAACGCGTCGCCCACGCTGATCGCGTCGGAGAGAGCCAGAAGGAAGAAGGCGGCGGGAATGCAGGCGGCGCCGAACCCGAAGGCCACGTCGATGACGAACTCGTGCCACTCGGCCCGGTTCGGCGGCCGCCGTTCGTGGATGGTCGTTCCGATCATGTCCGCGTAGATCTCCGCCAGGACGACGGCGATGGCGGCGCCGATCGTTGCCACGAAAGCCTCGCGCGGCGTCGCCGACGCCTCGTCGAGACCCGTCACGACGGCGAGGACGACGATCGAGCCGTAGACCGCGTGCGACGCGCGCGCCGCGGTGAGGAAGCGCGCCGCGCCCGGGACTCGCATGCGCGGAGTCTAGGGCCGCCTCGTGGATAGGTTGTCGCCGTGATCTTCGGCGCCCACTGCTCAGGCGGGATCAAGAAGGCGATCGACCACGCAACCGAGATCGGCGCGGATGCGGTGCAGCTCTTCGTGCAGAGCCCCCGCGCGTGGCGGTTCCCGGACCACGACCCGGCCGACCTGGCCGCGTTCTGCGAACGGCGCGAGACGGCCCGGCTCGGCGCGGTGCTCGTCCACTCGCTCTATCTCGTCAACCTCGCCAGCCCGAACGACGAGTTCTACGAGAAGAGCGTCTCCACGATGCAGCGCACGGTCGAGACCTCGTGCGCGATCAAGGCCGACGGCGTCGTGCTGCACGTGGGCTCGCACCAGGGCGCGGGCTTCGACGCGTGCATGGAGCGCGTGGTGCCGGCGCTCGAGTCGGTTCTCGAGCTCTGCTCGGACACGACCTGGCTGCTGATGGAGAACACCGCCGGCGCCGGCGGCACCATCGGGCGATCGGTCAACGAGCTCGAGACGATCTTCGAGCGGCTCGGCCGGCACCCGCGGCTCGGGATCTGCCTCGACTCGTGCCATCTGTATGCGTCCGGCGTCGACGTCACCGACCGCGACCAGCTCGACCGGCTGCTGGAGGAGATCGACTCGACCTTCGGACTCGATCGCGTGCGGGCGCTTCACGTCAACGACTCCAAGACACCGCTCGGCTCGAACCGCGACCGGCACGACAACGTCCTCGACGGCGTCATGGGCGAGAAGCTCGGCGCCTTCCTCGCGCATCCGGCGTTCCAGACGCTGCCGGCCGTGCTCGAGGTTCCGGGCGCCGACGGCCACGGCCCGAACGCCGACGAGGTGCGGAAGCTGCGAGAGCTTCACGCCCGCTGGGCCCAGGCGAGCTGCTAGGCGTCCTGCGTGACCTGCGCGAACACGCGGAAGGTCGGCTCGCCGAGCGGCAGCTCCGAGAACTCCGGGTTCACGCAGCCGAGCTCCCCGACGCGGCGCTCGTACGTGGTCGACACCTCGGCGCGGCACATCGGCAGCGGGCGCCGCACGGCCTTGACCGCGCCGAACCCGTAGCGCGAACGCTCGGCCAGCCCGAGCAGACGGATGTCGATCTCCACGTCGTACACCTTCTGCATGCAGCCGATGTACGTGTGCCCGAACTCCTCGAACGCGTAGACGAACGGGCAGGCTCGGTCGAGGCACGCGGCCGGGTAGACGACCTTGTCGCAGTGGGCATCGCAGCGCCTGCACTCCGTCTCGTCCTGGGGGTGGAGTGGGAGGCTCTCGACGTTCGCCGCCTGTTGTTCCACACAGGGATTTTGGGCACAGGGACCTGCGCTCCGCAAGACTTGACAAGGCCCCCTCCGAGGCGCTATGAGCCTTGGCTGAGCCAATTTTCGGCCCGCGAACCGGCCGCGGCGGCGCCTCGATAGGGTGCGTGGATGGCGCGCAAGATCCTCGTCTCGGGGCTTGCGCTCGCGCCGCTCGCAGCCGTTCTCCACTGGGCCGCAGGGGTCGGGGACGTCCCGGTCTTCCTGGTCTCGGCGCTCGCCCTCGTCCCGCTTGCCTGGCTGATCGGGGAGGCGACGGAACAGGCCGCCGAGCACACAGGGGCGGCGATGGGCGGCTTCCTCAACGCCAGCTTCGGCAACGCACCGGAGCTGATCATCGCCCTCTTCGCCGTGAGCGACGGGCTCCCGGACGTCGTGCGCGGCTCGATCACCGGCAGCATCGTCTCGAACCTCCTGCTCGTGCTCGGCCTGGCGCTCGCGCTGACGGACGAGGAAGACGTCGATGCGCGGACCCTCCGCTCGAACCTCATGTTGCTGATCCTCGCGGTCGTGCTGTTCCTGATTCCGTCCGTGCCGGGTTGGCACGGCAGCCCGGAGCGGCATTCGCTGGCCGTCGCGAGCGTCCCCATCGCCGTTGTGCTGCTCGCGTGCTACTGCTGGCAGACCTGGCGGAACCTGCGACGGAAGCGCGACCGGAAGAGGCAGCCGTCCGCCGAGAGCTGGAGCCTGCGGAACGCGCTCCTGACGCTCGCCTTCGCCACCGGTCTCACGGCCCTCGTCAGCGAGATCCTCGTGCACGCGCTCGAGGGCTTCGCGGCGTCGGCCGGGCTGTCGCGTTTCTTCGTCAGCGCGGTGATCGTCGCGATCGTCGGCAACGCGGCCGAGCACGGCGGAGCGATCGTGATCGCGCGCCGCGGCAAAATCCGACTCGCGAGCGAGATCGCGGTTTCGTCTGCCGCACAGGTCGCGCTGCTCGTGACGCCGCTCGTGGCGCTGCTGTCGTTCGCGGTGCGGCCTCCGCTGCCACTCGCGCTCCGGCCGGTCGAGCTGGCAACGATCGCCGGCGGCGCACTGGCCGTCGGCCTGATGCTCCGCGACCGCCGGGGCACGCGCCGGGAGGGAATCCTGCTCCTCGTCTGCTACGCGGGCGCGGCGCTCGCCTACTACCTCTCCGGCAACCGGGCCTAGCTCGCTCCGAACGTCCCGGGCTCGCGGGTGAACGGATAGGCCGCCCAGTAGAGCTTCGCCACCGCACCGGTCTCGTCGCGCACGACCTCGAGGATCTCGCCCCGTTCTCGGCCCGAGACGACGCGGAAACGGTCGGGGCCCTCGGCAGCGAAGACCGACGGCTTCTGCCGCGACCACGCCAGCCGCGCCTCCAGGTTCCCGTCGCTCCACGAGAAGACGAACTGCGACCCCTCGGACCACCAGATGCCGAGCAGCGCCTCGATGTCCGGCGGCGGCGCCTGCTGGCCGCGCCAGATCTCAGGCTCGCGTGGATGAAGCTCGATCGCGCGCTCGGCGAGCTTCAGCGCCAGTAGGGTCACGGCGATCGCCGGCGTGGTCGCGTTGGCGAGCACAGCGGCCTGGACGTCCTCCTCCCGCGAGCACTGGAGCGAAGCGAGGAAGCCGGGCATCGCCCCGTCGTGTCCGTAGAGGATCCGGTCACCGCGTCGATACAGCATCAGCCCGAGCCCGTGTGCGAGCGACCAGCCCTCGGGGTCGGCCATCACCTGCACGACGTGCATCGCCTCGCGCTCTCGGAGCCACGACCCCCAGCGGCAGAGGTCCCCCGCGGTCGACCACAGGCCGCCGGTTGGCGTCGGCTCCGGGATGTCGGGCTCCGGCTCGAGCACGCCCGAGTACGGGTCGACGTAGTACGGGGTCGCGACCGGGGCGACCGGTTGCCAGGACGTACGGCCCAGCCCGGCGGGCCCGAGCAGCAGCTCCTCGACTACCTGCGGGTAGGGCTTCCCGTTCAACCGGGCGACGACCTCGCCGAGCAGGAAGTACGCGAGGTTCGAGTAGTGCCACCATCGGCCGGGCTCGAGCGCCTGCTCGGCCTGGTCGAGGCTTGCGAGCAGCTCCGCCGTCGTCGGGACGACCATCGTCTCCCATCCGCTCCCAGGCGGCTCGCGCTGAAGCCCGGACGAGTGCGAGAGCAGCCGTCGGATCGTCAGCGGCCGGTCACCTGCCTCGGTGACGTGCTTGCCGACCGGGTCGTCGAGCCCGACGGCGCCCTCGTCCACGAGCGCCATCACCGCGGCGGCCGTGAACGTCTTCGTGATCGAGCCGATGCGGTACTGCATGTCCGGCGCCGCCTCGCGGCCTTCGGCGTCGGCGAACCCGATCGCCGTCTCGAGCACCGGTTCGCCGCGGACGACCACGGCGGCGGCCACGCTCGGCAGCCGGTGCTCGGATTGCGCCGCGCGGACGAGCCGCGCGAGCTCGTCAGACACGCGCCGCGAGGGCTTCGGGCGCGAGCTCGATCGCGGCGTCGATGTCCTCGTCGGACACGTCCAGATGAGCCAACGCACGCAGGCGAGTCGGATGCACGGTGCTCGAGAGACCGACGCCCGCCTCCTTCAGCGCCGCCAGCACGTCGTGCTTGCTCAACCCAAGCGGCTCGACGTCGAGCTGGACGAAGTTCGTCTCCACCTGCTCGAGGTCGACGGAGAGCCCGGCCGCGTGCCAGCCCTCGGCGAGCCGACGCGCGCGTGCGTGGTCGTCCGCGAGCAGCGCCACGTGGTTGTCCAGCGCGTACACGCCGGCCGCGGCGATCACGCCCGCCTGCCGCATGGCCCCGCCGAACATGTGCTTCAGGCGCCGCGCCTTCGCCATCCGCTCCGCCGAGCCCGCGATCAGCGCCCCGAGCGGGCAGCCGAGCCCTTTCGACAGGCACAGCGTGACGGTGTCGAAGTGCCCGCCGATCTCCGCCGCCGGCACGCCGCTCGCCACCGACGCGTTCATCAGCCGCGCGCCGTCGAGGTGCAGACCGAGGTCGAACTCGCGGCAGACCTCCGAGACCGCCGCGATCTCTTCGACCGGCCAGATCCGCCCGCCTGACGAGTTGTTCGTGTTCTCGATCGACACGAGCCGCGTGATCGGCCGGTGGGTGTCGCGGCGGTCCCAGACGGCGTCGCGCACCTGCTCCGCCGAGAAGCGACCGTCGGTGGAGACCAGCGGCTGCATGACGAGGCCGGAGTGCGCCGCCGGGCCGCCGAGCTCGTTGATGAACAGATGCGACCACTCGTCCGCGAGCAAGACGTCTCCGGGCTCGGACAGGATCCGCAGCGCGATCTGGTTCGCCATCGTCGCCGTCGGCAGGAAGACGGCTTCCTCCTGTCCGACGAGCGCCGCGACGCGGGCCTCGAGCTCGTTGACGGTCGGGTCCTCGCGCTTCTGCTCGTCGCCGACCTCGGCGCACGCGATCGCCTCGCGCATCCCCGGCGTCGGACGCGTGGCGGTGTCGGAACGAAGGTCGATGAACCTCACACGGCTATTCTCGCCGAAGGATGGATCTCGCCGCCTTGCAGCAGGCGCTCTCCGCCCGCGGCGAGCCCGGGTACCGCGCGAAGCAGGTGTGGGAATGGGTCGCGGGCGGCGCCGAGGGATTCGCGGAGATGACGAACCTCCCCGCCGCGCTGCGCGACGACCTGGCGCGCGACGTGCCGTTCTCGACGCTCACGGTGGCGGCCGAGGCGCGGTCGCGCGACGGCACGGTCAAGACGCTCTTCCACACGCACGAGGGACACCCGCTCGAGGCGGTGCTGATGACCTACCGCGACGGGCGGCGGTCGCTCTGCATCTCGTCGCAGTCCGGCTGTCCCTTGACCTGCACGTTCTGCGCCACCGGCCAGATGCGCTTCCGGCGCAACCTGACCTCGTCCGAGATCCTCGACCAGGCACTGCACTTCCGCCGCCAGGGGCCGCTCACGCACTGCGTCTTCATGGGGATGGGCGAGCCGATGATGAACCTCGAGGCCGTGCTCGAGGCGGCGCGGCGGCTGCCGGATCTGGGGATCACGCACCGGCGGACGACGATCTCGACCGTCGGCTGGCTGCCGGGCCTGACGCAGTTCGTCTCCGACGTGTCCGAGCCGATCAGGCTCGCGTTCTCGCTCCACGCGCCGGACGACGCGCTGCGCTCGGCGATCATGCCCGTGAACCTGCGCTACCCGCTCGCCGACGTCCTGGCCGAGTGCAAGCGGTACTTCGAGCTCCGCCGACAGAAGGTCTTCGTCGAGTACGTCATGCTCCGCGGCCTCAACGACCGACCCGACCAGGCTGAGAAGCTCGTGCGGCTCCTCGACCGGAAGATCTACAAGGTGAACCTGATCCCGTACAACCCGACCGGAGCCTACGACGGCTCGTCGCGCGAGGCGATCGCCGCCTTCAAGGGAGTGCTCGACAGGGCGGGCCTGCCGGCGACGGTGCGCCTGACGCGCGGGCGCGACATCCAGGCCGCGTGCGGCCAGCTCGCCGCGGAGCAGGCGGCGTAGCGTGGAACCGGCTGTCGACGTCAAGCTCGAGGCCCGGCAGGACGCCCTTCGTGACATCTCGTCGCTGCTCGACTGGCGGCGGCGCGTCGCGAGCCTCTACACCGAGGTGCGCGCCGAGCCCGACCCGCAGCGGGCCTGGGAGCACTGGCGCGAGGTTCGCAACCGGTTGATCGGGTCGCATCCACAATCGCCCCTGCCGCCCGAGCGTCGCGCCGACTTCCGCGGTGTCGCGTACTTCGACTACGACGCGCGCTTCCGCGTGACCGCAGAGCTGGTCCAGGCCGAGCCCGTCGACCGGGAGATCGGGACGAGCCGCTGGTCGAGCTACCGGTTCACCCGCTTCGCACACGCCGAGTTCGATCTCGCCGGCCGGCAGCTCGCCCTCGCCTGCTACTGGCTCGAGGGCTACGCCGGCGGCCTCTTCCTGCCCTTCGGCGACGCGACCAACGGCGCGACGACCTACGGCGCCGGCCGCTACCTCCTCGACACGGTCAAGGGCGCAGACCTGGGCTCCGCCGACGGCACGATCGTCCTCGACTTCAACTTCGCCTACAACCCGTCGTGCGCGTACAACGAGCGCTGGGTCTGCCCGCTCGCGCCGACCGAGAACCGGCTCCCCGTGGCAGTCGAGGCCGGGGAGCGAACGTGACGGCCGAGGGCTTCGACTTCGAGCAGGCGGTTCGCGACGCGATCGACGTCTTGCCGGACGACCTCCGCAGCGCGATGTCCAACGTCGCCGTCGTCGTCGACGGGGAGTCGCCCGCCGACTCGCCCGTGCTCGGGCTCTACCAGGGCGTTCCGCTGACTCGGCGCGGCTCGTTCTACCAGGCCGTGCCGCCCGACAAGATCACGATCTACCGCCGGCCGATCGAGCGAGTCGCAGGCACCGACCCGTCACGGCTGCGCGAGCAGGTCCGCCGAGTCGTGCTCCACGAGATCGCGCACCACTTCGGGATCTCGGACGAGCGGCTCCTCGAGATCGGGCACTACTGAGACGGCTCGCGGCGCTCCTCGGCGTGGCGGCGGCTCTGGCCGGCTGCGGCGGCGGAGCCGCGCCGACAACGACGTCGGTGGCACCGGCACCGCCGCCCAGGAGAGCCGGGCAACCCTGCCGTGGCGCGCCTCCCCCGCGCCGGTACGAGCACGTCGTCGTGCTCGTGCTCGAAAACCACGGCTTCTCCGAGATCGCAGGCCACTCCCCCTACCTGAACCGGTTGGCCGCGGCTTGTGCCCTCGCGACGAACTACCACGCCGTCTCGCATCCCAGCCTCCCGAACTACCTCGCACTCACCTCCGGCAGCACGCACGGAATCGCGTCGGACTGCACCGATTGCACCGTCTCTTCGCCGTCGATCTTCGGCCAGCTGCGGGGCAGCTGGCACTCGTACCTCGAGGCGATGCCGTCGCCCGGCTTCGCGGGCGCGTTCAGCGGCGACTACGCGAAGAAGCACAACCCGGCGGCCTACTACCCCGGGGTCGCCTCGGCCTATGCACGGCTCGACGTCCCGCTCGGGGACCTTCGCGAGGCTCTCTCGACCGGCGCTCTCAGCCGCTTCACGCTGGTCGTCCCCGACCTGTGCAACGACGAGCACAACTGCCCGCCCGGGACCGGCGACGCATGGCTCGCGCTCTGGCTGCCGCGGCTGTTCGCGTCGCCCGCCTATGAGAACGGGACGACGGCGCTCTTCGTCACCTACGACGAAGCCTCAGGCGACGGGAACCGCGTGTACACCGTCGTCGCGTCGCCTTCGGTGGCCCCGCACACCGTCGTCGCGACGCGGTTCGACCACTATTCGCTGCTGCGCACGGTCGAGAGCCTGCTCGGGCTGCCCTGCCTCGCAAACGCCTGCTCGGCGCGATCGATGGCCGCGGCGTTCCGGCTCGCACGCTGACACCACATCGTTACACGATCCAAGCTAGGGTTGAGCTGTCGTCCGTCGGCTGAGCCCTATGGGCTCACCGTCAGACGGGCGAGCGCCCTCACGTCGCCAAGGGAGAGTTCAACGGACAAAGGGGAGAGATGAAGCTTCGTCTGCTCGCGATCGCTGCCGCCACGGCTGCGGTCCTCGCCGCGGTGACGGCCGGAACGGCCGGCGCCGCGGTCACGTGCACGCCCACCGGGTTCGTCAGGGACAACATGAACCTGACCGCTGTGCTGATCAACCCGGGCAAGGTCACGGGCCCGGTCGACGCCACGGGTTGCAACATCGGCGTCTACTACGGCCCCGGCTCCAAGGGGCAGGTCAACAAGGCCGAGGTCTTCGGCGCGAACTACTTCGGGATCGTCAACAACGGCGCCAAGGTCGACATCCAGAACTCGTACGTCCACGACATCGGCGAGCACCCGTTCGACGGCACGCAGCACGGCGTCGGGATCTACTTCGCCTACGACAGCGGCGCGACCGGCGACATCGCCAACAACACGGTCAGCCGCTACCAGAAGGGCGGCATCGTGGTGAACGGCGCGAGCGACTCCGCCAACATCCACAACAACACGGTCACGGGTCTCGGCCGCGTCGCCTTCATCGCCCAGAACGGGATCCAGGTCGGATTCGGGGCGAGCGGTGACGTCTCCAACAACACGGTCACCGACAACGCGTACACCGGCCCCGGCCAGACCGTCTCGACCGGGCTGCTCGTGTTCGGCGGCTGCGGCGACCCGCTCTCCGTCGGCGACGACATCCACAACAACACGCTGGTGAGTAACGACGTCGGCGTCTATCTCGACAACGAGACCGACGCCTGCGACGGAACGCCCCCGGCGACGCCCACCAAGGGCAAGATCCACAACAACTCGATCTCGAACGACGCCGTCACGAACACGACCGGCGACGGCACGCGCGGCTACCAGGCCGGCATCGTCGACATCGGGAACGGCGACCAGATCAGCAACAACACGATCTCCGGCGCCGGCTATGCGCCCAAGGACGACGCGACGGCATTCGTGACGCCGATCGACACGTCCGACGCGGTCAACCCGAAGCTGAAGAAGAACAAGACCGCGTAGTCCGCTTTCTCGAATCACGGCGAAGAGCCCGCTCCGGCGGGCTCTTGTCGTTCTAGGCTTGGGCCCGTGCCGGAGTTCGTCATCTACGGGACGTTCATGAGCGGCCAGCCCGGCCACGGGAACCTCGAGGAGGCGCGCTTCCTCGGGGCGGTCTCGACCGCGCCGCGGTACCGGCTGTTCGAGGTCGACGGCCGCTGGCCGGCGCTGATCGAGGACGGCGACAGCGGCGTTGCGATCGCCGCGGAGCTGTACGAGATCGACGAGCCGCACCTCGCGCGGCTCTCGGAGCTCGAGCCTCCTGGCTGGGACCGCGCGCCGGTCGAGCTCTCGGGCGGCCGCCGGGCCGAAGCCTTTCTCGGCTCGCCGGACCTGCGCGGCCGCGGCCGAGACGTCTCGGAACATGGCAGCTGGGCTGCCTACCGCGCAGCTGCGAGCTGAACCGCACGTTTCCGGGGCACCTGCCCCGGAAACCACATTGTGCAAGGCGTGGCGACGGCGACGGAAATCCTCCCTCCTCGCTATCGCGACCTCGAGCTGGTCGGCAAGGGCGCGATGGGCGACATCTACAGGGCGACCGACACTGCCCTTGACCGGACCGTGGCCGCGAAGGTGCTCTCCGACCGGTTCGCGGGCGACCAGACGATCACGGAGCGCTTCGAACGGGAGGCCAGGACCGTCGCCGGCCTCTCCGGCACCGACAACGTCGTCACGATCTTCGACGTCGGCGCCTGGCACGGCAGGCCGTATCTCGTCATGGAGTACCTGTCCGGTGGCTCGCTCGCCGACCGGATGGCGGCCGGCGGCAGGCCGTCGACGGCGACCGCGCTGCGCTGGCTCGAGCAAGCCGCACGCGGCCTCGACGCAGCGCACGCCGCCGGGATCGTGCACCGGGACGTCAAGCCGGCGAACATCCTTCTCGACGAGCACGGCGACGCGCACGTGGCGGATTTCGGGATCGCCCGCGCCGTCGGCACCGACTCGCTCACGACGGCCGGGACAGTGCTCGGCACGGCGGGCTACATCGCTCCCGAGCAGGCCCGCGGCGAGCGCGCCACGGCCGCGAGCGACCGCTACGGGCTCGGGGTCGTCGCGTTCGAGCTCCTGACGGGGTCACGGCCGTTCGAGCGCGATTCGCCCGCCGCGGAGGCGCTCGCACACGTGACCGACCCGGTGCCCTCGGTGACATCCTTTCGCCCCGAGCTCCCTGCGTCGCTCGACCCCGTGTTCCGGCGGGCACTCGAGAAAGACCCCGCCGCACGCTTCCCCGGCAACCTGGAGACCGTCTGGGCGATACGGGAGGCGCTCGCGCACGGCGCCGGAGAGACGGCCACCCTGGCCCTGGGTGCGCCGCCCGCCGCGACGGCACAGCCGAGGCATCGTGCGCGTCGGTTGCTGGTCCTCACCGCGCTCGCCGCCGCGGCCGCCGCCGGGCTCGCCGCGGGGCTCCTGCTCTTCGGCGGCAACGAGCGCGTGCGAACGCTGACCCTCCGGGGGAAGGTCGTGCACGAGACGGTCACGTCCCCCGCACCGCCGCCGCCTCCCGCACCCAGCCCGCCCCCCGCTCCGGCGGCCGGTCCCCCACCTTCCGTCGCGGGCGACCCGCACGCGCTCAACGACCGCGGCTATTCCCTCATGCAGCAGCGCCAATGGAGCTCGGCGCTTCCCCTCCTGGAGGCGGCGGTCCGCGGTCTCGCCGGAACGGGCCCGTCCGACCCCTACGAGGCCTACGCGAACTACAACCTCGGGTACACGCTCGTCGAGCTGGGCCGGTGCTCGCAGGCGACGGCGTACCTCGACCGCGCCGACCACCTCGAGCCCGGAAACGCAGATGTCCACGCAGCCCTGGCAAGGGCCCGGCGTTGCTAGCAGTTACTTCTGCGGGTCCGCCGTCTGGAACTGGATGTGCTTGCCGGCCGCGTTGCCGGTCGTGATCAGGAGCTTCTTGCCCTTGATCGCCTTGCGGTAGTCGACGACGGCGAGCTCGCCGCGCTTCAGCAGCAGCTTGCCGTCGACCCAGACCGACTCGCCCTGCGCGGTCTCGCGCACGACCGAGAGCACGTAGACGGCGTAGCCCGTGCCCGCGATGTTGCCCGTCGTCCCGCGCGTGTCGAGCACGACCTCGCCGGACGACTTGTCGATGTACATCGTGAGCGACGAGCCGCCCTTCACGCCGACGGCGAGCGCGGCGAACGCGTAGGCAGCGTGCTTCTCCTCGACCGCGCTCGCGAGGAGCGGCGTCTGGTCGACCCGCCGGTCGGTGTGGTACGTGAAGCCGGTCACGCCGCCGCGGAAGTCGACGACGTTCGTCTCGCCGGGCTTGAGCTGGATCTCGTCCACCTGCTGGTAGATGCCGGGGCCGATCAGGTCGACCCGCTCCTTGTCCGGCTTGGCGAGCCCGTGGCCGTCGAGCGTGACCGAGACGGCGAGGTGCGGCGGGATCAGGTACGTCGGCTCGGGCGCGACACGCCAGTTCTGGGCGGTCACCGTCGTCAGGATCCGAACGCCCGGGATGTTGTTGACGATCCGGTCGCCGACGAAGCCGGTCACGCGATCCTCGGAGTCGCGGAGGATCAGGTGGCCGTGGTTCTGCGGGTTGCCGATCAGCGTGAGCTGGTCGTACCGCTTCGACGCGGGCAGGACCGAGCCGGCACTCGACCCGCTCGATCCCGGCCTCGCGCGCGTCGAGCCCGAGCAGAACGGGCACGGCTGCGTCGAGATCCCCGGCGAAGTCGGGTAGAGAAAGAGCGACTGCGTCTGCGCGTCGCCGTCGTAGAGCTCGCTCGTGTCCTTCGGGTCGGGCCCGCCGACGTAGCTCCAGATGTTCCGCTGCGTGTTGACCTTGATCGCGCGGATCACGCCGGGGAAGTTGTTGTCGTACACGAGGATCGAGAACTTCGACCCGCCCCTGTCCTCGACCGCGAACGGCGTCACGGCGTGGCCGCCCGTGCCGTCGCGCTTGAAGATCGCGATCGTGTAGACCTCGCCCTTCGGGTCGTTCAGCGCCTCGATCAGCCGCCGCAGGACGACCTTCGGCGTGCCGACGACCCGCCGCTGCTGGACGGACGGCAGGTCCTGGAACGTCCAGTTCTCGGCCAGCAGCGACTGGAGCGAGACGTTGCCCTGGATCGGAAGCCCGAACGTCGTCTTCGCGCCGTAGTCCTTCGGGGTGCGAACGCCCTCGTAGAACTCGATCGCGGTGACGGAGAAGCCCATGCAGTGCCCGCCGGCCATGCGCGAGTTCTCGGCCTTCATCCACTCGAGCGCGACCGGGGTCAGCTTGCAGCGCGCCCCGCTGCCGGGCAGGCAGACCTGCTTGCCGAAGAGGTCCTCGACCTGCGGTGCGGTCATGTTCTCCGGCCCGGCGTCGTTTCCGTAGTTCTCGAAGTCGAACCCGTCGACCCAGGGGCGGAAGCCGTCGTCCGCCACGATCTTGCCGGTCGGCTCGTAGCTCTTGACCGTCCCCGCCGAGGTGCCCCCGACGAGACCGGCCTTCTTCGTCACCTTCGGCGGCGCGGCGATGTGGCTGCTCGAGCCGCCGCACGCGGCCAGGAGGCCGACGAGAGCGAGGAGGACGAGGCCGCGCTTCATCCGCGGACGAGATTCTTCAGGAAAAAGAAGGTGTTCGCAGGCCGCTCGGCGAGCCTGCGCATGAGGTAGCGGTACCAGTCCGGGCCGAAGGGCGTGGCGACGAGGACCGCGAAACCGCGCGCGACGAGGTCGAGCTGCAGCTGCGGCCGAACCCCGTACAGCATCTGGAACTGGAAGCGCTCGCGCGGGATGCCCTCGCGCTCGGCGAACGCGATCGAATGCTCGACCAGCCGCTCGTCGTGCGTCGCGATCGCCGTGAAGCCGCCGTCCCGGAGCGACCGCTCGACGATGCGCGCGTAGGCGGCGTCCACGTCGGCCTTGTCGGGATAGGCCACGTCCGGCGACTCGAGGTACGCGCCCTTGACGATGCGCAGGTTCGGCTGGAGGTCGAGCAGCGACTCGAGGTCGGCCCCGGTGCGGTACAGGTAGGACTGCAGGACGGTGCCCGTGTTCTCGTGCCCGGCCTCGCGCAGCCGGCGGTAGATCCGCAGCGTCGCATCGACCCACCACGACTCCTCCATGTCCATCCGGACGAAGTTGCCGAGGCCGGCCGCATGCCGGACGAGCGCCTCCACGTTCTCGTAGGCGAGCTCCTCGTCGAGGTCGAGCCCCAGGTGCGTGAGCTTGAGCGCGACGTTCGTCTTCAGCTTCTCCGCGGCGATCCGGTCGAGCACTTCCCGGTACGCGTCCACGACGGCGCGGCTCTCGTCCGGCGTGTGCACGTGCTCGCCGAGCAGCGTCGTGTTCGTCAGCAGGCCTTGCTCGTTGAGCCGCCGGAGCACGGGGACGAGCTGCTCGAGCGACTCGCCGGCGACGAAACGCGCCGCGCCGAGCCGCATCCCGTGCTTGCGGACGAGGTGGTCGAGCCGCGGGCTGTCGGCGAGCGCGAGGATCGCCTTCCGCGACGCCGCGTTTGCCGTCTCGGAGATCACGCCTCGGCGGGCACGGCCTGCTCGCCGAACCCGTACTTGACGACGAGCTGCTTGACCGCCTTCACCTCGTCGAGCCGCTTGACCGCACGGGTGTGCGGCGCGCCCTTGACCGTGTCCGGCTCTTCCGCCGCCTCACGCGCGATCGCCAGCATCGCCTCGGCGAACTCGTCCAGCGTCTCCTTCGCCTCCGTCTCCGTCGGCTCGATCATCAGCGCCTCGGGGACGACGAGCGGGAAGTAGATCGTCGGCGGGTGGAAGCCGTAGTCCATCAGCCGCTTGGCGACGTCGAGGGCCAGCACCCCGTGCTCGCGCTTCAGACGGCGCGCCGAGAGCACGAACTCGTGCATGCACAGCCGGTCGTACGGAAGGTCGTAAGCGCCCTTGAGCAGCGCGAGAAGGTAGTTGGCGTTCAGCACGGCCGTTTCGGACATGCCCTTGAGCTCGGGCCCGTAGGCGCGGATGTACGCATACGAGCGGACGAAGACGCCGAACGGGCCGGTGAAGCCGCGCACGCGGCCGATGGTCTTCGGACGGTCCTCGTCGAGCCCGAAGCCGCCGTCCGGCAGGCGCACGACCTGGGGTGAGGGGATGAACGGCTCGAGGATGTCGCGGACTGCGATCGGGCCGCCGCCCGGCCCCCCTCCGCCGTGCGGCTGCGAGAACGTCTTGTGCAGGTTGATGTGCACGACGTCGAAGCCCATGTCGCCCGGCCGCGCGATCCCGCAGACGGCGTTCAGGTTGGCGCCGTCGTAGTACATGAGCGCTCCGGCCCCGTGGAAGATCCGCTCGATCTCCTCGATGCCCTCGTCGAAGAGGCCGAGCGTGGACGGGTTCGTGAGCATCAGCGCGGCCGTCTCCTCGTCCACCTTGCCGCGGAGGTCGTCGAGGTCGATGTTGCCGCGCGGGTCGGTCTTGACGCCGACGAGCTCGTACCCCGCCATCGTCACGCTGGCGGGGTTCGTGCCGTGCGCGGTGTCCGGGATGACGACCTTGCGGCGCCTTTCTCCCTCGCCGCGGTCCTCGAAGTAGGCGCGGATCAGCATCAGTCCGGTCAGCTCGCCCTGGCTTCCGGCGGCGGGCTGGAGCGACACCGCGTCGAGCCCGGCGACCTCGGCCAGGATCTCCTGCAGCCGCCACATCAGCTCTAGCGCGCCCTGAGCCCCTTCCGGCTCCTGGAGCGGATGGAGGTCGCGGAAGCCGGCGACGAGCGCGAGCCGCTCGTTGACGCGCGGGTTGTGCTTCATCGTGCAGGAGCCGAGCGGGTAGAAGCCCGTGTCGACGCCGAAGTTCCGCGTCGACAGCTCGGTGAAGTGGCGCACGAGATCCGGTTCCGCGATCTCCGGGAGCCGCGGCGGCTCGGCGCGCCGGAGCTCGTCGGGCACCTCCGGAACGGGCAGGTCGTGCCGGGGAAGAGAGTACGCCGTCCGGCCGGGCACAGACTTTTCGTAGATCAGCTTCATCGCCCCACCTCGCTCAGCACCTCGACGAGGCGGTCGATCTGCGCCGGCGTGCGCTTCTCCGTGACCCCCACGAGCAGCGCGTCTTCGAGCCCGGCGTAGTCGCGCCCGAGGCGATAACCGGGGTGCACACCCTTTGCCCGCGCGTCGCGGACAACGTCGGCGGCAGGCCGTCCGACGTGTACGGCAAACTCTTTGAACGTTGCCTTGTCTGAGAACACAACCTCGAACCCGGCCGCCTCCAGCTCGCGCTTCGCATAGCTCGAGAGCGCCATGCACGTCTCGCCGAGGTCGCGCAGGCCCTGGGGGCCGAGCCAGGACAGGTAGACGAGGCCGCCCAGCGCCAGCAAGGTCTGGTTGGTGGTGATGTTGGAGGTCGCCTTCTCGCGACGGATGTGTTGCTCGCGCGTCGAGAGCGTCAGGACATAGCCACGGTTTCCGTCCGTGTCGGTGGTCTCGCCGACGATGCGGCCGGGCATCCGCCGGATGTGCTCGATCTTCGTGGCGATGAACCCGTAGTGCGGCCCGCCGAACGACATGGCGTTGCCCGCGCTCTGGCCCTCGCCGATCGCGATCGCGCAGCCGTAGCGCCCCGGCGCCTCCAGCACGCCGAGCGAGACCGGGTCGACGTGCGCGACGGCGAGCGCCTCGGCGTCGGCGGCCGCGGCCGCGAGCTCGGGAGCCGGCTCGAGACAGCCGAAGAAGTTCGGCTGCTGGAAGAAGACCGCCGCTGCGCCCTGCGCCGCCTCGGCGACCTGCGCCGGATCGGTGGTCCCACCGACGTGCGGCACCTCGACAACCTCGAGCCCGAACCCGGGCGCGTACGTCTTGATCACCTGCCGCACCTGCGGATTGGTCGCCTCCGTCACGACGACCCGCGAGCGCCCGGTGACGTGCTTGGCGACGTAGCAGGCGTCGGCGGCGACAGTCGTCCCGTCGTACCCGGACGCGTTCGAGACGTCCATGCCGGTCAGCTCGCAGATCGCGGTCTGGTACTCGAAGATCGCCTGCAGGACGCCCTGGCTCATCTCGGGCTGGTACGGCGTGTATGCGGTCAAGAGCTCGCCTCGCGAGAGGACGGTGTTGACGACGGCCGGCACGTAGTGGTCGTAGATGCCTGCGCCGAGGAAGCTCAGCTCGACTCCGGCGTGCGCGTTCCTTCCGGCGAGCTCGCCCATGTGCTCGACGATCTCGAGCTCGGACAGCGGAGGCTCCAGGTCGAGCGCGCGATCCAACCGAACGCCCTTCGGGACGTCGCAGAACAGCTCGTCGACCGTCGAGACCCCGACCGCCGCGAGCATCTCCTCGCGGTCGCGGTCGGTAAGTGCGATGTATCTCACGCCTGCTCTTCGAGCCGCTTCTTGTAGCCCGCGGCGTCGAGCAGCGAGTCGAGCTCCGACGGGTCGCTCAGCTTGATGCGCACGAGCCAGCCCTCGCCGTAGGGGTCGTCGTTCACGGTCTCGGGCTCGTCGACGACCTTCTGGTTGACGGCCAGCACCTCGCCGGACAGCGGCGCGATCAGGTCGGACACGGCCTTGACGGACTCCACCTCGCCGTACGGCCTGTCCTTCTCGGTCGCGCTCCCGGCCGCCGGCGGCTCGTAGTGCACGAGCTCGCCGAGCGAGTCCTGCGCGTACCACGTGATCCCCATCGTCGCCTCGTCGCCTTCGATCAGAGCCCAGTCGTGCTCGTGGTGGTACTTGAGGTTTTCCGGATAGCTCTCCGCTGCGGCCATTCTCAGCGCTCCTCTCGCTTGTAGATCGGTTTCTGGACGATCTTCGCCCTTCGCGGCTTGCCGCGGACGTCGATCGTGATCTCCTCGCCGGCCGACCCGATGCCGGCCGGGACGTAGCCCATCCCGATGCCCCGGTCGAGCATCGGGGAGTGTGTCCCCGACGTGACCTCGCCGCCCTCGGCGATCGGCATCCCCTGCCGCGGAATCGCGCGCTCCTCCATCACGAAGGCCGCGAGGCGCTGTGCTGGGCCGTCGGCCTTGACGCGCCGCAGCTCGTCCGCGCCGGTGAACTCGCGTCCGTCGAGAGCGCAAACCCAGCCGAGCCCAGCCGAGATCGCGTCGGTCTCGGGGCTGATGTCGTTGCCGTGCAGCGGGTAGCAGACCTCGAGCCGCAGCGTGTCGCGCGCGCCGAGCCCGCACGGCTTCACGCCGCGCGCGAGGACGCGCTCCCAGAGGTCGCCGGCGTCGTCGGCCATGCACATCAGCTCCACGCCTTTCTCGCCCGTGTATCCGGTGCGGTTGACCATGCACGGAACACCGTCGATCTCTCCCTCCGCGAACGTGAACGCCGGCGCCTCGTCGAGGCCGAGCCGCTCGAGCGAGCGTGGCCCCTGGACCGCGATCAGCCCGTACTCGTCGGAGACATTCCTGACGTCGGAGCCGCGCAACTCGCGCCCGCGGATCCACTCAAAGTCCACGTCGGCGTTCGACGCGTTCAC
>Ga0070741_10005900_pt1 | contig 26721 bp, 22 predicted proteins | sample Coa_R1_4_FD_66440 | JGI IMG/M metagenome (GOLD analysis project Ga0070741, IMG submission 66440) | Surface soil microbial communities from Centralia Pennsylvania, which are recovering from an underground coalmine fire - Coalmine... | ecosystem: Environmental > Terrestrial > Soil > Unclassified ... | reverse complement strand
CACTTCAATCCGTTCTTCTACATGATCGACGGCTTCCGCTACGGCTTCTTCGGCGCCGCCGACGTGCCGATCGCGCAGAGCCTGCTGTGGTCGACCGCATTCTTCGTGATCGTCTCGACCGTCTGCCTGCGCATGCTCATCACCGGCTACAAGCTTCGCCACTGACATGACCAAGGAAGAAATCGAACAGCTGATCAAGGCCGGATTGCCCGACGCAGCCGTCAAGGTCACCGGCGACGACGGCCAGCACTTCGAGGCCGCGGTCATCTCGCCCGCCTTCACCGGCAAGCCGCTCCTCGCGCAGCACCGCATGGTCTACGCGACGCTCGGCGAGCGCATGGGTCGCGAGATCCACGCGCTGAAGCTCGTCACGCGCGCGCCGTAAGCACTGCACAGAAACTGCACTCGAGTGCGGTAACGTTCCCTCATGGACAAATTCGTCATCGAAGGCGGCGCGCGTCTGCAAGGTGAGCTCACCGCCGCCGGCGCCAAGAACGCCGCGCTCCCCATCCTCTGCGCGTGCCTGCTCTCCGACGAGGACCTCACGCTCTCGAACGTGCCGGTGCTGCACGACATCACCACGACCACGAAGCTGCTCGCGCAGATGGGCGTCGAGGTGAAGCGCGAAGAACACGTCGTGCATTGCAATGCGAAGCCGATCAAGACCCACGTCGCGCCGTACGAGCTGGTGAAGACGATGCGCGCGTCGATCCTCGTGCTCGGCCCGCTGGTGGCGCGCCGCGGCGAAGCGCAGGTGTCGTTGCCCGGCGGCTGCGCGATCGGCGCGCGTCCGGTGAACCTGCATCTGCAAGGACTCGCCGCGATGGGCGCGGAGATCAGGCTCGAAGGCGGCTTCATCCACGCGAAGGCCGCCAAGCTGCACGGCGCGCGCATCGTATTCGACACGGTGACCGTCACGGGCACCGAGAATCTGATGATGGCCGCCGTGCTCGCCGAGGGCGACACGGTGCTCGAGAACGCCGCGCGCGAGCCGGAAGTCGTCGATCTCGCACGCTGCCTCATCGCGATGGGCGCGCAGATCAAGGGCGCGGGAACCACGACGATCACGATCCAGGGTGTCTCGAAGCTGCGCGCGGCGGAGCACCGCGTGCTGCCCGATCGCATCGAGACCGGCACGTTCCTCGCGGCCGCGGCGATCACGCGCGGCAAGATCCGCATCGGCAAGACCGATCCGAACCTGCTCGACGCGGTGCTGGTGAAATTGCAGCAGGCCGGCGCGAAGGTGCGCACCGGCGTCGACTTCATCGAGGTGGACATGGAAGGCCGCCGCCCGCGCGCGGTGAACATCCACACGATGCCGCATCCCGGATTCCCCACCGACATGCAAGCGCAGTTCATGGCCGTGAACTGCGTCGCCGAAGGTGTCGGCACCATCACCGAGACGATCTTCGAGAACCGCTTCCAGCACGCACTCGAATTGCAGCGCCTCGGCGCCGACATCCGGCTCGAAGGCCACACCGCGATCGTCGCCGGCCGCGAGCATCTGCAAGGCGCGCCGGTGATGTGCACCGACCTGCGCGCCTCCGCCGCGCTCGCCATCGCCGCGCTCGCAGCGCAAGGGCGCACCGAGCTCAATCGCGTGTATCACATCGATCGCGGATACGAGGACATCGAGGGCAAGCTCCGCTCGCTCGGGGCGAGCATTCAGCGCGTCAAAGCCTGAGCGGTTCGTGCGTGTGCCCCGCCGATGTGGTCTGGCGGGGGACGCCTGTAAAAGCTCCGTTTAGCTCGTGCGCGGCCGTCCCTGGCCGCGCGACGCCCCCGCCAAACCACATCGGCGAAGCACATCAAGCCCCAGCGCCGCGTCGCGGACACGGCGGTTCGGCGAGGTTCGTCGGCTTGGTTCGACCGGGGGCGTGTGCGGCCAGGGACGGCCGCACTCGAGCTAAAGGGAGCTTTCTCGGCGTCCCCCGGGCGGACCAAGCCGACGGACCTCCACGACGAACCCTTAGAATGCGCGTCCCATGACGACGCTGACGCTCGCACTTTCGAAGGGCCGAATCCTCGATGATTCGCTGCCGCTGCTCGCCAGGATTGGCCTTGCGCCGGCCGGCGACGTCGGCCGCTTGCTGCGCGTGCAGTCGCAGGATCCGAGCGTGTCGCTGCTGATCATCCGTCCCGCCGACGTTCCGACCTACGTCGAATATGGCGCCGCCGATCTCGGCATCGTCGGCAAGGACGTGTTGATGGAGCACGGCTCGTCGTCGCTGTACGAGCCGCTCGATCTCGATCTCGCGCGCTGCCGGCTGTCCGTCGCGGCACCGGCGAAGCGCGCGAAGATCGGCGCGCGGCGTCCGCGCGTGGCGACCAAGTATCTCGAGATCACGCGGCGCTACTTCGCCGACAAGGGCGAGCAGGTCGAGCTGATCAAGCTGTACGGGTCGATGGAGCTCGCGCCGCTCGTCGGTCTCGCTGATCTGATCGTCGATCTGGTCGACACCGGCAAGACGCTCAAAGCGAACGGCCTGGTCGAGATCGAGAAGATCTGCGACGTCACCGCGCGGCTCGTGGTGAACAAGGCCGCGATGAAGATGAAGCACGCCGCCGTGCGCGCGCTGATCGACAAGTTCACCAAGGCGACGCAGCGATGATCGCGATCGCGCGACTGTCGACGCGCGACGCCGGCTTCGATGCAACGCTCGGCAAGCTGCTCGATCGCGCACCGGAGCAGAACTGGCAGGTCGCCGAATCGGTGGCGCGCATCGTCGCCGACGTGCGCGGCAAGGGCGACGACGCCGTCATCGATTACACCACCCGCTTCGACCGTCGCAGCGTTCGGGACATCGACGAGCTCGAGATCAGTGCCGCCCAGCGCGCGAAGGCCTGGGAATCGCTCGACGGCGACCTGCGCGCCGCGCTCAGAACCGCCGCGCAGCGCATCAAGAACTACGCGCAGCACCAGAAGATCGCGGCATTCGAATTCGCCGACGCGACCGGCAATCGCCTTGGCCAGCGCGTCACTGCGCTCGACCGCGTTGGCATTTACGTGCCCGGTGGCAAGGCTGCGTATCCGTCATCCGTGTTAATGAACGCGATTCCGGCGAAGGTCGCGGGCGTCGGCGAGATCATCATGTGCGCGCCGGCGCCGGGCGGCGAAATCAGTCCGGTCGTGCTCGGTGCGGCGCATCTCGCGGGCGTCGATCGGTTGTTCACCATCGGCGGCGCGCAAGCGATTGCAGCGCTCGCGTACGGTACGAAGACGATTCCTGCGGTCGACAAGATCGTCGGACCCGGCAACGCCTACGTCGCGGCCGCCAAGCGCATCGTGTTCGGACAAGTCGGCATCGACTCGATCGCGGGACCTTCCGAGATCGTCGTGATCTGCGACGGCCGGACGAGCGCCGACTGGATCGCGATGGATCTGTTCTCGCAGGCCGAGCACGACGAGGACGCGCAGTCGATCCTCATCTCGCCGAGCGCAAAGTTCCTCGACGCGGTCGCGAGCGCGATGGAGAAGCGGCTGCGCGAGCTTCCGCGCCGGGCGATCATCAGCGCCTCGCTGAAGAATCGCGGTGCGCTGATCGAGTGCCGCAACCTCGATCAGGCGGCGGAGATCGCCAATCGCATCGCGCCCGAGCATCTGGAGCTGTCGGTCGCCAAGCCGCGCGCGCTGCTGAAGAAGGTGCGTCACGCGGGCGCGGTGTTCCTCGGCCGCCACACGCCGGAGCCGTTCGGCGATTACTGCGCCGGCCCGAATCACGTGCTGCCAACGTCGCGCGCAGCGCGCTTCTCCAATCCGCTCGGCGTCTACGAATTCCAGAAGCGCACGAGCCTGATCGAGTGCACGCCCGCGGGCGCGCGCAAGCTCGCGTCGATCGCCGGAACGCTCGCCGACGCGGAAGGTCTACAAGCGCACGCTGCGAGCGCGCGCGATCGCGCTGGCAACAAGAAGAAGGAGAGCAAGCGATGAGCAAGCCGATCCACGCTTACGCCCGCCTGAAGGACAAGGCTCCGCTGGAGCCATTCGAGTACGACCCGGGTCCGCTGAAGGACGATCACGTCGAGATCAAGGTCGAGCATTGCGGGCTGTGTCACTCCGATCTGTCGATGCTCGACAACGAGTGGGGCCGCGCGCAGTTCCCGATGGTGCCGGGCCACGAAGCCGTCGGCACGATCGTCGAGGCGGGCCCGCAAGTGAAAGGCGTGAAGGTCGGCGATCGCGTCGGGCTCGGCTGGTATGCCGCGAGCTGCATGCACTGTCCGCAGTGCCTGGACGGTGATCACAACCTGTGCCGCACGGCGGTGTCGACGATCAGCGGCCATGGCGGCTTTGCCGATCGCGTGCGCTGTCAGTGGCTCTGGGCGGTGCCGATCCCGCAGGGCGTCGACATCGACAAAGCCGGTCCGCTGTTCTGCGGCGGCATCACGGTGTTCAACCCGATCGTGCAGTTCGGCGTGAAGCCGACCGATCGCGTCGGCGTCGTCGGCATCGGCGGCCTCGGCCACATGGCGATCCAGTTCCTCAACAAGTGGGGCTGCGAAGTGATCGCCTTCACGTCCAGCGACGCCAAGCACGCCGAAGCGAAGCAGATGGGCGCGCATCAAGCGATCTCGAGCACCAACAAGGACGCGATCAAGAAGCTCGCGCGCTCGCTCGACTTCATCCTGGTGACGGTGAACGTCGCGCTCGACTGGAACGCGTATGTGTCAGCGTTGAAGCCGCGCGGGCGGCTGCATTTCGTCGGCGCCGTGCAGGAGCCGCTCGCGGTTCCGCCGAACACGCTGTTCGGCAACAAATCGATTTCAGGATCGCCGCTCGGCAGCCCGGCGACGACGGCGAAGATGCTGGAGTTCTGCGCGCGTCACCACATCGCGCCGATCACCGAGACCTTCCCGATGGCGAAGGTCAACGACGCGCTCGAGCGCCTGCGCAGCGGCAAGGCGCGCTACCGGATCATCCTGAAAAACTAGGCGACCAGCCGCGTGTGCGCGCGACAGACGGCGCGCACGGATTCCACCGCCGCGGGGCCGGTGAAGCCGCGCATCGGATACGCGCACAGCAGCGGCAGGCTCTCGCGCTGCACGACGCTGTGCCAGAGCTGCTCCAGCCGCAGCATCGCCGCCTGCTCGCCGCGCTCGAGCAGCAGCGCCACCATCTCGCCGTACGCGCGTACGCGGTGCCCGGAAGCGCGAGCGCGTCCGAGCAGCTGGCGGATCAGCGAAGAGAAGCGCACCTCATCTGGCCAGCCGTCGACCATGAACGCCGACAGCGTCGCTTCCGCATCGAGAGCGACGTAGCGATCGCGCGCTTGCACGTAGGCCACGTCCAGGCCGCGGGCCTTCAGCCGCGCATCGAGCGCTTCACGATGCTCGCGGGTGGCGATGACGACGACGCTCTCGCCGGTCAACAAGCCGCCGGCGACGAAGCCTTCGAGCGAGTCGATCAACGCGTGCTCGTGATCGTAGAACTGCACGAGGTGCTCGCACGAGGGCATCTCGCTCCAGAAGATCGCAGAGTTGGCGGCGATCGTCTCGCCGGCCCCGAAGGCGAAGTCCTGCATGGTCTAACGTTCGCTCTCGACGTGGGTGCGCCAAGCGAGGGATTCGTTGACCGCCCCGCTGCAGGCGGGGCACAGATTCGTGTGCTCGAAGAGCTCACGGTCATCGTAGTCGATGCGGGCGAGACAGACGGTGCAGCGCCAGTCATCGACCCGGGCCGCGAACTCCCACACCGCGCGATGCTGCGCGCTGTAGCGAGTCGCCAGCTCCGGAAATTGTCGAACACCCATGGCTCGCTCCCCGTGTTGGATTGCAAACAATGGGAGGAGCAACGCAAGCCTTATGCCCGTGGGTTTGCCCCCAATCTATGGCGAAATCGGGGCACTTCCCGCGCGATTTGCACGGCGCAGCCGCAGGCTTCCGGGCAAAGCGCCCGGGGCCCGCAGTCAGTCGCAAGCAGTTACGGCGCGCTCCAATCGCTCGAGCTGCGCCGGTAATTCAACCAAACGTCAAACACTCCCGCGGCGGATTTCGCCTGTCGCAAGGATTCGTTGTAATTGCCCGTGCGCGGCGCCGCGAACACGTAGCCGACAGGACAGGTCGACGACGACCACGCCGCGGCCGGCCCGCCGATCTTCCAGTCGCGCGGGTCCGCCGGATTCACGCATGCGAACCGCAGCGGCGCGCTGCAATCCTCCGCGACGAAGCGACCGTCGGCGCCGTGGCGCGCACACTGGCGATTCGGCAGATCCTGCGGCTCGCCTTGTGCCCAGCTCCACACGAACGCCGGCAGCCGCGCGTCGGACGGCTCGACCTGATCGAGCGACGGCATGTTCACGCCACAGCGCATCATCTCGTGCACCTGATCGGCGTTCATCGGCGTGCTCGGTCCATTGACGATCGCCGACAGCCACGTGCTGTCCTCGAAGAAGCGCACCCACTTGTTCGCATACTCGGCGGCGGAGAACGCGCCGTCTTGCGCCTTGCAGGCCGGATACGCGAAGCCGGCGTAGCTCGACTCGGAGGTTTCGGTGTAGTGCACGCCGCCGTGCGCGTCCTTGTTGTGCACGAGCGACGGCCACTTCGATCCGCTGCCGCACGAGCCGGTGAAGATCAGCACCTGCTTGCCGGCGTCGAGGATCTCCTGGCGGGTGAGCGTGATCCACGAATGCGTCGTCGCGACCGGCAGCGTGTCGTCGCCGCACGTCGACGCGTGCTCCGCGGGCCGGAAGATCAGGTCGCGCGGCGAGCCCGCGCCGAGCAGCGACTCGATCAGGTCGGCGGTGGTGTCGAACGGCACCGTCGTCGCCGAGGGGATCTGATCGATCTGCTCGTCGAGATGCTCCTCGAGGTAGAGGATGATCGGCTGATCCGGATGCAGGTCGAGCCATTGCGCGCGCAGCTCGGTGAGCACGTCGGAGAGCGGCCGCTCATAGGTGCAGCCCGCGTGATCGGTGTTGCCGTGGCACACCATCGGCTCGCGGAAGTTGGTCGCCGCGGTGCCGTTCTTGCCGGGCATCCAGTGCACGTCGACCTCGATCGCGCGGATGCCCATGCGCAGCTGATCGGGAATCGAGTACTTCTGGTTCGGATCGGAGCCGGAGATCGTCGGCGGATTGTTCGCGGTGGTCCAGTTGAAAGAATTGTGGGTCGCCGGGAATTCCGCGTCGTGGAACGGGACCCCGTCGCCGAGCTTGCGCTGCAGCTGCAGCGCTCGCGCCGTCCAGCCCTTCTCGTACTGCACGACTTCCGACGAAGTGATCAGGTCGCCGGAGAACAGCGCGCAGAACGCTGCAGGCACGCTCGCCTGCTCGCGGCATGCCGAGGCAATGCCGTAGAGCACCTGCTCGGCTGACTTGCACACGCGCTCCCAATGCGAGGGCGAGTTGCGGCACTGATCGATCAGCGCATGCAGGTTGCCGTTGGCAGCCGCGCAAATCGGCGCAGAGCCCAGGACATTCTCGCAACCGTTGAACAGCAGCGTCGTCGCCTGATCGATGCGATCGCAAAGCGGAGCGGCGGAGTCGCCGAGCGCGCGGCACACCGCCGCGATGTCGACCGTGCCGCCGATCAGATCCGTCGGCGGTGCCGCGCCAGGCGGCACCACGACGACATGATTGATGCCCGACGGGATCGGCAGCGTGACTTTGCCGCCGCTGATCGAGCCCGTGTAGGAGAAGCCGTTGACGAACACCTGCACCGGCTGCGAAAGGCTCGCGAGCGTCAGCGCCGTGTCGCCGTCGCTCGTCACCGCGCCGTCGACGCGGCTACCGAGATCGAGGTGCATGCGCGCGACGTCGAGCGTCGCGGACGCGAGATGGGCCAGCGTCGCGTTGAACGCGTTGCGGATCGGCTCGGGACCGCGCTCGACCCAGTCCTGCCCATGGCGCAGGTATGGCGTCGACTGTCCGGTCGGCGAAACGACCGGCGTGGAGCTGGTACCGGGACCGAGGTCGACGACCTTGGGCACCGCGATCACCTTGTTCGCGGGCAGCTTCAAGCTCTCGGCGTCGATCATCCCGGTTTGCGTCGGATCGGTCGGATCGGCGTTGCGCACCGCGACACCGCTCACCCACCACGCGCCGTTCGGGTTGAACGCGAAGCTCATGCCCTGGCTCTGGATCGTGTTGAGCGCGCGGATCAGCGCGGGATCGGTCTTGTAGGTGACGCGTCGCGGATTCGCGGGCCGGGCGAACTCGTTCAGATAGTTCGCGCCGTCCTTCCACTGGTCGATGATCGCCTGCGTGTAGTGCTCGTAGCCGAAGTACATCTCGAGGTCGTAGCGATAGCCGAGCTCGAGCAGATGCTCGCCGATGCGCTGCACGCCGGTGATCGGCACCAGCTCGTCGTCGGTGCCGTGATTGATCACGATCGGGAAATGCCGCGCGTTCTCGAGCAGTCGATAGGTGAGCTGCGCGTCGGCGTCGCTGTCGTTGGCTTCGCCGAAGCAGAAATTCGACTGGCCGACCTCCGGCACGTCGTACTGCGGATCGCGGCAACGCGCATCGTCGGGACCGTAACCGGTCCACAGGCCCTGCGTCATCGCGCCCGAGCTCGCGAAGCCGCCGGCGAACAGATCGGGATACAGCAGGCCGAACAGATAGGTGCCGTAGCCGCCCATCGAGTAGCCGGACAGGTACACGTGCGACGGATCGACGTTGAGGAATCCGCTCGACGCCTGCTCGCCCGCGTAGCGATTCGCGCCTGCGATCGCCGTGCCCGCCGCGTCGTTGAACACCTCGAAGAAATCCTGGTGCGCGCGCGTCACGTACCAAGTCGACGTGCCGCGACCACGCGGCGTGATGATCAGGTTGTTGCGCTGCTCGCCGAGCTGATACAGCAGCCGCGGCGTCCAGGCGGCGCCGGAGTGCGCCTTGCCGCCGCGATAGTGCAGCCAGAACGTCAGCCGGCTCGCCGTCGACGGATCGTAGCCCGTCGGCACATAGAGGCCGTACGGCTGGATGTGCCCGTCCTCGCCCTGCTCGCGCGAGATGTTGTCGCCGGAGACGAATTGCTTCTCGTAATAGCCCGCGCCGAGCGTGAAGGATTGCGTTGCGCCGGAAGCGAGATCGGCGACGTCGAAATCCGTCGCGAAGGCGTCGACGCTGCCCGCCAGCAACGCCAGCGCCTGCGCCTTGTCGTTGTAGACGCCGGCGACCGGCTCGTCGAAGCGATAGGCGACGTTCGCAGCCGTGAGTCCATTTGCGGTGCGCGGACCGGCGACGACCGCGATCGATTTCGCATTCGCCAGCAGCGCGCGCGGCAGCGAAGCCTCGAGAGCATTGATCCATCCGCTTGCATTCACCGCGGTCGCCGCGCCGGCGATGGCGGAAGTCGCGCCGCTCGCCAGTTCGCGCAGCTGCGCGCCGTCGCGCGTGAGCAGGATCGCTTTCTCGAAGCGCGTCGTGTGCAGGCCGGAGCCGAAGCCGACGTCGAGGGCCGCGTGGTCCGCCGAGTCCGTGTCGAGCAGCACGAGCAGCGCCGGCTTCGCCGGATCGGTCAGCGTGGTGAAGCGTGCGAGCAGGTACGCGTTGGTCGCGTCGGCGGCCCAGCGCAATTCGTAGAGATCAGCCTGCGCATTGAGATCGGTGGTGTCGCCGTAGCGATCCAGCGCGCCGATCGGCGCCGGCGCGCCGAACTGATCGCCGGCCGCCTGGAACAGCTGATCGAGACGATACGTGCGCTGCTCCCATTGCGCGAGCGGATCGAGATACTGCAGCCGCTGCGCATCGACACCGTCGTCGGCGCCGTAGGCGTCGAACGCGTAGTCGGTGTAGATCATCTCGCCGGCGTCGAGCCGCTGGGTGCCGCCGAACCGCGTCGCCGTCCCGATCCAGTCGGATGGATCACCGTCGACGACTTTCGCCGACGGTGCGCGCGGCGCTTCGCGCTTCAGCGCGAGATGGCCGCGCGGCGCCTGCAGGTCGAGGACCGCCAGGCCGTTGAACTTCTCGATGTTGCTCTTCACCGCGCCGTCGCAGAGCTCGTGGATCGACAGCACGTCGAGGCAGAGCTTCACGTAGAAGCCGTCGTCCATCGGCGGCGAGACGGTGATGCGCACGGTGGCGATCGCGCTCGCATTGAATGGATTGGTGACCGTGAGCTGGAACACGAGCTCGGTCGGGATCGGCCCGCTCGGCGGGACGAAGCTGATCGTCGGCGTCGCAGCCTTGCCGAGCGCGACCGGCGGGCCGCCGATCTGCGTCCACGTGTAATTCAGCGGCAGGTGATTCGGATCGCGGCTCGCGGAGCCGTCGAGCGTCACGCGCTCGCCGGGCGCGACGCTGCGATCCCAGCCGGCGTTGGCGATCGGCGCGTCGACCTTGTTGATCGCGGATGGCGTGCTGGTCGGCAGATTCGGTTCGCCGACGCTCGTCGCCGGACCCGAGGTCGATCCCGAGGTCTGCGAACCGGAAGCATCCTGCGATGGCGACGACGTCGGGATCGAAGATTCCGGCGCCGTCGGCACATTGCCCCCGCCGCACGCGCAGAGAAGAACAGTCGCGACGGACAGCGCACCGGCTGACCGGATGAAAGACGTGATCATCGAAGCCTCCCCGCACTGAGACGCGCGTCGTGCGCGCCTTCGCCGCGTCTTATCGCGCGGTCATGGCCAAATTATCCCTAGGCCAGCTTTGCCCCGGCGCCTGCAAGGAGTTCGCGAAGTACTGAGCGATGGCAGCGACGCTCGTCCTCGCAGTAGCAGCCGACGGCGAAGTCGGCGTGATGCGACAGCGCCGCGAGCGCCGCGATGTCGTGTCGCGCATTCGGGACGCCCATCTCGCTGCGATAGCGCCGCGCGAAGGTTTTCCATCGCGCCGGCGTGAGCGGCTCGGCCATCACCCAGCGGAACAGCTCGAGGCTCGGCGCGAGGTTCGGGAACCAAACGTCGTAGTAATCGAGCTTCGCGTAATCGCTCTTCTTCACGCCGCGCGGCGGCTTGCGCACGGTGCCGAGCCGCAGGCCCTCGCCTTTCTCGCGCGGCGAGCCCAGACGGACGATGCGCACGCTCATGCGAATTCCTCCTCGATCAGCTTGGCGATCGCGCGATAACCTTCGACGAGCCGCGGACCCGGACGTCCGAGGAACGCTTCGGTGACCGGCACGATGCGATCGTCGCGCACCGCGGGCACGCGTTCCCAACCCGGACGGCGGCGCACGATGTCGGCGCGATAGTTCTCTTCGCGCACGCCGCACCACGACATGACGATCGCGTCCGGCGGCGCGGCGAAGATCTGCTCGTCGCTGAGCGAAATGCTTTTCGCATCGACGTCGCGCCACGGATTGGTCCCGCCGGCGAGCGCGACGACGTCGCTCGCCCACGATCGCTTCGCGGGCGCGATCACCGGCTTCGGCCACCATTCGATGAGCACGTTCGGCGCGCGATCATTGCGTCGCTGCGGCATCGCGTCGCGCATCCTCGCGACCAGCGCGCGTCCGCGATCGCGGACGTCCAGCGCATCCGCGATCCGCCCGATGTCGCCGTAGACGTCCTCGAGACTTTGCGGATCGCACACGAGCGTCTCGAGGCCGGCCTGCTCCAGCGCGGCGACGATCTTCTCGTGCCCGGGAACTGTGAGCGACGTGAGCACGAGATCGGGCTTCAGCGATGCGACCGCCGCAACGTCGAGCTCGAGATCGCGGCCGAGCTTCGGCAGCGCGGCGACCTCGGCCGGCGGGAAATCGGAATCGTCGTCGACGCCGACGAGCCGATCGGCACAGCCGAGCGCGCACACGATCTCGGTGTTCGAGCAGGTGTGCGAGACGACCCGCACGCGTTCAGCCCGCCGACTGCGCGATTTCCTTCACCGCGCGATTGACGCCCTTGCACCACTGGCCGGACAGGATCCGCGCGATCAGCCAGCCGGTGAACGGGATCTTCGGATCGAAGCTGATCGTGTAGTCGAGCTTGGTGCCGTTGTCGGCGTCGGTGAACACGAGACGGCCCAGGTGGTTCTTGATCGGGCTGCCACGCGAGACCTGGTACTCGATCACCGACGGTGGCTGGAACCTGGTGATGGTCTCCTGAAAGCTCGAGAAGCCAAGCTTGATCTCGCGCACCGAGCCGAGGCCGTTCGGGTTGGGGCCTTCGGTCGCGTCCTTGATCCGCCGGAAGCGGCCACCCCACACCAGGCGCAGGTTGAGATGATCGGCGAACCAGCCGAACACCTTCGCGCGCGGGGCCGCGAAGTACTGCTCGAATCGCACCTGATGCTTCGCCACGTCGGCTCCGGGCCCGTCAGGGCAGCGTGATCTCGCCATGAAGATACGGCACGACCGGCCCACTCACCCAGGCGCGATCGCCGACGAGCTCGCAGTCGAACACCGCGCCGCGCGGCGATCGCTGCAGCCCGCGCAGCTTCGTCCTGCCGAGCTTGCCCGCCCAAAACGGCGTCAGCACAGCGTGCGCGGAGCCGGTCGCAGGATCCTCGTCGACGCCGAGCCCCGGCGCGAAATAGCGCGACACGAAATCGGCATCGCGATCCGCCCGCGCGGTGGCGATCACGCCTTTGCCGGTGAGCTTGCGCAGGCGGCCGAAGTCCGGCGCGAGCGCGATCACGTCGGCTTCGCGCTCGAACAGCGCGATGAAGTTCACGCGCGCGGTGAACCAGTTCTGCGGCTCGCGGCCGAGCCCGGCGACGACGTCGGTCGGCACCGCGGCGAGCGGCGACGGCACCGAAGCCGGCAGATCGAGCCACAGCGCGTTGCCGCGGCGCTCGACGACGAGGATGCCCGACTTCGTCGCGAATCGGATGCGCTCCCCGCGGTAACCGAGATCGTTGAACAGCACGAATCCGCTGGCGAGCGTCGCGTGCCCGCACAGCTCGATCTCGAGCGTCGGCGTGAACCAGCGCAGATCGAAGTCGGCGTCGGAGCGCGTCGACTTCACGAGGTACGCCGTCTCCGCGAGATTGTTGTTGAGCGCGATACCCTGCAGTGTCGCGTCGTCAAGCCACGCGTCGAGCGGACACACCGCCGCCGGATTGCCTTTGAACAGCGCTTCGGCGAAGACGTCGACCTGATACAGCGGAATCCTGCGCATCAGCCGCTCGCAATCGTCATGCGATCGACGAGCACCGAGCCCGAGCGGATGTTGCCGCGCGTGTCGACGTCGCTGCCCACGGCCTGCATGCCGAGGAACATGTCGCGCAGGTTGCCGGCGATGGTCAGCTCCTGCGCCGGATGCGCGATCTTGCCGTTCTCGACCCAGAAGCCCGCCGCGCCGCGCGAGTAATCGCCGGTCACAGTGTTCACGCCCTGTCCGAGCAGCTCGATGACGATGAGCCCTTCGCCCATGTCGCTGACGAGCTCGTCGAACGATTTCTTGCCCGGCGTGACGATCAGGTTGAACACGCCGCCGGCGTTGCCGGTGCTCTTCAAGCCGAGCTTGCGCGCCGAATAGCTGCCGAGCACGTAACCCTGCAGCACGCCGTCGTCGATGAGCACGCGCTCCGACGTCGCGACACCTTCCTGATCGAAGCTCGCGCTGCCCGCCGCGCGCGTGAGGAAGGGCTGCTGCTCGATGCGCAGGAAAGAAGGGAACACCTGCTTGCCGACGTGATCGAGCAGGAAGCTCGCGCGCCGGTACAGAGCGCCGCCGGAGATCGCCCCGATGAAATGCCCGAAGAGGCCGCGCGCGACTTCGGCGGTGAACAGCACGGGCGCAGTCCGCGTGGACAGCTTGCGCGAGCCGAGGCGCGCGAGCGCCCGCTGACCCGCTTTACGCCCGACCGCTTCGGTCGCCTCGAGATCCTGCGGCCGCCGCGCGCTGGTGAACCAGTCGTCGCGCTGCATGCCGTCGTCGTCCTCGGCGATCACCGCGACGCCGAGGCTGTGGCTCGCGCCGCGGCGCTCGCCGACGAAGCCGTGCGTGTTCGCGTAGACGGAGACGCCGTGGCGCGTGTCGAGGCTCGCGCCTTCGCTGCGCGTCAGCCGCTTGTCGAGCGCGAGCGCGCTCGATTCGCCGGTGCGCGCGATCTCGATCGCCTCTTCGGCGCCGAGCGCCCACGGATGATTGAGATCGAGGTCGGGAAACGCCTTCGCCATCCGCTCGGCGTCGGCGAGACCGTTGCACGGATCCTCGCTGCTCGCCCTGGCGATCGCGCACGCAGCGTCGACGGCCTGACGGATGCTTTCCTCGGACCAGTCGGACGTCGACGCCGATCCCGAGCGCCTGCCGAAGTACACGGTGATGCCGAGATCGCGATCGGTCTGAAACTCGACGGACTCGGGCTGACCTTCGCGCACGTTCACGGTCAGCCCATGGCCGTAGGAGACGCTCGCTTCCGCCTGCGTCGCGCCCTGCTTGCGCGCGGCGTCGAGCACGCGCGAGACCATCGATTCGAGCGAAGAGCGTTCGGGCAGCGGTGCGGGAAGTGCGGACATGAGCGCTTAGACCGTGGGAGCGGCGCATGATGCCGCACCTCGTCGTCAGAACGCGAGCGCGGTCATCAGATCCTGCGCGGTGGCGGGCTTGAACAGCCGCAGGTCGAAGATCGTATGCTCGGCGCGCCGCTCGACGTGCGCTTCGGGCAGCGCGGTCAGCGCGACGATCTTCATCGCAGGCCGGCTGCCGCGCAGCTGCTTGGCGAGCGTGAAACCGTCGATGCCGGGCATGTTGAGATCGACGATCGCCACGTCCGGGTCGAACTCCGGGGCCAGCGCGATCGCAGTCGCGCCGTCGTAGACCGGAAGGACGGTGTGTCCGAGCAGACGCAGCAGCGCCGCGACGGAATTTGCGACGTCGCGATTGTCGTCGACGACGAGCACGCGGTGCGGGGCGAAGGCGTCCATGAACCTCTCCGAAGAACATGGGCCGCCCCGGTGGAGCCCTGTTCGACGCCGCCAAGCATAGATGGCGGCGCCGCTCGTCACAACACCTCTTCCAATTATTTCGCGACAGGAGTAAAACGCCCGCCAATACCCAAGGTCGGGTAGTCGTCTTGCTTGGCACGCGTCTCGCGGTTCAGCGACCCCCGAATGATGAACCGCAACACGGGCCGGCAAGCGAGCGATTCGTCGCTCGACAACTAAAACACAGGGACGAATCCTCGAGGGCGGCATCCCGGCCGCCCTCTTTTTTTCTACCCGCGAAGCGCCGCGAGCAGCTTGTCGTGCACGCCGCCGAAGCCGCCGTTCGACATCACCACGATCTCATCGCCTTCGCGCGCCGCGCCCGCGACCGCGGTGACGAGCTGCGGCAGCTCGGTGAACACCTTCGCGCGTGCGCCGAGCGGCGCCATCGCGGCGGTGAAATCCCACTTGAGCTGATCGGGCTGGAACAGGAACGACAGATCGGCGCCGAGCAGCGACGCCGCGAGCTCGTGCTGATGCACGCCGAGCTTCATGGTGTTCGAGCGCGGCTCGAGCACGGCGAGGATGCGCTTGCCGGGCGCGTGCGCGCGCACGCCGGCGAGCGTCGTGGTGATGGCGGTCGGATGGTGCGCGAAATCGTCGTAGACGTTGATGCCCTTGACGCTGCCGCGCAGCTCGAGGCGGCGCTTCACGTTCTTGAACTCGCCGAGTGCTGCGATCGCGCGCTGCGGCTCGACGCCAACATGGCGCGCCGCGGCGATGGCGGCGAGCGCGTTCGCGACGTTGTGCGATCCGAGCAACGTCCAGCGCACGACGCCTTGCGAGGCGCCGCGGAAGCTCACTTCGAACGCGCTGCCGTCGTCCTTGACCAGCTTCGCCTGCCAATCGCCGGAGCCGTGGAACGTCTCGACCGGCGTCCAGCAGCCCATCTTCATCACGCGATCGAGCGCGAGCTCGGTCGCGTTGCGCACGATGAGCCCGCTGCCGGGCACCGTGCGCACGAGGTGATGGAACTGCCGCTCGATCGCCGCGAGGTCGGGGAAGATGTCGGCGTGGTCGTATTCGAGGTTGTTGAGCACGCACGTGCGCGCGCCGTAGTGCACGAACTTGCTGCGCTTGTCGAAGAAGGCGGTGTCGTACTCGTCGGCCTCGACGACGAAGTGCTTGCCCTCGCCGAGCCGCGCCGACACGCCGAAGTTCGCGGGGATGCCGCCGATGAGGAACCCGGGCTTGAGTCCCGCGTGCTCGAGGATCCACGCGACCATGCTGGTCGTCGTCGTCTTGCCGTGCGTGCCGGCGATCGCGACGACGTGACGTCCGCGCAGTAGCACCGACAGCCACTGCGGACCCGACGTGTAGGGCAAGCCCTGATCGAGCGTGTACTCGATCGCAGGATTGCCGCGGGTCACCACGTTGCCGACCACGACCATGTCGGGCGCGGGCTGCAGATGCTCGGGCTTGTAGCCTTCCATCAGCTCGATGCCGAGCTGCTGCAGCTGCGTCGACATCGGCGGATAGACGTCCTTGTCGGAGCCGCTGACCTTGTGACCCGCCGCGCGCGCGAGCGCCGCGAGTCCGCCCATGAACGTGCCGCAGATGCCGAGGATGTGGATGTGCATGCGTGGAGAACTCAACCGAGCGCCGAGCGCACGATCGCCGCGGCGAAGCTCGAGACGATCATCTGCACGAGCACGAGCGTGATGACGACGAGCACGCCCGCGGCGGCGCTGAAGTCGCCGGCCTGGCGGAAGATGTTGGCGAACACCGCGATGCTCCAGAAGAACACGACGTCCCAGCCGAGCGCGACGCTCATCGGCACCTGGATCTCCGGCGCGACGCCGGTGCGCGCGCGCTCGAGCATCGCGGGATCGTTCATCACCTTCAGGAATTCCGGCGCGCTCTGGAATGCGATCGGCAGCGTGATCAGGCAGAACGCGATGCCCACGCCCATCAGCGCGCCGAAGGTCTGGTCGAAGCGGTTCGGCAGCTTGCGCAGGTTGAGCAGCGTCTGCGAGAGCGACGCCACGACCGCGACGGAGACGATCGCGACCGCGATCGCCACCGGCATCGGCACCAGGATCCTGAGCAGAAGCGCCGTCGCGATCGCGCACAACGCGGCGAGCGCGCGCGAGAGCTGCGGCGAATAGGGAAAGTCCTGCGGACCTGCCTGGAAAAACAGGATCTGCAGCGTTCGCCAGGCGGCGTTGGCGACCATCGACGGCCTATCGGAAGCGGAATCGGGCGCTATTATCGCGGCTTCTCATGAGCAATGCCCTGATCGCTTCCGCCGACCAGCTCGCCGAGCGCGCCGCGCGCTGGGCGCGCGCGCCGTGGCTCGCGCTCGACACCGAGTTCGTGCGCGTCGACACCTACTACCCCAAGCTCTGCCTGATCCAGGTGAGCGACGGTGTCGGAGCCGATTGCGTCGACATCCTCGCGCTGCCGCAGCCGAAGTCGTTGCTGGCCGTGCTCGACGATCCGGGCATCGTCAGCGTGCTGCACGCGGCGAGCCAGGACAACGAAATCCTGGTGCAGCTCAACGGTCGCGTGCCTTCGCCGATCTTCGATTCGCAGATCGCGGCGACGCTGCTCGGCATCGGCGACCAGATCGGCTACGCCGCGCTGGTCGAGAAACGCCTCGGCATCGCGGTCGACAAGAGCCTCGCGCGCACCGACTGGTCGCGACGCCCGCTGAAGGAGAACGAGATCGCCTACGCCGCCGACGACGTCCGCCATCTCGCACAGATGTATCCCGCGCTGCGCGAGGAGCTGCAGCAGCGCGGCCGCCTAGCGTGGCTCGAGGAGGACTGCGCGCGCATGAACGATCCGGAGCAATACCGCACCCATCCGCAAGACGCCTGGAAGCGGCTGAAGGGCATGCAGCGCCTGTCGCCGCAGGAGCAGTCGATCGCCGCCGCGCTCGCGGCGTGGCGCGAATCGGAGGCGCAGAAGCGCGACCGCCCGCGCAAATGGATCCTCGACGACGAGCCGATCTACAAGATCGCGCAGCGCGCGCCGCAGAACCTCGCGCAGCTCGAAGCGCTGAAGGTGCTGCCGCCGAAGACGCTCGAGCGCCACGGCAAGAGCCTGGTCGAGGTCGTGGCGAAGGCGCTTGCCGCGCGGGGACCAGCGGTCGCACCCGTCGAAGAGCTGACCGGCGCGCAGACGTCGCAGCTCAAGAAGCTGCAGGCCGTCGCGCAGGATTGCGCGGCGAAGCTCGGGATTCCGGCGTCGTACCTCGTGAGTCGCAGCGATCTCGCCGAGCTGCTGCGCAATGGCGAACACGCTGACATCGCGCTGCTGCAGGGTTGGCGGCGCGAAGCCGCCGGAGAGGATCTGCTGAAGCTCGTCGCCGCCTAGTGCGCCGGGATCCAGTCGGCGATCGACCAGGCGCATTCGCCCGCAGCCGCGCGCGCCGAGTGGCCGTCGATCTGCATGTGCATGCGCCCCGCGATGAGCTGGCGCAGCGACGACGCCGTCTCTGGATCCGCAGCGGAAAGATCCTCGAGCTCGTTCGGATCGCGGTCCAGCGCGTAGAGCTCTTCGCATCCGCTGCGGAAGCGATGCACTAGCTTGTAAGCGCCCTTGATGACGCTCACCGACCCGGCCCTGGGACGTTGCCCATTGGCGGTGAGCCCGAGCTCGAATGAGAATTTGGCGCGCGCCGTGCGATAGTCCTGTGATTGCAGTGCCGGCACCAGGGACTCGCCGTCGGCCCGCTCCGGGATCGGCAGGTGCAGCAGCTCCAGGAGAGTCGGCAGCAGATCGGCCTGCTCGGCGTTGCTCTGGATGTGCCGTCCCTGCTGCTGGCCGGGGAGCCGGATGAGCAGCGGCACGTGGATCAGCGCCTGGTGAAGCATGGGTCCAGCGTGCTCGTTCCAGCCCTTCTCGAACGACTCGCCATGATCGGCCGTGATGATCACGATCGCGTTGTCGAGCAGCCCCGCTTCGTCGAGCCGCTGCACGTACGAGCCGACGCCATCATCGGTGTAGGCCACGTACTCGTCGTAGCGCAGGCGCATGTGATCGACGGCTGTCTGCTGCTCGGGGCGGTAGAAGAAATGCGGGTTCAAGAAGTCCGGGACGGTGGTGAATTCGTCCGACGCGAGGAAGCGGTGCAGGAAGGGCGCCGGCGGAAGGTACGGCTGGTGCGGCGAGGTGAAATGCGTCCACAGGAACAGGGGCCGCCGGCCGCTTTGCACGACGCCCATCGCGGGATCGCTCACCATCTCCTGCGGGAACCAGTTGTCGTTGCGCTGCTTGCGCAACACCGACTTGAGCGGCTTGGCGAGCGAATCGACGAAGACCGACAGGTGCGCGCGCTCGAGCATGAGCACCGAGTCCTCGATCGGCCCGGCGTCGCGGCTGCGCACGTCCGAAACGTAGTCGAAGCCGTCGCCGAATCCCACTTCGAGCGGATGGGCCCGCGAGTTCGAGACGACGGCGGCGGTGACGTAGCCGTGCTCCCTCAGCAGACTGGCGATCGTCGGCACCGGGGCGGGCAAGCGGCCATTCATGTGCACCGCGCCGTGCGTTGGCGGGTACAGGCCCGTCAGCAGGGTCGTGATCGTCGGCGTCGTCCAGTTCGAGTTCGCGAAGAAGTTGTCGAACACGCTCGCCTGGCGGGCGAACGCCTCCAGACGCGGCGTCGTCGGCAGCGCATAGCCATAGAGCGACATGTCCTTGGCCGCCAGCGTGTCGATGCTGATCAGGATGACGTCGGGCGATCCGGGCGCGGCCGATCGCGCGCCGTCGCTGCCTTTCCAGCCGAACGGTCGGATCGCGGCGTGCCCGGTCACGACCACCAGGACCAGGCACCCGAGCGTCAGCACAAGTGCAGCGTTGTATCCGGCTGCAAGCGAGCCTGACAGCCAGTTCGCGCTCGCCTGCAAGCCGCGCCGCACCGCTGCAACCAGGATCAGCAACGCGAGCAGCGCCATGGATGCATCGACCGCCAACCCCGGCAAGGACACGCCCACGTTGCGAGCGGCACCCAGCGCCGCTCCGATCCAGTTGGCCACATAGGGGCCGAGGACGATCAGCGAGAGTGCGGCGTAGAACCAGACCACGCCCGAGAGGAACATCCGGGCGGACCGCTCTGAGAATCGCGCGACCAGCGCCACCAGCAACGCGATCGCAGCGCCGATCAGGATCGCGACAAACGCGTAGACGACCACCAGCAGCGCGGTGTCCTCGACCAGCATCTCGTGCGACATGTAGAGCGACTGCGAGCGCAGCGTGAACAGGCGCACGAGCGGCAGCTGCAGGAAGATCAGCAGCACTGCGATGTCGCCCGCCGTGCGCCGCCAGACCTCGCGGATCGAAAGGCTCATGGCTTCTCCAGCAGCCGATCGGCGATGCAGAGCTGCACGGCGTCGCGCGCGACCGGCCGGCAGGTGAATCCCAGCGACGCCGGCGACGCTGAGAACCGTTGCCACGACGGATCCTGCGCGAGCACGGGGTGATCGCGCAGGATCGGCGTCCAGGCGATGGCGTTGATCCCGTGGTCCGACAGGTAGCGATCGAAGGGCGCCGTCAGCGAAGTGGTGTCCAGGCTCTCGGTGACGCCCGGCACGTAGAACGCGAGGACCGCGTACGGATCCAGCAGGCGCAGATCCTTCCACTCGGGATGCGCGTTCAGCGCGCGGATGAGATCGACGCGATCGTGCGGCAGGCCTTGCGAGCTCTGCGCATAGCTCGGCTGAAGCAGCGCGGCGGCGACCGCGAGAACGGCAGCGATGCTGACGGCTGAGCGCCACTGCGTCGCGATGCCGCGCGGCGTCGCCACCGCGAACAGGATCATCATCGACAGCGAGGTCAGATAGTGCGGCCGCGGATAGATCACGAAGCACACCGGCAGCACGATCAGCGCCGCGCACGCCAGCATGACGAACGCCTCGTGGCGAAGCGGCGGCGCTGCAGCCGGCTCGCCGGCGCGGCCCGCCGCCAAGCGTTGAACGAAGGCGGCGAATCCCAGCAGCACGAGCGGAGCCAGCGGCAACATCCCGGCGGCAGCGCTCATCGGCGCCGGCGGCCGCAGATCGGTTGCGAGATTCGGCAGGAACAGCTTCAGGTTCGCGGCGACGTGATGCAGCATCATCCGCGGCTCGTGCCGGACGAAATCGAAGATCGATCCGTGCGCCGCGAGCTGCCGCATCGTCGCGGGCAGGTGCTGCACCATCTGCACGTCGCCGCCGGAGGAAACGCCGTCGCGCACGAGCAGGTTGCGAGCGACGTGCTGATAGAACGCAAGCTCCAGTCGAGCGCCTCCCATCGGCACCCCGAAAGCTGCGATGGCGATCGCCGCCGTGGCGAGCACGATGCCGAGCGCGATGATCCACGCTCGCCGATCCGACGGAGCCTCGCGGATCAGTCCCCAAATCCCCCAGACCAGCAACAAGGCAGCTGCGTAGTACAGCTCAGGGCGTACGTAAGCCGCCGCGAGCATGCCGAGCGTCAGGACGCACCAACGTGCCGGAAACGATCGGCCGAATCGCGCGATCGCGATGGTCGCCGTGAGGATCGCGACCGCGAAAGTTGCGACGCGCGGATACGCTTCGAGGTTTGCCTGGGACAGCAGCCATGCGAGCGCACCGAGCAGCGCCATGGAGAGACCTCCTCCACAGCTCAGGATCGCGAGGAAGATCAGCGCCGGCAGCGCGACGCCAAGGACATACGCATTGAGGAAGTAGACGTCGATCGGCGTGGACGCGATCTTGCCGAGGAACTTGAGCCAGATCAGGTAGAGCGGCGCCCATTCCGCCGGGAGGTTCGACAGGGAGCGATGCAGCCCGTTGTAGATGTAGTCGTTGTCGTCGTGGCTGGTGATGTCCAGGACTGACGCGTAGGTCGAGTACGGACCCAGCACGTGCAGCGCGATCAGCAGCAGCAAGCCGAGCGCCGCCGCGGGGTACGCCCACTGCGCCCACGGCGGGCCGCGCCATGCGGACATCACTTTCAACCTACCCCCCTGTGGTTCTGCGCCCGCTGCCGATCCCGGCGCGCTTCGATGGATTCTACTGCGGCGGCGGCGACGCGCCGTTGCCGATGTTCTTGTCGAGGAACGCAGCCAGCTTGTCGAGGAACTCGACGTTGTTCTCGTCCTTCCAGAAACCGTGCCCTTCGTGGGCGACCTCCATCCACTCGTACGGCTTGCCGGCCTTCTCGAGCGCCTTGCGCAGCTTCTTCGCTTGGCTGAACGGCACGCGACGATCCTCGGTGCCGTGGACGAGGAACACGGGCGCTTTCAGGCGATCGACATAGTTGATCGACGACTGCGCGGCGAGCTCCTTGCTGTCGGTGCCGATCGCTTCGTCGAGGTAGTTGCGTCCGATCAGCCATTGGGCGCCGTCGGTATCGGAGATTTGCGAAGGCAGGTCGTAGACGCCGGCGAACGCCACGCCGCACTGGTAGAGATCGGGCTCGCGCACGAGGCTCATCATCGTCGCGTAACCGCCCCAGCTCGCGCCGAAGATGCACATGCGCTGCGGATCGGCGATGCCTTGCGCAATCGCCCAGCGCGCCGCGTCGGTGATGTCGTCGATCATCAGCGTGCCCCAATGGCGATAGCCTGCGTGCTCGAACGCGTAGCCGTAGCCGCCGGAGCCGCGGAAGTTCGGCTGCAGCACGTCATAGCCGCGGTTGGCGAGGAACTGCGCCCAATGGTCGAGCGGTCCCCACACCCAGGTGTCGTGGATGCCGCTGTGCGGGCCGCCGTGCGGCAGCACGACCAGCGGCGCCTTCCCCAACGTGCCCGCGCCCTTGGTGAGGATCGCGTGGATGACCGTGCCGTCGCGCGCCGTGTACTCGACGACCTTGCGCGGCTGCATCTGCCGCGGATCGATCCAGTCGCGCGTCGCGATCAGGAACTCGGCTTTCTGGGTTGCGCGATCGAACAGGTAGAAGTCGCCGGGATTGCGATCGCTTTGCGCGTGCAGGACGAGCTTGCTGCCGTCCTCGGTCTCGCTGGTGACCGTGAGGCGCTGGTCCGGGAACGTGTTGTGCAACGCCTTCATCAGCTTGACGTCGGGATCGTCGCTCGCGAAATAGGCAGCCTTCTCGCTCGCCGTGCGTGCAACGCCGATCGGGCGCCGCGAGCCGTCGTGCGAGAAGAGGATCTCGCTGGCGTTCAGCCCTTCGTCGCAGCCGATCTCCTTGAACTGGCGCGTCGCGAGCACGATCTCGTCGAGGCACCCGCGATTCGTCGCATCGCTCACGATGGTGAACGCGGACTTGCCGTCGCCGCTGATGAAAGCGTGGTCGAGCTGCTTCGGCGGGCCGTTGGGGAATTCGAGCTCGACCCAGTCGCTCTTGTCGTCCGACCAGACATAGCCGTGGTACTTGCTGTTGCGATCGTTCGCATAGGCGAACAGCGGCTTGCCGTTGTCGTCGGCGGCGACGTCGAACGGCGGATAGCCCGGGACGATGCCGACCTTCGCTTTCGCGCCGGAGCGCACGTCCAGCTTGTAGATGGTGACGAAGCCGCCGTCGCCGCCGATCCACGGGTAGCTCGCAATGAGCGCGTGGATGGGATCGCGCGGCAGCGGGTCGATCATCTCGCCGAATGCCCAGTCCGCCACCGCGCCAGGACCATGGGCGCCGAGACTGTTGTTGCCGCGATAGCCGAACAGATAGATGGAGCCGGAGCCGTCGGCCTTCACGCCCCACAGCTCGCCGGTCAACGCCGGGATGTCGAGCGGACCGACGCGGGTTTCCGCCTCGACGACGACGCGATCGGGGCCGACCCACCAGAAGTCGCCGACATGCTCGTCGCGATTGAGCCGCATCGACGCGCTGATCTTGTGCGTCTTGAGATCGATGATGCCGAGCGCGATCTGATCGCCGAGCCAATGTCGCACGGCCACGTAATCGCCGTTCGGCGAGATCTTCGCGGCGATGAACACCGACTTCCTGGCGAAGTCGATCGTCGGGATCGGCTTCGCAGACGTGGACGCAGGCTCGGCGTGCGCGACGGCAGCGAGCAGAACGGCGCCGAACAGCGCCGCAAATCCTGGCTTGGACATCCCCCGATCCCCATGCGGACCTTGCCGCACGTTAAGCCCGCGCCCGCCGGCTCCCTGCCGACCGCGAAGATTTATCTACAGCCGGCCGGATCCTTCAGCCGAGCACTTTCTCGATGCGGTTGAAGATGTCGTCCATCGAGCCTTCGCCGTCGACCGCGGCGAACTTGTTCTGCTGCTTGTAGTAGTCGACCAGCGGCGCGGTCTGGTCCTGATAGACCTTGAGGCGCTTGCTGATCACTTCCTCGTTGTCGTCCGGGCGCTGCACGAGCTCGCCGCCGTCGTGATCGCAGATGCCCTGCTTCTTCGGCGGGCTGTAGTAGACGTTGTAGAGATGGCCGCAGACGCTGCAGGTGCGCCGGCCCGTGAGCCGCTTGATCAGGCCGTCGAACTTCACGTCCAGCAGGATCGCCTTGTGCAGCGGCTTGCCCTCGGCCTCGAGCATCTTGTCGAGCGCCTGCGCCTGCGCGAGCGAGCGCGGGAAGCCGTCGAGGATGAAGCCGAAGCTGGTGTCCTTCGAGCGCAGCCGCTCGCGGATCATGCCGATGACGATGTCGTCGGCGACGAGCTTGCCGGCGTCCATCGCGGCCTTGGCCTTGCGGCCGAGCTCGGTGTCGGCGGCGACGGCGGCGCGCAAGAGATCGCCGGTGGAGATCTGCGGGCTCGCGTATTCCTCCATCAGCCGGCGCGCCTGCGTGCCCTTGCCCGAGCCGGGTGCGCCGAGGAAAACGATTCTCATGAGCCGTCCCTGTGGAGGTTGTTGTGTACGGCGGCGGAGCTTTCAGCCGCGAGGCGGCGATTATAATCCGCGGCGAAAAAGAACCGAGACGCGCCATGCCCCGCAACGCGTTCTACGCCCAGTCCGGCGGCGTCACCGCCGTGATCAATGCCTCGGCCCAGGCCGTGATCGAGACGGCGCGCAAGCATCCCGACAAGATCGGCAAGGTCTTCGCCGGCCGCAACGGCATCATCGGCGCGCTCACCGAAGACCTGATCGACACCTCGGCCGAATCCGCCGAAGCGATCGCGGCGCTGTCGAAGACCCCCGCCGGCGCATTCGGATCGTGCCGCCACAAGCTCAAGGGCTTCGACAAGAACCTCGCCGAGTACGAGCGCCTCATCGAAGTGTTCAAGGCGCACGACATCGGCTACTTCTTCTACAACGGCGGCGGCGACTCGGCCGACACGTGCCTCAAGGTGTCGCAGCTCGGCGAGAAGCTGGGCTATTCGATCAAGGCGATCCACGTCCCGAAGACGATGGACAACGACCTGCCGCTCACCGACACGTGCCCCGGCTTCGGCTCGGTCGCGAAGTACACGGCGGTGTCGATCCGCGAAGCGAGCTTCGATCTCGCGTCGATGGCGAAGACCTCCACCAAGGTGTTCATCCTCGAAGTGATGGGCCGTCATGCAGGCTGGACGGCGGCGGCCGGTGGTCTCGCCGCGGAAAAGGACGGCGACGGTCCGCAGGTCATCCTGTTCCCCGAGATCGTGTTCGACGAGGCGAAATTCCTCGCGAAGGTCGACGCGACGGTGAAGAAGGTCGGCTGGTGCACCATCGTCGCGAGCGAAGGCCTGCACGCGCCGTCCGGCGAATTCCTCTCCGAAGCCGGCGGCAAGGACGCGTTCGGTCATGCGCAGCTCGGCGGCCTTGCGCCGCTGCTCGCGAACATCGTCAAGGAGAAGCTCGGGCTGAAGTATCACTGGGCCGTCGCCGATTACCTGATGCGCGCGGCGCGGCACATCGCATCGAAGACCGATCTCGAGCAGAGCTACGCGGTCGGCAAGCACGCGGTCGAGCTCGCGATCGCGGGCAAGTCAGGCGTGATGGTCAGCATCGTGCGTAAGTCGGACGCGCCGTACGTCTGGGAGGTCGGCGAGGCGCCGCTCGACCAGGTCGCCAACGTCGAGAAGAAGATGCCGCGCGACTACATCACCGGCGACGGCTTCCACATCACCGAGAAGTGCCGGAATTATCTCTCCCCCCTGATCCAGGGCGAGGATCTGCCGCCATTCAAGAATGGCCTGCCGCAGTACATCGTGCTGAAGAACGCCGCCGTGCCGAAGAAATGCAAGGCGTTCGAGGTCAAGAAATAGCCAATTTGCACCGGCTCGCGTGTTAGAATCGCGCGCCTTTCAAGGGTGCCGGCGGCTGATTCACACGCCCTCCCCGGGCACCCCAGATTGAATTAACGCAAGAAACCCAACAGGGAGTCCTACACATGCTGGTGCAATACGGTCTTTGGATCGCGCTGGGCTGTGCCGTTGCCGCGATCGTCTACGGAATCGTCTCGGTGCGCTGGATTCTCGCGCAGCCGGCGGGCAATGCCCGCATGCAGGAAATCGCCGCCGCCGTGCAGGAAGGCGCGATGGCCTATCTCAATCGCCAGTACACGACGATCGGCATCGTCGGCGCGATCCTGTTCGTGGTGCTCGGCCTCGCCCTGAACTGGTACACGGCGATCGGCTTCCTGATCGGCGCCGTGCTCTCGGGCGCGACCGGCTACATCGGCATGAACATCTCGGTGCGCGCGAACGTGCGCACGGCGCAGGCCGCGCACAACGGCATGAACGCGGCGCTCGCGGTCGCGTTCCGCGGTGGAGCGATCACCGGCATGCTCGTCGTCGGCCTCGGCCTGCTCGGCGTCGCGGGCTACTACTTCGCGGTCTCGTCGATGTCGACTCAGGAAATCGCGCTGCACGCGCTGGTCGGCCTCGCGTTCGGCGGCTCGCTGATCTCGATCTTCGCGCGACTCGGCGGCGGCATCTTCACCAAGGGCGCCGACGTCGGCGCTGATCTCGTCGGCAAGGTCGAAGCGGGCATCCCGGAAGACGATCCGCGCAATCCGGCGGTCATCGCCGACAACGTGGGCGACAACGTCGGCGACTGCGCCGGCATGGCGGCCGACCTGTTCGAGACCTACGC
>Ga0070741_10005898_pt1 | contig 26724 bp, 26 predicted proteins | sample Coa_R1_4_FD_66440 | JGI IMG/M metagenome (GOLD analysis project Ga0070741, IMG submission 66440) | Surface soil microbial communities from Centralia Pennsylvania, which are recovering from an underground coalmine fire - Coalmine... | ecosystem: Environmental > Terrestrial > Soil > Unclassified ... | reverse complement strand
GACGCCGGTCTTGTTTTCGGTTGCAAACCCGGCTGCTTGCGCCGAAATTGTGTAAGTTCCAAGATCAACCGCATCAAAGCGGTAGATGCCGGCGGAGTTCGTGGTTGTTTGACGTAATGCGCCGGTGCCCTGTTGGGTAATTTTGACAGTGGCATTTGAAACCACCGCGCCTGAGCTGTCCGCAACGGTCCCGGTGAGGGCACCGCGGCTGGTCTGGGCTATCGCGTTAATAGACAATGCAAGACTGACGATGCAAAAGAACCAAAGAGAGAATTTGGGAAATTTCATGAACGCCTCCTCCAAGTGACGTTCAGGCAGGCCGCGCGGAGAGTAGGGAGATTTGCGGTCTTTCTGAAGTTAGTTTTAGTTTCGGTCGAAACCAGTTGGGCCAGAATTACTCAATACTTTTACAGTCCAATTACAGTCGATTTGCTGGAAGTGCCCCTCCAGGATGCTATCCAGACGCCCCCATTCAATCACTTACATATGTCTTCCACAAGTGAAATTTGTGAATTTTGTCCATCGAAATCCGTGATGCTAAAGGGCGCCATTTTCAGTGTTGCAATGAACATGTGCTGTGGACGTAACGTTGTAAATTAAATGTAAAATTTATAAAAGAGTTTCCAGCAGCACTTTTACGCGCATCTATCAATCAAGAGCGCGTTTAGCCTGTAAAATAGCCAAGGATTTGTATTCGAGATTTGGGTTCAGAGATACAAGTCTCGGATTGCAGTCAAATCAATTACGAACAGCTCTAATTACCTCTAGATAGATATTATGTTTGAGAATCTCTCAGAAAAACTTCAACGCGCGTTCAAAAATCTTCGTGGACAGGGCAAGCTGACCGAAGAAAATATCGGCGAGGCGCTGCGTGAAATCCGCCTGGCGCTGCTCGAAGCCGATGTCAACGTCAAAGTCGTCAAGCAATTCATCGACGAGGTGAAGGCCAAGGCCTTAGGCACCGAGGTCATGACCGCGCTCTCGCCCGCCGAGCAGATCGTTAAGCTGGTGCGCGATGAGATGGTCGAGATATTAGGCAAAGACACGGCCAAGCTCAAGTTTGCTTCGCAGCCCCCGACGGTTGTGCTGATGGCGGGGCTGCAGGGTTCCGGTAAGACCACCACCACCGGCAAGCTGGCCGCGTGGCTCAAGAAGGGCGGACACCGCCCTATGCTGGTCAGCGTTGACGTTTATCGTCCCGCAGCGCGCCAGCAGTTGAAGGTCGTCGCCGACGCCATTGCTGCCCATATCTACGAAGGCAAGGTCGAAGGGGAAGCCAACACGGCCACCGTGGAACGTTTGGCCAAGGAAGCGCGGCGCGAGGCGGTGAACAACGGCTGCGATGTGCTGATCGTGGATACCGCCGGGCGTCTGCACATCGACGACCAGCTCATGGTAGAGATGCAGTCGCTGAAGAAGCTGCTGAATCCGGCTGAGATCCTGTTCGTGGCCGACTCCATGACCGGACAGGACGCGGTTAAATCTGCCGATGAATTCCACAAGAAGCTTACGCTCACCGGCGTGGTGCTCACCAAGATGGATGGCGACGCCCGCGGCGGCGCCGCGCTTTCCATCCGCAATGTTACCGGGCAGCCTATCAAGTTCATCGGCATCGGCGAAAAATACGATGCCCTCGAGCCATTTCATCCCGACCGCATTGTGGGCCGCATTCTTGGCATGGGCGACATTCTTTCGCTCATCGAACGCGCCGAAGAAACCATGGACCGCAAGAAGTCCGAGGAGTTCGCCAAGAAAGCCCTGGGCGGCGACGGCTTTTCTCTGGAAGACTTCCGCGACCAGTTGCGCCAGGTCAAGAAGATGGGATCGTTGCAGAGTATTGTGAAAATGTTGCCCAACGTCGGGCCATTCCAGGGCTTGCAGAAGGCATCTGACAATATTGACGAGAAGCAGTTGGTGCGCACCGAGGCGATCATCAATTCCATGACTTCGCATGAGCGCGAGCATCATGAAGTCATCAATGGCAGCCGACGCAAGCGCATCGCCCGCGGTTCGGGAACTTCGGTGCAGGAAGTCAATCAGTTATTGCGCCAATATGCGCAGATGCGCAAAATGTTCAAGAGTATGAGCAAGTCCGGATTCATGCAGAAACGTTTAGCAGGCATCAAACTGCCTGGGATGTGATATGTTCCATGCTCGTCTCCACCGCACGTCTGACTGGCACAGGAGGACTGGGTTGCGACATCAGCGTAATTCAAGAATTTTGCAGCTTCTAATCTGCGGCGCGTTACTGTTGCTGCGCGCCTCCCCAGTTTATGCTGCCCAGTGCTGCTCGCACGGGGAATTGCAGCCTCCTGCGCCTTCCCTCGAGCACGGCTACCAGTTGGCCTACAACCTGGATTTTGCCGCCGCGCAGCAGGAATTTTCCGCCTGGGAAAAACTTCACCCGGAGAACGCTCTTGGCCCGGTTTCAGAGGCCGCCGGCCTGCTGTTTTCCGAGTTCGACCGCCTGGGAATATTAGAGTCACAGCTGTTCACGAAAGACTCCAACTTTGAAAAACGCAAGAAGCCGGTTCCGGACCCGGCGCTCCGAGACCGTTTCGAAACCGCGCTGGTGCGTGCCGATGCGCTCGCCAAGTCACAGCTTGAGAAAGAACCCAACAATACCGACGCGCTTTTCGCCCAGGCGCTCACTAACGGACTGCGCGCCGACTACACCGCCCTCATCGAAAAGCGCAACATCGCGTCCCTGGGGTACACCAGAGATGCCAATGCGGCGGCGAAAAAACTGCTGAAGATCAATCCCCAGTATTACGACGCTTACCTGGCAACTGGACTGAACGACTATATTGTCGGCAGCCTGGCCGCGCCCGTCCGCTGGTTCCTGCACGTTGGAGGATACGAAGGCGACAAGAAGACCGGCATCAGCGAATTGAAACTCGCCGCCGAACATGGCCGCTTCTTTGCCCCCTTTGCCAGAATGCTTCTTGCGGTGACCTACCTGCGCGATAAAGACCCCGGGCGCGCCCGCCAACTGCTGGCAGGTCTGCGCGACCAGTTTCCCGCGAATCCATTGTTTGCCCGCGAGATCGCCCGCCTCGATCACAATCATGGCGGTGGCGGCGAATAAAGCTTATTCACCACAAAAGACACAGAGACACAGAGAAAAATTGAGTCATTGGGTCATGGGGACCTTGGATGATTGACGATCCTCCTATCAATGTCGCGCGAAATTCTTCATACAAATTTCATTGATCCGGCCTGAGGCCCGCGGCATCTATACTTGAGACCATCAAAAGATTCGAGGTTAGGCATGCCTTCCAAATTACCCATAGATCAGCCGCCGCAGAACGAAGCTGAAAGCCGAGAAGAGCACGAGCGCGCACTGGATAAAACTCTCGCTGACACCTTCCCCGCCAGCGACCCGCTGTCTTCGATTCCAGATCCTTCAGTTTCTGATCCTGCAAGCGAAGACCCACAGGCGGCGTGAAGGAAACACCGTATCCGCGGCGAAAAGCTTTTGCCTTTCTCTGCCCTCAGCGTCTTTATGATGGAAGGGTCGTCAATGATTCAATGGTCCGATGACCCAATGACTCAATTCTTCTCTGTGCCTCTGTGTCTCTGTGGTAAATGACTCGCCACCACCGTAAACCCCTGATGCAAATCTCCCACCGCTACTTCGAACTCACCCGGTTCCAGCACAGGCTTGTTCTCTGGACCAATGAATGTAAGGTCATCGCGGTCGAGTGTGAATTTGAGTTCTTTGCTTTCGCCAGACGAGAGCGAGATTTTAGCGAAGCGCTTCAGCCGCTTCACTGGCGGAGTAATCGTGGCGAACTTTTGCGTAAGGTAGAGTTGCACAACTTCTTTTCCGCCGCGGTCTCCTGTGTTTTTGACCGTGATTGATACCTGCAGGGGCTGGTTTGCGCTCACTTGTGTTGCGCTCAGGCGCAGGTCGGAATACTGGAAGGTGGTGTAGCTTAACCCGTCTCCAAACTGAAATTCCGGCTGAAAAGCTGTCGGTCCGGAATCGGCATTAGGATCTTCCGAGAAGCGGTGATCATAGGTGAGCAGGGCATTGGGGTGGCTGGGATAAGTGTAGGGAAGCTTGCCATCGGGATTGTAGTCACCAAAGAGGACATCGGCAACCGCCTGGCCGCCCGCATTGCCAGGATTCGGCGCCAGCATGATCGCCTTGGCCAGGCCGGTAATGCGGTGAATGATGCGCGGGCGGCCCTCGGTCATGACCAGTACAATCGGCTTGCCGGCCGCGGCAACCTGCTCCGCCAACCGCAGTTGCGGCTCCGGTAATGTCAGGTCGTCGATATTGCCCGGACCCTCCGCATACGACATCTCTCCCAGGCAAAGAATGACCACGTCGGCGTTTTTAGCGGCTTCAACGGCGGCAGCAATATCCAGTTCTTTGTCTAACGAGGTTCCTGGCACGTAGACAACATTCTCGCTTCCCGCTTTTGCTTTCACCGCTCCGAGGATGGTCGGCTTGTCTTTCGGGTAAAGTGCAGTCTCGCCTCCCTGCCAGGTGTAGGTCCATCCATTGTTCATGGGAACCAGGGAGTCGGCTCCAGGCCCGGTCACAAGAATTTTCCGGGAAGGCGTAAGCGGCAAGAACTTATCGGCATTCTTAAGCAGAACAATGGATTCGTGGGCAGCCTGCAAGGCGGTTTTCTGCGCCTCCGATGAGCCCAATTGCACACCCGATTTCACGCCCAGCAAGGGGTCGCGGAACAACCCCAGCTCCATCTTCAGGGTAAGAATGCGGCGCACCGCCTGGTCAATACGGCTCATAGGCACCGCGCCCTCTTTCACCAGTTCCACTAAAAGATTACTGAAGCTGTAATCGCGCGGAACCATGCTCATGTCAACCCCGGCCATGATAGTTATGCGGGTGGCTTGCTTTTCCGTGGCGGCATAGTGGTGAAGCGTGACCAACCTCTTGATGTCTTCCCAATCTGAAACCACCACTCCCTTAAAGCCCAACTCCTTGCGCAGCACATCGGTCAACAGGTAATGATTGGCATGGCCGGGAACGCCATTCACTTCACCGGAATCCACCATCACAGAGTGTGCGCCGGCCTTCACTGCTTCGGCGAAGGTAGGCAGAAAATACTCTCGCAGTGTGATCTCTGGAATCAGCGCCGGAGTTCGATCGTGTCCGCTGCGGGGAAAGCTATAGCCAACATAGTGCTTGAGACAGGCGGAGACTTGAGTTGGCGAATCAGGATCGTTGCCTTCATATCCGCGCACGGCGGCCACGCCCATTACTTTGGGCAGATAAACATCTTCGCCGAAGGTCTCGTAGAAGCGCGACCATAGGGGCTGCCTTCCGATGTCGAGGATGGGCGAGAACGTCCACGGGATACCGCTTGCCCGCGTCTCAGCGGCGGCAATGTGCTCGGTTCGGAGCATGAGTGCAGGGTCCCATGTCGCAGCCATGCCAATGGGTTGCGGGAACAGCGTGGCCTCGCGGATGTAGTTTGCGCCATGGATGGTATCAATGCCGTAGAGGATTGGAATCTTGAGCCGCGATTTGGCCGCTTCCGCCTGAATCTGGCCCAGCATCTCATGCCATCGTTCCAGAGGGAGCGCTTCGTCGTAGACGTTGAGAAACGATCCTACCCCGTACTCGGCGATGGCTTTCTTCAATTTTTCCGGATTGATCTTGATCTCCTGATTGTGGCCGTCGGAGATCATCAGAATATCGAGCTGCGTCATCTGTCCGACTTTTTCTTTCAGGGTCATCTGCGATAACAGCTTCTCAACAGCGGGGGAATAGTCTTTTACTGATCCGCGAGGCGTGATGTTATTCAGCAGAAACTGCTGGCTGTCGAGCACATCGGTTTGAGCGGAGGCCTGTTGGTCTGGCGCAGCTTGGGAATCCGAGGTTCCTTGCTGAGCAGCAAGCGGAATCGAAAGAGTAAGGGAAAAGCAGGCAATAGACAGGGCTAGAACTCGCTGTAGAGTGGTCATAGTCGGAAGCTTGTCGGAAACGCCACATTCTACAACGTGCAGGCATTAGCTTCCTATTGCATGATTGTGCCAAGACTGCGTTTCTCCGCGGTGAAATTGGCATGAACCTCTCGAGAAATCCAATATTGCCAAACCCGCTCCTTTTACGTGATAATACTTGTTTGTCTATAGCCAGATGACCCCACGGTCAGTCTTGCCACAGATGGACAAAGCCGTGGAGGGCGCAAGGTGCGCCGGCCAGCAAGTTTTCCTAGTCATAGAAAGGACAAGTTTTTCAGTGTTAATGATTCGTTTGGCGCGCATAGGTGCGCGCAAAAAGCCGTATTACCGTATCGTCGTGATCGAAAAAGATCGTGCCCGTAACGGCCGCTCGGTGGAGGTTGTAGGCACCTACAACCCGCGTACGTCACCGGCAACCGTCAATCTCAAACAGGACCGCATTGAGCACTGGGTCTCCAAGGGCGCAAAGATGTCGGAGACAGTCGGCAAGCTCGTCTCCAAGCAGGCGCAACCGGCCGAGCCGGCTCCTGCCGCCTAAGGTTCGTGTTAGCTGTTGGGCTTTAAATTTTATGGAGTTCCCTCGGCTCTAGAAAAAATCAGGAGTGCTGTCACATATGACAGGCGAACCGGGTGGGGACATGCGAGCGCTGGTGGAGCAGATGGCCAAGGCGCTCGTCGACGAACCAGATAAAGTTGCCGTTGACCTTGTGCCAGGAGACGGGGAGAACGTGGTCTTGGAACTGCGCGTAGCGCCCGCCGATCTCGGCAAGGTGATCGGAAAACAGGGGCGCACGGCGCGTTCCATGCGCACCATTCTGGGTGCAGCCGGCATGAAGCTGCAAAAACGCTTCACGCTCGAAATCATGGAGTAGCGCGTATCAGCGAAGGGTTTGTCACCATTGCGCGTGTCCTCAAACCCCAGGGACGGCGCGGCGAAGTTGCTGCCGAATTGCACACCGATTTCCCCGAGCGCTTTGCCGAACAGCAGCGCTTCTTTCTCCTTCGAGCGGATGGGCAACGGGAAGAGCTGGAATTGGAAGAGCACTGGCCGCATAAAGGCCTGGTGGTCCTTAAGTTCCGCGGCATCGACTCCATCAACCAGGCCGAGCTGCTGGCCAACGCCCAGGTGCAGGTTCCAGCCAGCGAGCGAAAGCCGCTCGAAACCGGCACGGAGTACATCAGCGACCTGGTAGGCTGCCACGTGATAGACCTGAGTCAGGGAGCGGCTGAGATTGGCACTGTACGCGATGTACAGACCGGCGCTGGCGAAGCCCCACTGCTGGTGCTGGAACAAGGGAAGAGAGAAATTCTTCTCCCATTCGCGGCCCAATACCTGAAAAAGGTAGATGTGGCCGCCAGGCGCATTGAAATGATTTTGCCGGAGGGTATGCTGCAGCTCGATGCTCCTCTTTCAAAAGAGGAAAAAGAGCGCCAGGCCCAAGGGGAATAATTTTGCGGTCGTTAGAATGAAGTTCGAGATCATCACGATTTTCCCGGACTTTTTCCGCGGGCCGTTGCAGCATGGCATCGTGCGGCGGGCGCTGGAAGCTGAAATCATTGACGTCCGCGTGCATGATTTGCGGGCCTTTACACACGACCGGCACCGCACCGTGGATGACCGGCCCTTTGGCGGGGGCGAGGGCATGTTGCTCAAGCCCGAGCCGATTTTTGAGTGCGCCGAATCGCTGGCCGTAAGCCCGCGTGAGGTGAGGATTGCGGGCCGGGCGACAGAATCGGTCATATTGCTTTCTCCGCGGGGAGAGTTGCTGACTCAGGATGTAGCCGCGCAATTGGCTAAGCTCGATCGGCTGGTACTGATCTGCGGCCGCTACGAGGGTGTGGATGAACGCGTAAGCGAGCACCTGGCTGACCGCGAGATTTCGGTCGGCGATTACATTCTAAGCGGCGGCGAACTACCCGCCGCCCTGGTTGTAGACGCCGTGAGCCGGTTACTGCCGGGAGCGCTGGGCAATGAAAGCTCAGCCCGGCAAGAGTCGTTTACGGCCGCCGCAAGCAGTGCGCGAAAAAAAGGCGCGGAAGAGAACGGTACACCCGCCGTTCCAGATTCGACCTGCGCCTCCGGCGGGCTGCTGGATTATCCGCAGTACACCCGGCCAGCGGATTTTCGCGGAATGAAGGTGCCAGACGAGCTGATCTCCGGCAACCACGATGAGATCCGCCGCTGGCGGCGCCACCGGGCCCTGGAAAAGACTTTTCATCGTCGTCCGGAGCTGCTGGAAAGGGTGGAGCTGAGCACGGAAGACAGGAATTTTTTACACAAGCTGCGGCGTCAAACCGCGAGCTAACAATTTTGGAAGGATTGAATCATGTCAACGGCAACATTACTCGACAAATTAAACGCTAAACTGCAGCGCAACGACATTCCCGAGTTTGTCCCCGGCGATACTGTCCGCGTGCATGTAAGGATTAAAGAAGGCGACAAAGAGCGCGTGCAGGCCTTTGAGGGCACCGTCATTGCCAAAACTCGCGGACCGCAGCGCAGCTTTACCGTCCGCAAAGTCAGCTTCGGTCAGGGCGTGGAGCGCATCTTCCCCGCTAACTCCAAGGTGATTGATAAAGTGGAAGTGATCCGTTCTACCCGTGTCCGCCGCGCCAAGCTGTACTACCTGCGTGGTCTGAAGGGCAAGGCTGCCCGGTTGATCGAAGTTGAGCGCGATAAGCCCAGTACCCAGCCACAAGCCACAAGTTCTAACCCAGAACAGAAGGTGTAAAAAGAGAAGGCGTAACTAGTGTGGCACAGTGCGGCGAGCCCCAAGGGGAAGAGCAGCGTTTGTTGTAGAGCATCCACGAGCCATGTTCCTCTCCCTGCTGTCATGTTGAGCGGACTGTAGGATCTCACAAAGAAGAGATTATTTCCTTGTAGCTTGTAACTTGTAGCTTGTAGCTGGTTATTTATCCGAGAGCACGGCCAGGCGCATCTGGCCGAGGTTGGTGACGTGCCTCATCAACATGTGGGCCGTTGATTGCGGGCCGCCATTCAACAGCTTGCGCAGCTTGCCACGTTCCTTCAAGTCAATCCCAATAATCTCAAAGCTCATCTGTCGCGGCTGCTCTTCGCGCATCAGGACAGCCGCGCGCACCTTGCGCACGCCCACTTGCAGCTCCAGGTTGGCTTCTGTGCCGTTGCCAACGCGGGTATTGGTAGTGCCGAATCCGCCGCCCAGGCTGATGCGATTCACCTGTAATTTCGACTGGCTGCGGGAGGTGCTGACCGTGCCCAAAAGTCTTGCCGTGGGCATCATCCGCGGATAGCGCCGCTGCCGCGACCAGGGACAGCTATTCACCGCATCCAACGGGCCGAAAGAAAGGTCGCTTTCGGTGAGGCCCCGGCCCATGGCAAACGAGCGGCCTTCAAGCGGGTCGATCATCAAGAGCGCCTGGGCGGCCGCAATGCGAAGCTCATGGGCATATTCCCAGCGCATTAACTTACGCGATTCAATCATGGTGCACAGCCGGTTGCTGGCTTTGGTCTCGCGCAGGCGGCCCAGAGCTTCCATGGCCTTGATGCGCAGGTAGTCGAAACCCTCGGTATCGTCATCGAAGGCGATCCGCATGAGCCGCGGGCTGGCCTCGCGGTCACCGCTCATCCCTAACTCGTCCAGCAATATGGGGAGCAGCACGGGGTCAATTTCATCCATGATCTTCAAGAGCAGCCGTCCGCGCTCGGAAGCGCCAGCGGCAGCGATGTGGCGCAAGATCATATCCTGATGGAAGCGGCTCCAAGTTTTTACGCGCCTGGGCAACACCTCTTCCAGGGCCGCTGTATCCAGCCGGCTGAGAACGCCCACGGTGAGCACGGCATCAGCGGGAGAGTCTCCCTTCAGTTTTTCTTTCATGTGCTGGATGGCATGCGGGCCAAGCTGCTTGATCAGAAAGAGAATGCGTTCACATTGATCGCGGCGCACGCTATGGTCAAACTGGCGCAGCAGCTTTTCCGTTGCCGTCTGCGGTATGCAGCGCAGCATTTCCAGCAGGTCGGCCGAAAGCTGGGGAGCGCGGGCGGCTTCGCCCACGAAATCATCCAACCGGTCAAGCACGCCGATGCGCGGCCGCAGGCGCTCGGCGAGCGCGGGGAACTTCTCTTTCAACTCGTCCACCGAAGCAATCGCCTGCTGAATGGCGGTGTACTGCCGGTTGCTGGTCGCTTCCTGGCTGAGCCGTACAAAGGTGGCGCTCAGGGCCTTCTGCAGATCCCCAACGGATTCCTGGATCAATTGGTCGCCCACGACTTGCAGCGCCTCTTGCAACAGGGTGGGCGAGCGTCCATAGTATTCAGCGAGGTGATTCAGCCCCAGCGCGGCTTTCATGCGTCCTTCCGGTTCCTTGCTTTGCACGCACTTGGCGTAGTTCACCAGGATCTTGCCGGGAAGATTGACAGCATCCCGCTCCAGCAGTTCGCCAACATACTGGGCGATGTTGCGCGGTGGAATGCACCAGGCATCAGAAGAAAGCAGGACGCTACGCTTGCCCTGCTCGGGCATCGAAGCCCAGAATTGCCGGTCCAGAATGTCAGCGCGGGTTTCAACCACCATGCCGGCGCGGGCCATTTTTTCTTCCTGGGCGCTCAGAACTTTGCGCAGAGATTCCATCTCACGGCTCATGCGCTCCATCATCTCGCGGACGGCGTTGACCTTGACCTCGCCTCGCTGATAACGGTCCATGGCGAACTTGATGGCAAGGTTTTCAGCCAGTTGGACCAGCAGCGGCGCATCCGGCTGTGCGCTGGGATGTTCGGAGATATTCAGCAGCGCCTGCTGCAGGGCTTGCTGGCCGGCATGCGTGAGTTGCATAACCTGCTGCTGAAAGTCGGCCGGCGTCGGTTTCGCACTTTGATCTGAAGTTTGATTTGAAGCCTGACCCGGGGCTGAGCTATCGCCGCCCAGCCGGGTCAGCATGTGAATAACATTGATGATGTCAGTCTCGCGCGGGGTTTCATAAATTGCCGGCGAATCATCGTCGGTGGCAACCTGGCCACTTGCCGTAGAGAAGATTCCGCTTCCAGGGGTGAAGACTCCGCTGCCGCTGGTGAAAATTCCGCTGCTTGCGCCTTCGGCGGCGGCGATCATCTGCAGGAGTTTTTGCGGGTTGCTCAACCAGGAGCGAAGTTCGCTGGCATGCTCGCCCAGCGAGGTCATGGCGATCTGCGAAGCCAGCATGGAGACTTCAGTCTCATCACCGCTCTGGGCCACGAACCGAACTTGATTCACGCGGATGGTAGAAGACTCACCTAACGTTTTTTTCAGTTCGTCAGACAAAATGGAGGATTTGCTGCCGGCATTCATGAAGGCGCGCACAAAGCGGGAAAAATCCTTTTCGTTCGTGGCCGCCGAAAAATGGATACTGGCGACGCCCGCAGAATTCAGTATCTGGGCAAAGCTGCGCTCGGCAGCGGCGGTCTCGAGGGGAATTCCATCGAGAAGGAGCTGGGTCCCCGAGACTCCCAACAAGACTCCTGTTCTCCTGTCGGGCGGCTGGGCGGCGCATAGCTCTTTCCAGGCTGCGTTAAATTGTTCGGAGGTGCGGGTATGATCGCATCCATACAGGCGGGCGTACTTCAGCAGGATGTTAAGGCTGCGAGCAAAAGAGCGGGCGGCCAGAGAACGAGCGTTTTCTATAGTTCCGGGGGGGGAAGCCACGGTTACCACCTGTTTTAAAACAGTACATAGAGTCTGGCCCGCTGAGGGACAATGCACAATATTACGGAAGTACAGAGTGGCAATGCACCTTGGGGTGTGCGCATTTTATTGCTCAAAACGCCGGCCGCGACGAATTAAGCGAAATTTCCTGTTGCCAGATTCATAAAATGAGTTGAAACTTTAGAGCGAACCGATCAACACGGCACAAAGACATGAGTCCTGGGACAAACACCGGCAAAACCGGAAGAGAACAGGGGATTTCGCCCTCCGCACTGAAGATGCGGCTGCTCAAGAAGCTGCGCTGCACCCAGCGCTTTGAGAAACGTGCCTGGCTGGCTGGAGCAAAGCTGGTGGCGGGTGTGGATGAGGTGGGCCGGGGTTCGCTGTTTGGTCCGGTGGTAGCGGCGGCGGTGATCCTGAACCCGGAAGACCGCATTCGCGGTTTGCGTGATTCCAAGCTTCTGCCCCCGGAACGGCGCGAGGTGCTGGCGGCGCGTATTCGTGAGCGCGCTCTCTGCTTCGCTTTCGCAGCCGTGGACTCGGCCACCATTGACGCCATTAACATCTACCAGGCCTCGCGCCTGGCCATGCTGCGGGCGGTGCAACAGCTTTCCCTCAGGCCAGATCATCTGTTGATTGACGCCATGCTGATTGATTTCGACTGCCGGCAAACCAAGATTATTCACGGGGACGCGCTTTCGGCTTCCATCGCGGCCGCTTCCATCATCGCCAAGGTAGAGCGCGACGCCATGATGCGCGCCATGCACCAGGATTTTCCGCTGTATGGCCTCGCTTCCAACAAAGGCTACAGCACGCCCGACCATGTGCGCAGCCTGCGCGAGCACGGCCCCTCGCCGCTGCACCGCCAGTCATTTGCTCCGGTATGGAATTCGAACAAAGCGCCGCAAGAGGTGCTGGAATTCATGATGGAAGACGAAGGCGCGGAATTGGCGGAGCTGCCCAACCCGGCTCTCACTGCCGATGCCTAGATCTTTTCGGAGGGCGCAGCTTTCGCTGTGCCGTAAGAGGCTAGAAATACTTTCTGTTTGCTCACAGAAGTTCGAGGTGAAAGCGGGTAATCCTGTTGCCCTCGGCATCAAAGACTTCGAGCACAATGCGCGCTTCTGTCGGGACATGATCCAGATGGAATGTAGCTCGATAGATTCGTTCGTCGTAGGGAATCGTGGCCGGTACACCGATGAGTTCTGACTCATCCGGTTCCAATTCGTAGGCATCAACTCCACGGAATATCTTCAGGCGCAGGTGGAGGCCTAACAAGAACGAGCCTACATCCTGCTTGGTTTCAATTTCCAGCGGTGGCTCCTCATCTTTCAGCTTATCGAGCCTTGAGGCGGTGAGGCGAAAAGAGATTTCACCTGGATAATTCTGGACCTTTGTGCCATCCGCACTGACCAGGGCAAGACGGTGCGATTGTTCAACCTTCTGAAGACCTTCAAAACTGCTGCTCTCGGCCGAGGCAATCAAGTCCACATTATGCCCGGCGGGCACCAGCTTCACCCGTTCAATTCCCAGTGGGACTATGGAGTGGTATTTGCATGCCAAACTTGAGGAGGAAGCCACCTGCCCCGCGCTCTGCATGCTAAGAAGGGAAAATAGCAAGGGAGCAACCATCCCAAAGGCCCGCATTTGATTGTGGCAAAACATCTTAAAAGTATTGGGCTTGTGAAATACCTGGCCTATTGTGTGGTTTTGCGTTCCAGTGGGCCGCGTGTTACACCTTTAGGATTGCAATTGCTTCACCAAATCCTGTTCCGGAGAGACTATGCGATTGCTGTGTGTCACCGCCCACCCCGATGACGAAGCGGGCGGCTTTGGCGGCACCTTGCTGCATTATGCCCAAAGGGGAATTGAAACCCACATCCTCTGCCTCACCCCAGGACAGGCAGCCACCAACCGCGGCGGCGCCAAAAGCGACGATGAGTTGGCGGCCATGCGGCGAAAGGAGTTCGCTGCATCCTGTAAGATCCTGAAGGTAAGCCACGGCGAGGTGCTGGATTATCCTGATGCCCGCCTTTACCGCCTGGATTTCTATGCTGTCGTGGAAGATCTGGTGCGCCGCCTGCGCAGCATCCGCCCGCAGGTGGTGATTACCATGGGCCCGGAGGGTTCAATCACGGCGCATCCTGATCATTCTATGGTCTCCATCTTTGCCACCATGGCCTACCACTGGGCAGGCAGAAGCAACCGCTTCCCGGAGCAGCTTAAGCAAGGGCTCGACGTGCACCAGACCCAGAAGTTGTATTACCTCACTGCTACATTCACCATCCCAGAGCGCCCTCCGGTGCTTTTGCCGCCGATCACCGCCACCATAGATGCCGCCGAATTCCTGGAGGCTAAAATCTCTGCTTTCAAAGCGCACTCGTCACAGGCCCCATTATTTGCGCGGGTAGAAAGCACAGTGCGTCAGCGCGGCGGAAAAGAACACTTTCATCTGGCTGCGGCTGCAAAGCCGGGTTTAGTCGAGCAGGAAACAGATCTGTTTCATGGGGTGAGCGAATAAAATTTTCGTAGAGACGTGGCTTGCTCTATCTGCTAAGGCAAAATTCGGCAAACAAAAGCAGAGCCACTATCGCGTTCATCACAAAAACGGTTTGGAACAAGGTGCCGGTTTTGCTACGGTAGATAGCAAGAAGCACAGACGCCAGGATCACCCACAATAGTGTGAGCAAAGCCGATGCAGCTATCGCGCCGAACCACGCTCCCCGTTCTGGTGTATCGAAGGAGGAAGTAGCAAACAACAGCCTTGAGGAAATAGAAGCCAGCAGCACAGTTATGCCTGCTGTTGTGCACCACTTGGTTACGTTTGCCGACCTGGAAGGCGAGTTGGAGCCGTCGGAACGGATGGCATTCAAACCTGTCATTGGCTATGTACTCGGTGGATAAGGTGATTGTGATGGAAGCCGCGCCTCGGAGTCAACAAATTCACGGGTGACATCACCGGCCTCCGATTTGTTAGAGTCCACGCGTTTGCGCAAGTCTCTTGATTTCATTCCGGATGGTTCTCACAAGGGTTGAATATATTGAGAAATCAGACACTATTTAGGATTTTTTGTGCGTGAATTTCCAAATCTCGTCAGAGCATGTACAGTTTTTGTCATTTCATTTTTAGCCGGGAACAAAAAGGCTCCCGATTTGGCGGGAGCCGTGGATGATTCTGTTGTTGACTCTACTGGGCGTGGGGCCGGATGATGTCGCTCAATAGGTCCGGCTTGGCCTGATTGCGCTCCAAATGGGGATATTTGTTGCCTTCGTGGTAATCAATCTTGAAGGTGCGAAAGTAATCGCCGTTGCGGACCAGCAGCTCCAGCGGGGCGGCATTGTTGCTTTGCGCAGCGCGAATCGCCTCATATAAGACCGCGGATTCGTACTTACGCCCATTCACAGCCACCAGAACCATTCCAGGCCCGAGGCCGGCGTTGTAGGCGGGCGAACCGGTTACCACGTCGGTCATGACGTCCTCGCGGTCCAGTATGAATCCCAGGGAGTAACGGAAGTCCGAGGTGTGGCGAACGCGCTGCTGCACCCGATGCATCGCCGACGGAGTATCGGTAAACACCAGTCGCCAGCCGCTGTTTTCGATTCCGCCCAAGGGCGCTTCCGGTCCATGGCTATGCAGGCGCTGGTTGAAGAATGTGCGCCAGTCATAAGGAGCAACCTGGTTCAATGCGGTCACAAGCTGGTCAAAGCTATAGGGGACGACCTCCGGTGGCCCGCTGGGCAATCCATAAAAAAGCTTGCAGAAATCGTCAATCGATTTCTTGCCTTGCGTGACATTGCGGATAATGGTGTCAGCTTCCAGCCAGATGAGCGCGCCCTCCGCATAAAAATCGGTACTGCGCCGCCATGAACCCCACGCTCGGGTGCGGTTGCCGTAGGTATCCTGCGCGTCAACCGCGGTATCGAGCACATTGCGCCAGGCGCGGCCGGGGCGGTCACGGTCCATCTCTGCGGCAGCCATTGCCAGGTCATCGCGGTACTCATCGGGCGTCCACAGGCGGCTGCGGGCTGTGAAGACGTTCCCCAAATAGGTCGTCAGCCCTTCATAGACCCATAACAGGTCGTCAACCATGGGTTGCTGATAATCGGGCGTGGCCAATCCGGCAGGGCGGCGATATTTCCCATTCCAGGAGTGGGTCATCTCGTGCGGCATCAGGCCGGCGGAGCTTCTGCGAAGATCCTCGTCCACCAGCGCGCCCTCGTTGGTGCGGTCGTCGCTGGACTCATGGTGTTCCAGCCCAAAGTGCGCCGTGTGATTGCTGAGCGTGAGCAGAAAATCATAATGACGGTAGTGGGTTGCGCCGAAGAGGGCGCCCGTTTCCGCCACCAGGTTCTTAAGGTGAGTAACTTCCTCAGGCGTGATTTCCAGCGCGGCAGCACTGTCTGCAGCCGCGTCGAGGTAAACCTTTGGGTCGGTTTCTTTCAACGCAATTCTGGCAAAGTATTCGCCGCTGAGTACCGGTGAATCTATCAAGGTGACAAGGGGAACCGGAGCAAATTGCACGCCATCGCCGCTTTCGCCCGTGGTCTGCAGGGCCGTGCCGTACTTCCATCCCGCCGGCAGCTTCAGGCTGGGAGTAAAAATAATGTCAGCAGCCTTCCAGCCCTTGGGGTAGAGCAACAACTGGTTCCAGCTGACGAGAGTCAGCTTTTCTGTTGCGGAAGCGCCCGAGGAAAATCCTTCAGCTTCGGCGGGAGAAAGATAATCCAGTCGAACCTCAACGGAGCTGGCATCCTGGGGAACGTCACAGTGCAGAGCGTACATATCCACCAGGTCGCGCTGCCAGGGAATTTCTTTTCCGTTGGCGAAGAATTTCAGTCCGGCCAGATCTTCAATCGGGCCGGTAGGCGCATGTTCCCCCGGTAACCACTTGGGATAGTAAAGCGTGAGCGGGCCGGGCGAGGCTTCGATGGTGAGCCGGGCGTGAAAGATTTTACGCGGCGCCTCCGAGGCGTCAACGCTGATGGTGATTTTGGGGGCCGTCTTGTCAGGCTGTGCGGCGGCGACGGCAGCGGAAAGCGAGCATAGAACTAAAACAACGAAAACAGTATGTCGCATAGATGTCCCTAAAAGTAACAAGGAAGAATAACAGAATTGGATGTGCAATACGCAACCGCGCGCCTGTCTTTACGGCAGGGATTCGCCTAGAATAACGTTTATCTAAATATCTAAGGGCTTGGGGCTTGCGGTCCAGCTTATTTCTTTTTCTTCTTCTTGCCGGGGTCGGGCTGGGTCTGGGGTTGCGATATGGCGACACTGGCCAACACTTTATTGAAGGCTTCCTGCGTAGTCATTTCTTTTTTTCCGCCGCGGTTCTTGCGGTATTTGTGCTCAAAATCGCAGGTGCGGCAGCGCACCTGGAGCACCTCTTCGCCCATCATGGCCACAATGGAGTGGTCCATGGTGCGCTTGCAGCGGGAACAATGATCGTCAATGACGTCGCCGAGACGCATATTTGTGGAAGTGTGGAGCTTACTATAGCCGGCTACTGCGCCGGAGCGTAATAACCCTTGCGGGTGCGTACATGCAGTTTCTTGTTGTTTTGTGCTTCGATCTCAATGGAACGGTAGTGGCCGTCGGCGCGGAAATCCGGCGGTTTATATGCCAGCGCGTACTGGCTGCGCAGCTCTTCCTGGATTTCAGAGAAGGCGTTGGCCACATCTTCAATCTTGAAAGGAAAGAATGCGCGTCCGCCGGTGGACTCTGCAATATATTCGAGCACCTTGTCCCCGTGCAGAATCATGCCGCTGGTATTGGTGCTGATGCTGTACACAATTACGTTTGCGCGCTGCGCCATCTCCACGGCCTCATCGCGGCTCACCCGGCTTTGGTTGTCTTCCCCGTCGCTCACCAGAATGATCGCCCGGCGTACTTCCGTGCTGGGGCTGGTGGCTTTCCTCAATTTGTCCCTGCAAGCATAGTAGACGGCGTCATACAAAGCAGTGCCGCCGCCGGGGCGCAGCATGCGCACGCCACGCGAGAGCTTTTCCGAATCGTTGGTGAAATCCTGCGTGACTTCGGCGGTGGTATCGAAGCCGAGAACAAAAGCCATGTCGGTCTTAGGCCGCACAATCTGATTGAGGAACTCGATGGCCGCTTCCTGCTCAAACTTGAAGCGGTCGCGGATGGAATTGCTGGCATCAATCAGCAGCCCGACCCGCAGCGGCAGGTCGGTCTCACTCTTAAAGTCCCTGAATTTATCCACGGATTTGTGGTCGTCGAGCACATGAATGTCGTTCTCAGTCAGGTTCTTGATGAACTTGCCATGCTTGTCGGTGACTGTGAAGATCAGGTTCACTTCGTTGACGCCAACGGTGATTGTCTCTGCTTTCGCATTTTCAGGAATTGCCGGTTGTATTTGAGAGCTGCCGGTATCTGGCGATGTAGCTTTGGAGTCAGGCGTGGGATTGGTTGGCGCTACCAGCGACTCAGCCTTCTGGTCCTGGGCTGGCGGGTCGGCTTTCTGGCTGGCATTTACGGGTGTGCTCGGGCTGCTGGTTGCGGCCGGGGTTGCCGGTTTGCTCTGAGGAGGAGGAGGCGCCGGCGGTTTTTGTTGTTGCTGCTTTTCTTCCAGCACAGCCGAAGGCGCCGAGGGCAACTGGTCAGAAGACTGGGCCAGGGCAGCCGTGGGGAGCATCAGCGCTCCACAGCTTAGAAGCACGCACAATAGAGCTCTACGAACAGAGGGCATGTAAGTTTGATTATAGCCGCGATTATAACCCGAATTTATCAAGGAAATGATAAATTCCCGGAACTTAGGATTACGAAAGGACATAGACATATCTGCTTATTGAGAGGCTCCGCTGCGCAAAGCTGCGAGAAAGACCTCTAACTCAGCCGGCAACTCCGATCGGAAAACAAGCGGCTTCGCCGTTTGTGGGTGAAAGAATTCGATCCCCGCAGCGTGCAGAAAGTTCCTTTTTGGAGGTAGTAGGGCTTTCGTGGTTCCCTGATTACGGCTTTGATTTTTGTACTCTCGCGCGGCGCCATACAGCGCATCGCCAACCACGGGATGAGTGATAGAAGCAAGATGCACGCGAATCTGGTGTGTGCGTCCGGTATCGATTTTGACCTCCAACAATGCGAATTTCCCCCAGCGGGTGTTCAGCCGCTCCAGCACTTTATAGTGGGAGATGGCTTCGCGTCCTTGCCGACCGCGCGTGGTCATTCGTGTGCGCCGCGCACGGTCACGGCCAATGGCAGAGCTAATGGTTCCACCCTCCTGCCGAGGCCAACCCTGCACCAGGGCGAAATATTTTTTCTTCACCTGGCGGCTGGAGAATTGCTCGGCCAGCTTGCGATGCGCCGCATCGCTTTTGGCAACTACGATCAGGCCGCTGGTTTCTTTATCTAATCGATGCACAATACCCGGCCGCAGTTCGCCGCCAACCTGCGATAACTTCCTGAAGTGGTGCAGCAGCGCATTGACAAGAGTGCCGCGATTGCGGGCGCTCTCGCTCGATCCCGCTCCGGCGTGGACCATCATTCCCGCGGGTTTGTTGAGGACGGCCAGGGAATCGTCTTCGTAGACAATATCGAGCGGAATCTCTTCCGGCTGGGCGCGAAGCGGCGGCGGCTTGAGCTCGCCGGTGACGCTGATCTCGTCGTCGCTCTCCACCAGGTAAGAGGACTTTTGCTGTTCTCCATTCACCAGGACTTGTTGCTGTGCGACGAGCTGTTGCACGCGGGTACGGCTCACATCAGCAAGGGTGGTGGTGAGGAACTGATCAAGACGGCGGCCAGCCTGCTCGGCGGTGACGACGAATGTGGCGCCCGATGCGCCGGTTTCAGGCACTACCCTATGAGATTGCTTGCGCTCACGCATGCGCTGAGGTGGCGGGCTCGGGTTGGCGCGGCATTCTCATCCATAACAGGCCGCCGGCGATCACCATCACGATTGAGATCAACTGCGTCATTGTCATCATGCCGTTAAAAACGCTGCCCCGGTCGGGATCGCCGCGCAGGAACTCAAGAAAGTATCGGGCCAGGCCATAGAGGAACAAATAGGTCCCGAAGATTTGGCCATCGAATTTCCTGCGGGGAAACATCCAGACTAATAATCCAAAGTTGAACAGCTCAACCAGGAATTCATAAATCTGCGTCGGATGAAGGGGGACTCCCAGCGGGGTTCCCACAAGTTTGTACGCCAGTGGATTTGTAAATGTTACGCCCCAGGGAAGCTGTGTAGGCTTTCCGTAGCAGCATCCGGCGGCAAAACATCCCAGGCGCCCGATGGCGTGGCCCAGGGCAAGGGCCGGCGCGAAGACATCCATAGTCTTCAAGATGGGCATGTGCTGGCGCCACATATAGAACAGACCGGCAATCACAGCAGCCATAACCCCGCCAGAAAAAACTCCGGCAGATTGCAACAGGTTCAGGCTGAACAGGGTAGAGGGATTGTGAACGTAGAAATCCCAGTCATTAAGAATCAGGAGCAGCTTGGCGCCGACGATGGCGGCAAAGATACAAACGATCCCCAGCGACCAGGCCCGCTCCGGGTCAACGCCTTCGCGTCGGGCAAAGCGGACAACCGTAAACAGCGCAGCAATCATCGCCAGGGCAACCAGCACGCCGTAGGTGGCCAGGCTGAAAGATCCGATCTCGAGTAGGCGGGGAAACATGAGAAGCGCTTAGAAAGATTGTAACAAGAGGGTTTCGGAATGAAGGGGCACGGCGCAGTAATTAAAAAAGCCGACCCACGGGGCCGTGAGGTGAGCCGCTAATGAACCTGTCGTTAGACAGTTTGGGCGCCCTCCGCAGCCCTTTAGGCGTTTCCGCATGACGGAACATTGCTCACCAGGCCGAATTCGAGTCGGGCTCCCGTTCATTTGAATGTTGGTTCAAATAACGGTGATCACCAGCACATGCTTTGCAGGCCGGCTCCTAGTCCGGATGCTAAAGAAATCCGAAGAAGATGGCAAGTGTATCGGGAAAAAAGTTGGAACCAGAATTGCCGAAAAACAGCATTCAGCAGTCAGCATTCAGCCAATACAGTTTTTTAAAAGAAGCAATCGAAAGTTGCTGCCCCTTGTCCGGCCCAACTGAATCTCCAGGCCAACGAAAGCGTTTCGGGGGCTGAATGCTGAGTGCTGACGGCTGAATGCTTGTTTATCCCGCTTTTCGCGCATTCTCTTTCAATACCTCATCCAGCTTGCCTGAGAGTTGGTGCGCCCGCTCATTGTATTCGGAGGCGATGGTGTCATATTTGCGCTTGAGTAAGTGGTATTCATCGGCAATGTTGAGCGCGGCCAGCACCGCCAGGCGCAAGGAATCCACGGTGGAAGTTTGCTCGGCAACAGTGCGCATCTTAAGATCCACATAGTCGGCGAGCTTGAAGATGTAGTCGGGGTCGGTGCCGCGCAAGTTGTAAGGCTGGTCGTAAATTTCCACTCGCACGCTGGTAGCAGTGCCGTTTTGTTTGCTCACTCGTTTCTCCCTTGTTGATGCAGCAGGGCTGCACCGGAAACGTGCCGGTTGATGCGGCGCATTCGATGGTGCGCTTCCGTCTTGCGGCTGGCTATCTGTGATTATCGCGCAGAATCGTCTGCCGTCAACGCATCAATTTGCTTGAGCATCTTTTCCACCCGGCCGCGGACCTCCTCGCGTTCGCGGCGCAGGGCCACCACGTCGCGCCGCAGGGATTCGGTCTCCTCATCGCGGCCGCTGATCTGCTCGCGCAGCCGCCGCGCCTCGCGCTCGGCCGCCGCTTGCCCCTCGCGGGCCTGCTTCAACAGTTCAATGGTGCGGTAGATCTTTTCTTCCAGGGCCAGGAAATCGTCGGAGGATATGCTGGATTCAACTTCAGAGACTGCTTTGACAGACATGGGAGAGTGTCCTTTGGAAAAATTATGTGAGCGAAGTATAAAACAGCATGCAGCGTAGGGCAATCAGAATGAGCACTCAGTAGAGCAGTTAGCACTTAGCAAATTAGCATTTGGCCATTTGACGTTTGATTTCGAACCAAAAGTGCATAACGGTCGCGAGCCGACTCTCTCAGGTAGAACGATTTCAATTCATGGGAAATGTTTAGGGGCCAAATGCCAACCGCTAATTGCTAAGTGCTCCTTAGATTCCCGCCGAGCTTAGTCAAACTCTCGACGATCTTCGCTGCCCAGGCGGCGACTTCGTCGTCACGCAGGGTACGCTCGCTGGATTGGAAGGTAGCGCGCAGCAGCAGCGAATATTTGCCCGCAGGGATGCTGGCTTTCTCGGCATCCTTCCCGCGCAGCAGATCGGCAGGGGTAAAGCTTTGTAATTCAGGGATGCGCAGGCCAGAAAGCGCAGAATGGATCTGGGCATACTCGACCTGGTTATCGAAAACAAACGAGAAATCACGCTCTACTGCGGGATAACGTGAGAGCGGCTTATATTGCGGACGGCGCAGGCCGTGCTTGTACAAAGGATCGAGCAGGAGTTCGGCAACGTAGAGTTCCGGCTTGATCTTGCGGGCCGCGGCGACCTGAGGATGGATTTGTCCCAGCCGGGCCACGGTCTTGCCGTCCATGACAACGCGGGCCGAGCGGCCAGGATGAAAATATTCGCCGGCATTGCTCGCATCGAAGCAGAGGGAGCGGTAGTCGAAGGCCGCCAGCAGGGTTTCCACATCGCCTTTGAGATCAAAGAAAGAATAAGCGCGGAGTGGAATATGTACTCCGCCAGGGGTGCTCTTTCCGGTTGCGCCCAGGCAAATGTGCGTATGCTCCTCTCGCCCACCGCCGGAAAGTTCGAAGACATGGCCTTGCTCAAAGAGCCGAACGTTTTCCGAGCCGTGATTCAGGTTGTAAGCCAGCATGTCGAGCATGCCGGGTACAAGCGAGGTGCGCATCACCGTAGCTTCTTCGTTCAAGGGATTGGCCAGCTCTGCGACTTTTGCCGTAGGCGAAAACTTTTGCGCGTCGGCGGCATTGATAAAGGTAAGAGAGACAGCTTCGTCGTATCCCAGGGCGAGCAGGTTTGAACGCAGACGGGTATCGGCGGCAGCCTCGGGCAGCTCCATCACGCTGCCTACAAACGTCGGCAGGGTATTGTGGAAGTTGTTAAAGCCGTAAACGCGGGCGATCTCTTCAATCAGATCAATCTCGCGCTCCACATCCAGACGCCAGGTGGGCAGTTCAACCAGGAATTCATTCGCAGACTTCTTGCTGACAGCAAAACCCAGCCGCCCGAGAATGCGAACAATATCTTTCTTGGGGATCTCCTGTCCCAGAATGCGCAAGACCTCAGTGTGGCGCAGCCGGACAGGCCGCCGCAGCATCTTGCGGGCTACCACGTCAATCTCGTTGCCGGTCAGTTCGCCTCCGCCAGAAGCCAGGATGAGCTCGGCCACGCGAGCGCAGGCCAGGGAAGTCGCGCCAAAATCGGCGCCGCGTTCGAAGCGATGCGAGGCATCGGTATGCATGCCGTGACGGCGTGCCGTCTTGCGTACGCCGGCAGGGTCGAACCATGCCGACTCGATGAGAATGTTTTTGGTTTTCTCGGTAATCATCGTGTCAAAGCCGCCCATGACGCCGGCTAGGGCCACGGGTTTTTTGGCATCGGCAATGATCAGGTCTTCGGGATGCAGTTTGCGTTCAACCCCATCGAGGGTTTTCAGGCTTTCGCCGGCGCGGGCGCGGCGCACGATGATTGTTCCACCCTCGAGCAGGTCGAGATCGAAGGCATGGGTGGGATGTCCTATCTCGTGCAGGGTGTAATTACTGGCGTCCACGGCGTTGCTGATGCGGCCCGCGTCTAACAGCTCCAACCGCTCTTGAATTTTCTGCGGTGAAGATGTGATCTTCACCCCGCGGATCATGCGCGCGGTATAGCGGGCGCAACCGGGCTTGTCTTCGATTTCGATTTTGAAATCTGCCTTGCCTTTGGCGGCCGGCAGCTTAGGCGAGATTGGCTCCAGGTCGAGATTGTAAAGCGCCGAGCACTCGCGGGCCACCCCGTAGTGGTTCATGGCGTCCACGCGGTTGGTGGTGATATCCATCTCGAAGATGGTCTTTGCGCCTTCGCCATGCACCGATTCCACCGCAATGCCGGCGTGGGTCAATTCATTGGCCAGAGTGCGGTCGTCGGTTTTTATATCCACGAATTCGCGCAGCCATGCGGGAGCAATCCTCATGCGAATTGCTCCAGGAAGCGCACATCGCCCTGATAGAACAACTGGATATCGTCAATTTCATACATGCACATGGCAATGCGCTCCACGCCCATGCCGAACGCGAAGCCGCTGATCTTGGCCGGGTCATATCCGTTGCTTTTTACGAACTCGAAGACGTTGGGGTCAACCATGCCGCAGCCCAGCAGTTCGATCCATCCGCCCTGTTTGCAGATGCGGCAGCCTTTGCCTCCACACTTGAAGCAGCTCACGGCTACATCGGCGCTGGGTTCGGTGAAGGGAAAGAACGAAGGGAAAAAGCGCGTCTTTACCCCGGAGCCGAACAGCGCCTTCATGGCATGGTCGAGCGTGCCCTTCAGGTCGCAGAATGTAATGTCGCTATCTACCGCCAGGCCCTCGACCTGATGGAAGACAGGCGAGTGGGTGGCATCGGCAGTGTCACTGCGATGAACTTTGCCCGGAATCACAACGCGCACCGGTGGCGGCTGGCGCTCCATGGTGCGGATCTGGACCGGCGAGGTATGCGTGCGCAACAGCAGGCGCTCGCGCTGCGGTTTGGATTCCTGGCCGGCAATGAACAAAGTATCCTGCGTGTCGCGCGCCGGATGGTTGGGCGGAAAGTTCAGCGACTCGAAGTTGTAATAATCGGTCTCAATCTCAGGCCCGGTGCCGACGGAGTATCCCATGGCGCGGAAGACGTTGACGATGTCGTTCATCGTCTTGATGATCGGGTGCTCGGCGCCAAGAGGACGGCGGGTGCCGGGAAGAGTGACGTCGAGCTTGTCACCGGAGACCTGCGCGCCGCCTGAAATCTTTCCCTGAGCGCCCTCAACTCGTTGCTCGACAAAAATCTTGAGTTCGTTGACGCGCCGTCCAACTTCCCGTTTGGCTTCGTTGGGTGCGGCCTTCAGCCATAGATCGTTGATTTGGGTAAGAATGCCATTCTTGCGGGCCATCCAACGGTCGCGGAAATTTTTGTAATCGGCTTCCGTTTGGACCGCACCTGCCTCCCCCTCCAGCGCAGATTGCAACTCGGCCACGGCGCGGTCAAGCGCGGCAGCCGAGTAATCTTCGAGTTTAGGAACGGTATACGTGACCCACTCCAGTCAGCTTCGTAGAGACGTAGCTTTGCTATGTCTCTCTGTTTGGTGTGCCCATAAACTATAGGCGCGGCAAACAGAGACGTAGCAAAGCTACGTCTCTACGATACGATTTAGAAATTTAACAAAGCATTTTGGACGGCAATGCTTGTGTGGCACAGCCGTCCCCGGCTGTGTCCCAGATGGCTCCAAGAATCTACGCCGCCGAAGTCCCCAGGGCGCTTTTCGCTTGTTCAGCCAGACCCTTAAAGCCCGCTGGGTCTTTCACCGCCAACTCGGCCAGGATCTTGCGGTCGAGTTCGACTCCGCTCTTTTTCAGTCCGCTGATAAATCGGCTGTAGCTGAGGCCATGCTGCTTCGCGGCGGCGCCGATGCGCACGATCCAAATGGAGCGGAACTGGCGCTTTTTCTGCTTGCGTCCGGAGTAGGCAAATTTGAGGGCGCGCTCGACCGACTCTTTTGCCGAGCGGTAGAGCTTCGATTTTGTGAGGTAATATCCGCTGGCGCGCTCTAATATCTTTTTGCGGCGCGCGCGGCGCTTGGTTCCACGTTTTACGCGGGGCATGGTGTTTCTCCTTTTTTGTCTTTCAGTTTTTCGCGGCTGGAGGCAAGGTCTGCCTCTTCACACGCTTTTTAGCACTCAGCAGTCAGCCAAACTGGACTGCCAATCCGCCAACATACGTAAACAGCGTTTAGGGGCTGAGTGCTGAATGCTGACGGCTGAGTGCTTCTTTAATATGGAATCATCCGCTTGATCTTCGGTGCATCGGCGGGATCCACCAGCTTATTCTTATCGTTCTGGCGCTTGCGCTTGGTTGGCTTCGAGGTCAGGATGTGGCGCGCCATGGCGTGCGCCCGCATTACCTTTCCTGTGCCCGTCTTCTTGAAGCGCTTGGCGGCGCCTTTATGGGTTTTCAGTTTCGGCATTTTGCTTTCCTTCAAAAACTACATTCAAAAAATAATTTTGTTTCGCCTCGCGCACAATTGTGCGCTGCAAGGCGAGCTTGCAACTGCATGTTGCTGCAACCGGAATTTTTTCGGAGTCCTCGCGGCTTCCTACTGCTGCGGCTGCTGTGGCGCTTGCGGCTTGGTGTGCTTCACCGGGGCCTCGGCCTTCTTAGGGGCCAAAATAGCGTGCATAGTGTTGCCCTCCATGCGCGGCGCGAATTCCACGATGGCTTTTTCGCTGACATCGCGGATCAGCCGGTCGATCATGTCACGGCCCAGATTGCGGTGCGCCATTTCGCGTCCGCGGAAGCGCAGGCTGGCTTTCACCTTGTCGCCCTCGCCCAAAAAGCGCAGCACGTGGTTCTTTTTGGTCTCATAGTCGTGGTCGTCAACGTTGATGCTGAACTTGACTTCCTTGACGGTAATGACCTTCTGCTTCTTCTTGGCCGCCCGTTCCTTCTTTTCCTGCTCGTAGAGGAACTTGCCGTAGTCCATGATCTTGCACACCGGCGGGGTGGCGGTAGGAGAAATCTCAACCAGGTCGAGACCGCGCTCACGCGCTTTCTTGAGCGCCTCAAAGGGCGCCATGATTCCGAGCTGACCGCTCTCGTCGTCAATCACGCGCACTTCCCGCGCGCGAATACGCTCATTCATCCGGATAAATCGCTTATCGATGCACGCCTCCAGAAAAACTTAAAACTGGACTTTTGATTATAACAAAGGCTGGTGGAATCTTCCCCCTGTTACGGACTTGCACTCGGACCAGATTCACCACGGAGGCACAGAGACACGGAGAAAAGCAGAACTTTGATACAAAGTACAAAGTCAAAAGGGAATTGCTTCTCCCTGCAGACCATCTTTCGTCAGTGCGGTAATCCCCGCTTCCATCCACTGATTGGCCGGGTGAGCTCCACTCAACTGCAGCTTGAGGAAATTGTCCGTCAGTGC
>Ga0070741_10005897_pt1 | contig 26726 bp, 22 predicted proteins | sample Coa_R1_4_FD_66440 | JGI IMG/M metagenome (GOLD analysis project Ga0070741, IMG submission 66440) | Surface soil microbial communities from Centralia Pennsylvania, which are recovering from an underground coalmine fire - Coalmine... | ecosystem: Environmental > Terrestrial > Soil > Unclassified ... | reverse complement strand
CTCGAAGCGTCGCTATCGGATCGCCAAGGCGATGTCGCTATTGAAAAGAAAGAGCAGGTAGCTTAGAGTTGCAGTCATCGAACCGCTACCTGACCTTCTACTGAGTTCGGGGCAACTTCGAGGTCTTTACTTCTTTCATCAAAGACAAGTGTCGCGGATTCACCCCCTGGCGCGTCTTCTCGTCCTTCAATATGTGCACCATTGATGTGAAGTAACACGCTAGAGAATGTAGGATAAATGCTCTTTTGGTACGCTATGATTTTTGGAATACGAGGAGGCCATTGTCTTCCAGGGTCATTTTTCTTGGGCTCATAAATTTTATTGAAATACTTTTCCAATTTTTTTGGAGCGTCTATGATTTCAGTCTGGAGAAGGTACGAGGCGATTTGTGCAACTCGTTTCCAGTCCAAAGATCGTTGGATGTTCCTAACCTTCTCTGGATTTCTGTGAGGAACATGTGGTGTACCCGGCCACCATTCGATTAGTTTTAGAACTTCTAGGGCTGCTAAGCAGGTCGGCATATTCGGAACATCGGTCGGGAGAAAAGGATTCTTTGGAACGATGACAGATATCTTTTTTAACGAGCTATTAGGACTCACAATCGGAAACTCCTATTTAATGAAATTGACATCGCCTGCCGGCCTGGTGAATACACGGCCGTAATTGAATGTGCCTTGAAACCTTGCGCACAGAATATCATGCTAGTCTTATAGCTCCAAGGGCCTTTCCGTTGGTTCACATACACTACTGAGGTGATTAGTTAAGGCAGCCAATGTGGGCGGCCCATACACATTAATCGTTAGTGACACTGCCAAGATTGAGTTGCTGCCTAGGGCAATTTGCAGACGCCACCTTTGGCGCTCTGGAAAAGGAAATCATTTCTTCATCGCGGATTAGTATTTCGATGAATTGGGGTTACAATGTATTGCAAATTCGGGGATATTCTTAATAATCTGAACCAGGCAATCCCTCTGTCGGTTGGAAGGATCGCATAATATGCTTTGGAAACATCGAACTGTCAGCGCGCTGATTCTGATGACCTTCAACCTGCTTGCCTGCTGGCCGGTTCATTCAGCGTGGGCAACAGCGGATATGCTCAACGATAGCTGGACTGCCTATAAAGGACGTTTCATCCAGGGTGACGGCAGAGTCATCGACTTAAAGGCAGAGGGCGTCTCGACTTCTGAAGGCCAGAGTTACGCGATGCTGCGTGCGGTCTGGGTCGGTGACCAGCAGTCGTTTGATCGAATTCTGGAATGGTCGATAAACAACCTTATTAACAATGCTCGTCCCGATTCATTGTTCGCCTGGAAGTGGGGAAAGCGCGACAACAATTCGTGGGGAGTTCTGGACTCTGCAACTGCCAGCGACGCCGACGAAGATACGGCGTTCGCTTTGTTGCTGGCCACGGATCGGTGGCGGGATAAAAAGTATGAAGAACGAGCCCAAACAATGCTTGCCGATCTTTGGAATAAGGAGACTCTGGAGTCGAATGGCCGTCGTTATTTAGCCGCAGGCGATGGTGAGCGCGAAGGAGTCCTGGTAAGAATCAATCCATCATATTTCTCGCCACTGGAATATCGTTTCTTTGCGCAGCGCGACGAGTCTCACAATTGGCAATCGTTGATCGATCCTGGCTATGACATGGTGGAAAAGACTTCGAGTGTTTCGCCCGTCAAACTTCCGCCGAACTGGGCTTACCTGGATCCAAAGAGCGGCGTGATTTCTGTTCCTGATTCCTTGACCAGTCAACTGGGCGATTATTCTTATGACGCGATTCGAGTCTTCTGGCGCGTAGCTCTCGATTATCGCCATACAAAAGACCAGCGAGCCTACAACTACCTGTCACAGCACACCGAATGGTTGTCGCGCTACTGGTCGATCAGAAAGCAATGGCCGGCGGAATTGACCAACGATGGGGTTCCGCGCGTGGATTTCGAGACGCTGGAAGCTTATGCGGCCGTGCTGCCGGCAATGGAAATATCAAAGCCGGGAATCGCACAGCAGATTTATGAGACTAAATTGCAGCCGAACTATCACGACGGTTTGTGGGTGAGGCCGAATACGGATGACGCTTACAGGTATTATGCGCAGAACATAGTTTGGTTCGGGCTTGCGGTCTATCGTGATACATTGCCCCTGAGAGTCAATCTGAAGAACGCGTCATAGGGTTCGAGAACGACCTACCAAAGCCAAAATGGACAATCCTGAATTGCTGATAGTTGCCGGACCTAATGGTTGTGGAAAGACAACTCTCGCGAAAGAATATCTGGCTGGATCAAATTTCCATTATCTAAGCGCCGACGACATCGCTGCACAGATTTCGCCAGGTGATCCACAAAAAGCTTCGATTATTGCCGCCAGGAAATTCGCATCGATTCTCGAAGAGTCTTTGCCTGAGAAGCAATCGTGGGTTATTGAATCGACACTCGCAGGGCTCACGGTGAAACGATGGTTAGCAAATGCGAAGAACCTGGGTTACAAAATAACCATAGCATTCGTTTTTCTCGATTCGGTCGAATTATGCCTGGATCGCATTTCAACACGTGTAGCGAACGGCGGACACGATGTCCCTGAGGAAGATATTCGGCGACGGTTTCCAAGATCGATTCACAATTTCTGGTACACTTATAGAACGATGGCAGATCACTGGTCACTGTTTTACAACACAGAAGAATCATGCCGTCAAATTGCGTTCGGGGAAAATGCCGTTCACAAGGTTCTGGATCGAGACATATTCAACAAATGGCAGGGATTAATCGCATGAAGCAAGAAGCGAACAACGGACAAGTGAGTATCGACACAATTCGACGAGCCCTGGAATTGCAGGAAATAGCCAACACTGCAGTTAGAAAAGCCCAGGAAGAGAATCGTCGGAAAGGCATTCCGAACTGGTATTCGATTAACGGCGTGATAGTTAGTGATCAGCAACTAATGAAACTGCAAAAAGAACGAGAAGAGGCGGGTAATTCCTCAACTCATTCCTCTGAGACTGAGACTGCGACCACTGTCCCTCAAAAATAAAATAGCGCGACCATCCGATCGCGCTATTCCGATGATTAACAACAGTTTCGAGTCAGGTCAACTGAACCTGAGATGTTCCTGTCCGCTGTGTCGGTTGCGATAGCGCACTAACGCCGCCCTGAACACCACAAACATCAGGAACAAGATCACCAGGAAAATAATCACGAAGATTATCCAATATTCACTTATCGTAAGCTGAATATCGCGATACCAGGGGACATTTGCAACGTCAGTGCTGCGCCATACGTCCGGTGTTCGCTGGATGTTGAAATGGCCATTGTTTTCGACCAGCACCAGGTTGCCTTCCAGACCTTTCAGATCTTTGTTATTGACCCGGTCGCCCAGGAAGAGCTTGTCGTCGATCAGCACCCTACCGGTGTTCATCATTGCCTGATCGTTGCGGCCGGTGAATACGATGATTACATGTTTCGCTTGTTTATCCTGGAAATAAGAGAAGGTCGGTCCCCAGGGTGATATCATCTCTTCGATGTAACCCTGATCCGAAATTATATTTGAGCTCAGCTGAGGATCCCCTTCGATTCCCAGCATCGTTTTCTTATCGTTGCTCAGGCTGAAGACGCTCTTCTTTTGCTTGCTGATTTCCGCAATCATCGGTTGGCGCGACGGCGTGCCGATAACAATCAGGTTCTTGTTCTGCTTCGTAGCGTCGTCAGGCATTCCCAGGACGACGTCGAATGCGATACGATCAGACCTGCTCATGCGGCCCAGACGAGTAGTGACATCCATCAACATTTGCACATCATTTGGCGATGGCTGTGCAGGTAAGATAATGGCGTCATTCTGCATGTCCTGATATTCAGTGAATGGGAAACCGCCATTGCGGAAAGCTTCCAGGTCAGGAAGTTTGGCCACATTATCTTTGGGCATATTAAAGCTGGTGTCCGCGAACAATGTACCGTTCAATTGGACGTCTTCAACTCGTTTGCATGGGTCGAATCCGATTGGGAACAAGTGGAAATGCACACTGAACTTTGAATTCGGGTGAATCAGTCCCGAAGGCATATCGAACGTTTCCCATCGCGAATCGCCGGCTCTCTGATTGAGCGGATAGGCTCTGACGACAATATCGTCCACTCTGATTTCCATTGTCGACAAATCGGGGTTCAGATTTCCTGTGTACTGGAAATGAACTTTGACCGTTTGGTCGCGCTCACGGTATTTGAAATCAGGAATCGCCTTGAAATCCATGATTATTGGAGTTGAGAAGAAACCATGAACTGTCTGATCCGTGTATCCCATATCCCTGAGCGTGAAGGTTTCCTTGTCGGGAATATATCCCGGCCAAGCGTGCGATACTGCTGCCTTGCCTTCTTTTACATCTGAAAGAGAAGCCGAATCACCGTTTAGCAGCGTGCTCTTTGTAGTGGTCGTGAGAGCTTGTGCGGCCTTCACAACATCAGGACCGCTGTTCCCGGTCACGATCAGGATAGGGATCAACGGATTACTGGGGCTTTGCGTTACCTGTACAAATGGTCCGCTTATCGATCTGCCGCCGGTCAAATCTCTTATCGCCGGTTGCTCCGTCGGAGTGCCAACAATGATCAACGGAAACTTCGCGTCGGCGATGTTATTAACAAAGGTGGTCTCCATCGGGTGCCAAGCGGCATCTTGCGCCAACGTGGCATTGACGGTCGCCAGAGCTTTCAGCGTTTGCGCCTGATAACTGCTTGATTGCGGGGCCAGGTACTGGATCTCGACTGGACCGTAATGAAGATCATCATAAAATGGCGCAGGCCAGATCGACAAATCAGGTTTTGGCGGAGTCGGTTTGTAAACGAAATAGATCTCTGATTCCTTGTTTATGCGGGTCCACAATGACGAGTGGAAAGGATCTTCGCAGTCACGGGTGTAATGCTGCGCGACAGAGAACTCCAGTTTGTTGTAATCCTGCAGAAGTTCTGGTGGAATCGGCACTGTGATTGTCGTTGTCGTAATATTTGACTTATCGAGCTCAATCGTCTTCAGATTCGTGCTGTTAACTGTAACGACCAGGTAGGACAGTTCCGGAATCAATGCCTCTGAGTGAGAAAGCTGTATCCTCACTTCCGTTCCCGATTGAATCGTCCACTCTCTTGGACGAACAAAATTGATCGTAGCTCCGCCGGCCACTCCTCTCAACTGAATCGGATCGGAAACGAAAAGATCCGTATCGAGCCGAGCGTGATAATCCTTCAATCCGCCGGTCAGCGGCGCGGCTTTCGACTCAGAGCCAGGTCCGGTTGGTTCCTGTCCGGTTGCCAGAATCTGTTGTCCGGTGGTGGAAGTTCTTGTCTGCGCCGGAACCATCAGGGGAAGCTGACCGATTAACACCAAAGCAATAGCGGTGGCGCGACCGATCAGGCGTAGCATGCCGTTACTTTTAAACACGATGTTTACTCCTCGAGATAGACGCTATAGATGCGCAGGATACCCACAGTATCGGGCATTATCTTAAGCCCTATCTAATTTTGATACCAGGGCATCGGAGTGCCGTCCATGGCGGCACCTTTAGCTTCTCACTGAAAGCCCAATTTCTCTGTAAGCCTGCGTAACCATCCAGGTGGATAGTCTTAATCGCATCCATTCACGGAGCGATCCCACACAAGCAGACGCTTACAGCCGTCATATCGGAACGGTCCATAAGTCTCAGTAGAGATTTTTCAAGTGGAGACTATATAAGGTTTTACACCGGCCAATGGGGAGTGTCAACCGGTAATCTAACGAGCCTTATTTCAGCGAACCTGAATGTCTGTCGATCTGGACGCGAATCAGCGCTAGACATAATTGGCCGAACACAATATAACTTTTCCTTCTCCGGAACTCTTAACGCCTGAACGGAGGTCATTCGATTGAAGATACTGGCGCAAGGTTGTCGTGTAACCGATCCGAACAGGGCAGAATGGTTAAGCGAGGGTACCAGGCGATACCAATCACCGATCAACCGGGCGAACGGTGCACGAGACATTTCGCAGACCATAAGCGTTTTCAGCCGTGGTGTCGCGCCTGCCAGACGTAATGCATCAGGTGAAGAGGCGCTTTACGTCGTAAAAGGCAGCGGAACCTGTGTTATCAATGGTTTCAGCTACGAAATTACGCCTGGAACGGGCATCTACGTCCCACCTGCCGAGCGGTACCAAATCGAAAATAAATCCGACACACCGCTGGAAATTATTAGCGTATGTTGTCCGGAGGAAACCAGCGTTGAGCTCCATTCAGGACCGGTGGCAATAAATCCGGGAAGTTCGACCAACGCACCCAAACTAACTGTTCACAGATCAGAGCGGAGGGCGATTCCAACCGGCGACCGCTCGTTTTATCTGATGGTTGATAAGGATATCGGGTGCAAGCAGGTGACTCAGTTCATTGGAGTAATTCCGCCGAGTAAGGCTCCGCACCACTATCACACTTACGAAGAAGCTATTTTTATCCTGGGCGGAAGCGGCATTGTCTGGGCCGATGATGAGTCCTGCGAATTTTCCGCTGGTACCAGCATTTATCTGCCGGTTGGGCAAAGGCATTCGCTCGAAAACAATGGAAGCGAAGATGTAACGCTGCTTGGGGTCTTCTATCCTTCGGGAAGTCCCGCTGTTAGATACGATGACTGATCCTACACACATTAACCTGACAGCCTTAGCCGACAAGCTGTGGAACTGGGCGGCCGAACACGGCATTCAGGTTCTAGTGATCCTGGCCGTGGGCGCGGCAGTGCTATGGCTGGTTCGTATAATGACCCGCGGACTGACGCGATATGTTCAGTCGGACGGATCATCAGCTCAGCACGCTCGCCTGCAAAGGGCTGCAACGCTTAGCTCGGTAATCAATAGCCTCGTCCGCTTTGCGGTGATCGCCATCGTATTGATGGAGATCCTGGAGCAGATAGGTATCAGCGTCGGACCTATACTGGCCGGCGCCGGTATCATCGGACTGGCGATAGGTTTCGGAGCGCAGGCACTGGTCAGGGATTTCCTTGCGGGCTTCTTCATCGTTTTTGAAGACCAGTTCGGTATCGGTGATACCGTAACGATAGGCGACACGACCGGAACGGTCGAGCGAATGACGTTGCGGATTACGGTGATTCGTGACGGCGAAGGACGATTGCAGTACGTACCGAACGGGACCATAACCAAAGTAACAGTCGTCGCCAGAGACTGGTCGATTGCCAACGTCGACGTTACCGTCGCATACCAAACCAATCTGGACCGGGCGATTGAATTATTAGGGCGCATCAGCTCTGAACTGGCAGCGGAGAAAAAGGACGCAATAATCGACAAACCGGTGGTAGCTGGCGTTCAAGCACTGGCCGACAATGGAATCGTAGTAAGAACCACATTCAGGACGAAACCGGAAAAGCGCGGCGAGATCGCCAGCGAATTTCGGCGTCGCGTTCGTTACGAATTCGGCCGCGCCGGCCTGGAGATACCAGTCTCTCAATCACCGATAAAGCTGTCCAGTGAAACCACCGGTACGGCATGACAACCCGGCCGAAAGTGGCCGCCGGACTTTCCTTGCGTAATTCCGTCGCTAAGCCTTATGATTCAACAGTACGCGATCAACCTTTAGATCCCATAGTCAATTTATGCTTAATCCGAAGCCGAAATTGAAGGACACGGCCAAGGTGACGATTGAACCTGCTTCAGTCGAGGCGGAGTCTCGGTCTGATGTTTCATCCCTTTTACAGTTCATCGCGACGCTGAACCACACGGACAATCTGGACCAGGTACTGAGCCGAATGCTGCGGCGGGCTACGCGTCAGATTGGAGTCAAACGAACTGCCGCATTGGTGCTGGACCGCAAGGAGCGATTTGTAGTGCGAGCGGCGAAAGGCCGTGGATTGCGCCGGTTGCTCGGAAAACGCATAGAGATAACAGAGTCCGCGAATCTATCGCCATTTTATTACGCTGACCAGCTCGGCAGCTCACTTATACGGTCGCTTCGTCCTGTTTTGAATGAATTTCCGGCGATGATAATTGCACCGATAGTTCGCGGCGACAGGCTGCTGGGATTCCTGCTGTTTGACGGAAAAGTTTCAGAGTCGCCGTTCAGCGAGAGCGACCTGGAATTCCTTACTCTGTTTGCTTCCGTGACCGCCGCGGCAATCGAGACGAGCCTCGCGCAGTCGGAAATGCGGCGAGCCAATCAACGACTCAGCGTTCGAACACAGCAGCTCTACACTCTGTTTGACGTCGTTCGCGAAATCAACCTCGCCAACAATACTACAGAGATCAATCGATTGCTGATAAACACATTGCTGAGCCAGACTGCAATCAACGGCTGCGGCGTGTTTACGCTGGTTAACGGCAAGTTACGATTCGGACTGGCCCACGGAATCGACGCTTCGGGTGAAGATGTGGCCTATCTGCTGAATACGACGTTGCTCGGGCCGCTGCTTGCGCACGAAACGCCGATGCGGCCAGGGGGTTTTGAAAACCGCGCCGGTTCTGACGCTTTGCGGCGATGGGGAATCGATTATCTGGTGCCAATGAAGAGTCGAGAGCAGACTCGAGGGTTGCTGGCCATCAGTTTGACAGCATCACGGTCGGAACTTACGGATGAAGAGCTCGAGTTCATCGCGACATTAGGTAATCAGGCGATTATCGCGCTGGAGAATCTTCGATTGCGCGAAGAGATGCTGATAAAAGAGCGACTCGAAAGAGAAGTTAGTATTGCGCGTCGAATCCAGCAGACTCTTCTCCCGGACGAGTGCCCACAAATATCCGGGTACGAATTTGCGGCAATGGGTGAAAGTTACAGTGAGGTCGGCGGCGATTATTACGACTTTATTCAGATAGACGATCATCGAATAGGCATCGCCATTGCCGATGTCACTGGAAAAGGAATTCCCGCGTCGTTATTGATGGCCTCAGTTCACGCGACGGTCAGAGCGTTGGCAATCAGTTCTGAACTAGAGTGTTCCGAGATCGTCCGACGCATCAACCGACTTTTGTATCAAAACGTCAGGGCCGAAAGTTTTGTAACTTTCTTTTTTGGGATCCTGGATACAAGAGATAATACTTTTGTCTCAGTTAACGCCGGGCACTGTTATCCATTACTGATAAAAGCGAATGGTCGCACCATTAATTTGAGAGAGGGCGGTTTGGTGCTCGGACTGGTCGAAGACTCCATTTATGAGTCAGAAATGCACATTATTGATCCAGGCGACCTGTTGCTGCTCTATACCGATGGTCTGAGCGAGATCATGAGCCGTGATGACAACGAGATGTTCGGCGACCGACGAATGATGGAGGTGATCGCCTGTTCACGACAGGAACCCTCTGAAATGCTTGATGCACTATGTCAACAGTCCCAGGCATTTGCCGAAGGACTGCCCTCGCACGATGATACGACAATTGTAGTCATCAAAAGAGTTACGTAGCGCAAGCAGCCTGCCTCCGCCGTTCCCAGATGATCAAGTTGAACCCCACTGTAGTTGACTCATCCTAACAAATAAGGATGGTTGCGCAACGTCGGTTCGATTATTACAAATTTATACAGTGCAGGATGTTATAATACCTTTTTGATGAAAAGTTGCTTTCGTCACTCGGTAGATGGTTGTAAACTTGCTTCCAATCAGCCAAGTTTAGCAAGAAGACAGTTCCCAGGGCTCGGGGAGAAGCTTTGACTCAGAAACAAATTGTCGGCAAAGACGTTTCATTTAGGAGACCGGCGATTTGTGACGGTTTGGTATAATCCAAACACTCTACGTCGAAGGTCGCCGCATGGACGGGCTCGCCTGTAAGTCAGCATTCGGGAGGAATGGTATATGTTCAATGGAACATTCAATGAATCGGATCCTAACTCATCGGTATCCGAACCTCTTACTACGCAACCTCTGGTTCAGCCTGCGAGCAGCAGACTTGTGCCAAGCATCGCGGCCGCCCGCGGTGAACGGTTCTTTATCCTGGGAATGCTGGCTCTTGCATTGTCGATAGGTATCGCGATTGGCGCGGTGATAACTCGACCGGCCAGCGCTGACCATCGCATCATGCTGGTCAACAGCAAAGGCCAGATCAACGATCCTTCGGTTTTTGCTAAGGTCGCCGATGCCGTTCATTATTCTGTTGTCAACATCACAAGCATTGAAGAAGGTCCGAGCCGTGGCGACGGCCTTTTTGGTGGTGGCAGGCGAACTGGAACGGGTTCAGGAGTCATCCTTGATAAAGAAGGCTTCGTTTTAACCAACAACCACGTCGTTGATGGCGCCAGCAAGATATCGGTTAAGCTATACGACGGAACCCAGTTCAAAGGAACCGTTGTTGGGACGGATCCTGAAGCCGATCTTGCTGTAGTGAAGATCGATGCCCACGGCCACCAGCTTGTAGAAGCCAAAATGGGCGATTCAGATAAACTTGAAGTCGGCGACTGGGTGCTGGCGATAGGCAGCCCATTCGGTCTCGAGCAGACAGTTACACAGGGCATCATCAGCGCGAAAGAGCGAGTGACAGACAGCAGCAGCGCGTTACAACAATTCATTCAGACTGACGCTGCGATAAACCCGGGTAATTCAGGCGGTCCACTGGTTAACCTGAACGGCGAAGTCATCGGTATCAACACTCAGATTGCTACTCGCACGGGAACGTATAACGGAATCGGTTTTGCCCTTCCATCCTCGACCGCGGTTGAGGTTTACAATCAACTGGTCAATGGTGGACAGGTTCATCGCGGGTATCTGGGTATTTTCCCGAACCATGTTCCTGCCCAGATGGCAAAAGCAAATAACCTGGCCGAAGGCGAAGGTGCTCTCGTAAACGATGTAACGGACGAAGATGGTCCGGCGGCCAAGGCCGGTCTTAAGAGCGGCGACATCATAATCGAGTTCAATGGCGCCAAGATCAAAGACGAGCGCGATCTGGTACGCCGAGTTGCTGCTACACCTGTAGGAACAAACACAACTTTGAAATTCATCCGCGATGGTCAGTCGCATACCGTCACTGTAAAGCTTGGCGAACGGCCCAGCACTCAAACCGCCATTCGCGTCAATCCTCAGGATCAGCAGGATGATGGAGGGGAAAAAGCGCCGAAGACTGCTCCAATGCCGGGCGGCGGAACGATAGGGCTGGAAGTCGAAACGTTCACAGCCAGAAAGGCTGAGCAGCTTTCAATGAAAGTACTTCCGGGCGTTATCATCACTAACGTTCTGGAAGGCAGCGTTGCCGAAGACGTCGGTTTGCGTCGCAACTTTATCATCCTGCAGGTCAACCGTCAGCAGGTTACTACAGCGGATGAGTTCAACAAGATAATGAAGACATTCAAGTCCGGTGAGGAGATAACTCTGCAGGTTGCAAGGCGAGTCGGCGCAGACGACAAATTGCAACGCAGCTTCATTTCAATAACAATGCCCTAAGGCAGAATAACAACTGTTAAAAAAGCGAAGGGCGACTCCGGCGAGTCGCCCTTCGCTTTGTTCGGTGAAAAAGGGAATCAGTAATCTCTGACAACTGACGTTCCGGACAGCATATCGTGCCAAGCGCGGCGTTCCGCTCCCAGAACAATCCATAAGAAGCCCATAGCCAATGGAGCCGCCGAGAATATGTGCCCTATCGTTCGGGCAGCCGCCTGGAACAGCGTTGGTGGCTTGTGGTTATTCAGGCTCATAACGTGGATGCCGGTAAATGCCATGCCGACTGTTCGACTGACCAAACCTATCGAGAGCACTGAATAAACGAACCCCGCAAGAGCAACCAATCCCCCGAGCACATACAGGACTCTCGGGTCCGAAAAGTTGACTTGCAGAAACCACAGCGCTGCGGCAAACGGTGTCGCCGTCAACAATATGATTCCGGCATCGACCAGCGCCGCGACGAATCGCTGACCTACGCGAGCCGTGTCATCAAATTCTTCTGCGCCAAGATGCAGCAGTTTGTCGAGTTGGGCGTCAGGATCGATTCGCGACGAAGTTGAACTGGCCAGATCGGCGTGATAGTCATATTCCAGACTTTCGCGACTGTACTGAGTAGGTGTGATACTGTCTGAATATTCGTCAAGAGAGAGAGGAATATCCTGTTCCAGCGTCGCCGATATGGACTTTTGCGGGAGAGGGTCGGCAACAATTTCCTTTTTAACTTCCTTTTTACTGGCCGGCGCGCTGACGAGCGGTTCTTTCGTCACTGCCGGTGGAGGGGGAACGATTTCAGGTGTCGGCTTCACAATCGGAGCAGTGACTGACGAAACTCTTTCGATCGTCGGCTCTGGCCGAAGCGCGATTTTTTCCTCGACGGTCACCTGTGGTTTACGATCGACCTTTCGCTCAATGCGCGGTTCGATTTTCAACTGCGCCGCCGATTGCACAATTCTGTCGACTCTGGGCTCCGGTCGTCGCTCTATTTTTGGTTCCGATCTTTGCTCTCTTTTAGGGGATTGAACTCTGACGGATGGTGCCGGTGTTGGAGCTTCGACGGCGCGCTGCAAACGGCGCAAAGCTGCCTCGACAATTTCGTTTGACGGGCGGGCCTCATCATCTTTTGCTTTTGCGTCGATCTTCGGTCTGGGCTCAACGGCCAGGGCTACGGCAGTAGCAGCGCCGGCCCCAGAATGCCCGACGGAAGCGTATGATCCGCTTCCTTGAGCGCGACTTGCTCTGGAGGCGCGAACCTTTGCCGCAACTTCGGCGCGCCAGTCGGGAACTGCATTTTCGGTTTGCAGACGTTGGTTGACAGGAAATTCAATCAGCGTCGAATTTGTTTTTAGATTCTCTTCTGTTTTCAAACAACCGCACTGTGGGCAATCCGTCGCGGTATCGGTGAACGCATAGCCGCAATTGCGACAATTCATCTCGGTACAACCTCTTTATGGATTTTGCCGCCCACACCGGCAATTTGCCAAACTCTGTTGCCTGCCCACATTCGTGAATGGGAGGCGATGATGGAATGCTGCTGTGACAAGCCCTAAATTTGGTTCAATCCCTGTCTGCGTGTGGCCATTGTCACCGCTCGTCAAGATGCGGCGATGGTAACAAAAACGGTAGTGCGGGTCAAACGAATTCCGATGGATAAGGCAATGGATTTAAGAAAGGACATTAAGATATTACAGAAACCTGTGCATTATATACGTGTCAACCAGTCCGAGTTCGCGATGATTGAATGCTTTAGGTGAAGTTCCGATGATTTGGAATCCAAGTTTTTTCCATAACGCGACGGCAGCGGTGTTGGTGCTGACGACGACATTGAATTGCATTGCCAGATAACCCGCTTTTCTGGCTTCTTCGATTGAGTGTTCGCCAAGGAGTCGGCCTATCCCGCGTCCCTGCGATTTGGGACTGACGATGTACGATGCATTTGCGACGTGCGATCCGTAACCCGGATGATTCGGCTTTAACATATATACGCCGACTATTACACCGTCATCCTCGGCGACATGCGTAGAAGCCTCCGGGTCCATCCACTTCTGATACGCCACATCTTTAGTGGTGTTCGGAGGATTTGTGTAGGTATCTCCGGTTTGGATTACGTCGTGAAAGATCTGCCAGATCTGATCGAAATCAGATTCTGTTGCTCGTCTTATCTGAATCATAAAGCAAATTCAGGATTCACAAGTGGCGATCGTTTATTTAATGCCAAGCAACTCGACGTCGAAAACAAGCGTCGCGTTCGGAGGAATCACACCGCCGGCGCCCCGCGCTCCATACCCGAGATTGGCCGGAATAATCAACTTCCTGCGGCCGCCGACCTTCATGCTCATAACACCTTCGTCCCATCCTTTGATAACCCGACCGACGCCGATCGGGAATTCGAACGGCTTGTTTCTGTCGACTGAACTGTCGAATTTTGTTCCGTCCTCCAGCGTGCCTATGTAATGGACTATAGCTATTTGTCCTTTTTGCGGGCTGGGTCCTGTGCCCTCGACCAAATCGACGTATCTTAATCCTGAAGGTGTTGTTTGTTCTGTGCTCACAGTTGTTGCGATTCCTCCTGATTTGATTATGGGCGTACTTTGCCATGAAAGAACCTGCCAGCGGCCGCGCTGATTTGTCCAAACCTCAGTGTAGCGAATCTCGCTTTGATCATTCCACTTCGCTTTCCCGGTGATTACCGCGCCGCTGCCAAGCGCAGTGATCTTAACATCATCCGTAGTGATCGAGGTTACCTTCAAATCACCAGATTGAACCTTTGCGACGAAATCTTCTTTATTAAGAGTAGTTCCGTCATTTCCAGTGCCGACATAATCCCTGGCAAGAATACGATTGAGCGCATCGGCGTCTTTATTAATCATCGCATCAAACCAGGACTGTTCCAGTTTCTTCAATCGCGGCTGGATGTTGACTGGGCGTTTTTTGACGGGTTTTTCTTGTGAATTTGTCTTGTTAGTCTCTTGACCAAAGACAAAAGAAATCGAAAAGAATAGAGAAACAAACGCAAGGGTTAGAATCCGTTTCAAATACTCATCTCCTAACAATTAATTAAAATGTAGCGAGGCTCACCAAGGTGAACGGTTGCACTTGTTTGATCATTTCAGATAGGCGAGTTCTATCGGGTAGCTTCCCTTCTCTTCCCAGGTCGCATCGATTTCACGCAAAAACAGCTTAAGATGCCAAACTCCTTCCGGAGCAACAGGAAAAAAATCTTCCCTAAAGACAAGGCGATGGTTTGCCTGTCCTGACGTAAACATCCAATCATCTTCTGAAAAGGGAATAATCTGGCCCTGCGGTGAATGTAGCTCTATGCGTTGTCGATACTTTTTATTTTCTTCACCCCCAGAATTTCTCCAGAGGGTAAGTATGCTCCAGCTTAACGGAAAATCTGTAACATCCGATGGCGCAATCCCGCTGGGAATAACAAACGTTATTTTTTCAAGCAGATTAAAAATCGATATTATGTCATCGGCTTTATCCACTATCACTTTTTCGCAGGCTAGGAATGTAATTAGGTCTGGCATTTGTCAATCCTTCAGGCTGCTCTTATTCGTAAATGCGGGAATTGCCGATGTCTAGATCGAGTCGACTCTGAACCAGATGAGGCCGATTGAAATTCCCCTTTGGCGAGCCCGGCCTTTATCAGCTGAGTCGTGGGGTTCCATCCCGGCGGCGGTGGCGTATGGTCGCTAAACCAACGAGCTCCATCAAGTATCCATTCCTTTCGAAGTTCATTATGTGACAATTCAAAATCATCGTTGCCGAATTCCGTTCCGCAACAAGGGCAAATCATGTAATCCCTTGGAGGATGGCTAAGATTGTCATACCCACAAACTGGACAACTAAAAGTTATTCTTTGCATTTGGCCTCAAAGTAATCAATGAAAGTCCTAAACTTGCCTCTGAGCTTTGGCTTGTAATACGTTCTAATGACACCGTCCGACCGCAATACTCCATATTCGTTCGTATAATCATTATATCGTATCTTATCGCCGTTCGCTTTTAGGCATTCTCTTTCTGTTTTTCCGACGGGACCGCCAAGAAATTTGTCTGCCAACTCCTGATACTCTTGCGCTGTTGACACTTTGAAATCTTTTCCATGTCTCTTGAAGTGATCTTGCAGAAGGTCTGGATCGAAGCCTTTAGTCAACGACACAATAAACGCCTTTAATGGTATTTCAAAAGAAAAAGAGAATTCCTGTTAGGCAGCAGCGCATCAGCCATTTATAAGCTTCAAAAACTGCGCTTCATCCAGAATTGTTATTCCTAGTTCCTGAGCCTTATCAAGTTTCGATCCTGCCTCTTCACCGGCAAGCACATAATCGGTTTTCTTGCTGACAGAAGATGTCACTCGTCCACCGTGCTCTTCGATTAACGCCTTAGCATCGTCACGTTTCAACGTTGGAAGTGTGCCCGTCAGGACTATCTGCTTTCCGGAGAGCGCTCCGCCTGAAGCGACCTTTCGCTCTTCGGTCATTTTAACGCCTGCCTTCTTCAGGCGCTTTATCAGTGACCGATTGTGCGGCTCCTGAAACCACTTATGAATCGAGGCGGCGACCACTTTGCCGATGTCCTGCACATCCTGAAGTTGCTCTTCGGTGGCTGCCATCAAATCATCTATTGAGCCGAAATGCCGCGCAAGCACTGTCGCTGTTCGTTCACCGACGTGGCGAATGCCAAGACCGTAAATCAACCGTCCGAGACCGGCATTCTTGCTGCTTTCGATTTCGGTCAGCACGTTCGTTGCCGACTTCTTCGCCATTCGTTCGAGGTCTTCAACTTGCTCGAGCTTCAACTGATAAAGATCGCTGAAGTCTTTAACCAATGGCTCGGAGTGATCTGTGGTTCCAGCTGTGGAGTCCGTTTCGCCTTCGATGATATCTTCGCTTTCGGCGCCCGATGCCAGGTCGGCGCTGCCTTTATAACCGATCAATTGATCGACCAGTGCTTCGCCCAGGCCTTCGATATTCATTGCTCGCCGTGAAGCAAAGTGCAGCAAACTGTTTCGGAGCTTCGCCGGGCATTCCGAAGATACACAGTAATAATCGACTTCACCCTCGGTACGTTCCAGTTTGCTGCCATCGACCGGACACTCTTCCGGCATCTTGATGGCTTTGCTGTTATGCGGGCGCTTCTCTTCGATGACTTTGATAACTTTCGGAATAATCTCGCCGCTTTTTTCAATCAACACATAATCGTTAATGCGAACACCCAAACGTTCGATCTCGTCGGCATTGTGAAGCGAGGCTCGTTTGACCACAGTTCCGGCAAGCAGTACCGGCTCAAGCTCAGCCACAGGAGTCAGTTTCCCGGTCCGACCAACCTGCCATGTTACGCCATTAAGTTTTGTCGTCGCCTGCCGCGCCGGATATTTGTAAGCAACAGCCCATCGAGGTGATTTACCAGTAGCGCCGAATTCTTCCTGTAGCGCCAGGCTGTTCACTTTGATTACGACACCATCAATTTCATATCCGAGCTCTTCGCGCTCAGACTCGAACTTATTTATGAAGTCGATTACCTCATCAAGGTTTTCACACAGCGAGCGATTCTTGTTAACCTTAAACCCTGCGTGCGTCAGCCACTCCAGCCGATCCCAGTGCGTGCGGAACTTGTCGCCGCCTTCAACTAATAACTGCCAGGCAAACATCTCCAGTTTTCGCTGAGCTACAATCTGCGAATCCAGCAGCTTCATCGTGCCGGCCGTGGAATTGCGAGGATTAGCAAAACGAACTTCGCCTGCTGCTTCGCGTTCGTCGTTCATTTTTTTAAAGACAGACTGCGGCATATAGACTTCGCCACGAACCTCTATTTCTAAACCGTTCTGCGATGTGCCGGAACTCTTAACTTCCTTGAAAGCTTCTTTCTTGATCGACAAAGGAACTGATCTGATCGTTCGAGCATTGGTCGTAACCACATCGCCAACGCTGCCGTCGCCACGCGTCACCGCGCGTGCAAGCTGGCCGTCAAGATAAATCAGCGCCAGACTGACGCCATCAATCTTCAGCTCCGCCACGTATTCATATTTGCGACCTGCCGCCAGTTTCTGAACGCGTTTGTCCCATTCGCGAAGCTCATCTATCGAATACGTGTTGTCTAGGGAAAGCATCGGTCGGGAGTGCGCTGCCTTTTCAAATGACTCAACAGGCCGGCCAGAGACTCGCTGGGTCGGACTGTCTGGCGTAACCAGCTCAGGATGCTCTGATTCCAACGCCTGAAGCCGTTTGTACAATTGGTCGTACTCGTAATCAGAAATTATCGGATTGGCGTGTGTGTAATACTGCTCGTCGTGATAACGAATTTGGTCGCGCAGATCTTCGATCTCCCGAGCGACGGTTTTTGGTGCAGCCATAATCTTTTGTTATTGAACCCTAATAAGAATCCAGTCACATTAGATACCGTTCGCGAACTCGAGTGATGCCTGCGTCTTTGCGACTGTGCCGCTCTGCTGTGCGGAAAGGCTCCTGCCTTTATGCAGTTGCTTTCCTGGGCTACGCCCGGAACTGCAAGGCGTAGCCTCGCAATCCTTAAAAGGAATTCCTCGTCGGAAAACCAAAGGTTTTCCGCATAGCAGACGGCAAAGCCGCACATACAAAAGTTCGCAATCGTACCATTTAAAGTATAACCCAGTCGATTTTGCCCGACAAACTTACGTTGATAAGCAATGCCTTCAAAAGTTGCCGATTCGCGAATACAGGTGGTACGATGCCTGTTTATGAAGATTTCACGACGCGGTGTAATCCTTATCATCATTTTAGCCGTCGCGGTCGCTGGCGCTGCCATCGCGTACCGTTATTGGCCGCAGCGACCAAAGACAGAGATGTCGATTTATGTTCCCGCGTCGTCAATGCTTTACCTGGAAATTACGGATGTTCCGAATCTGCTCAACGGATTTACCTCGACTATCGCATGGCAGAAACTTGCTCCTGTTCTTGGGATTTCCAGTCAACTTAATTATCTGGGCAACGTCGGATCGTTCGCTGCGGCTACTGGAATGGGATCGCAGGAAGCGGTCGTGCTGGCGCGGTCTCAGGTAGCCGTCGCTCTTACTGCAATTGAAGCAAATGGTGATGAAGTAAAACCGCAGTTCGCGGTGATAGTGAAAACCCATAGCGATAAAAGTCAGGTTGCGGCAATCGCCGATCGCCGCGTCGCCTCTCTTGCGCGTTATGCCTACGGACCCGACGCGCAGAAAAGCTCGAGCGAGTACGGTGGGGTTCAGGTAGCGACATATACGAAGCCCGGCACAGGACGTCAGATCGTATATGCCGTTGTGGATGACCTGATTCTACTTGGCAATAACACCACATCAATTTATTCCTGCATTGATACTGCGCTTCAGCGAGCGCCGTCACTCAGCGAAAATGCCGATTTACAGAAGACCAGGCAGTCACTTGGTCACGATGCAATCATCTTTGCGTTTGTCAGCTCGTCAGGTGTTTCTCGACTAACGCAATTCGGAGCATACGTTTTTTCGCAGGGACATATTGTTCCTGAGGACCTTAGCGACAGCGTGAACACGATCACTGGTGATGTTGCCAGTGGAACGCTTGGTGGAATCGGTTACAGCGCTTCATTCGATAACGGAGTTGTGGTCGATCGATATCTGCTGGCATTGAAACCAGATGTTTCGGCCAGGCTCAGTAATCAGTTGAAACCCGTGAAAAGCGATCTTCAGGTTTTGAAAATCGCGCCCCCCGGTGTCAATTTGACAGTAGTGAACATTGACCAGCCACCTCAGGCGTTTGAAACGCTGATGGCAACAGTGTCCTCTCACGTCAATGTAGCGACAAGTATCGCTCTGCGTCAGTTAGTGTTATTCGTCGGCAATAACCGTTTCGGTCTCAATCCGGATCAACCGATTGGACCGGCTCTCGGAAATGAGATTGCGCTGCTTGGCTGGCCTGGTGACGAAGAGCCTGCGATAGCTATTGAAGTCACAGATCAGGCCGCCATCGCTCCGGTTCTTCATCGCTATCTTCAGGGCAATCCAAAACACCCTGCCTTTGTCGACGATCAGCATTACAACGGCATCGAGTTCTTTACCGGCGAGGACCGCGCGGGAGCTTTCCTTGGGCGATTTGCGATCCTTGGCAGCAAAGAGCAATTGATGAGGCTGATAGATGCCTGGAAGGCGAACAGTAATCTTTCGAACAATGCAGTTGTCCGGAATGAAATTCAGTCGCGACCTTCGCAGGCGATAATGGAAAGTTACGAGCCTAATCAAGCCGAAACTGCCGATCTTATGTTGAAGATCTCTTCGCTCCTTCGCGTCAGCGACGGAAATCCCGAAGTTTTAAATCGACCTGAAGTTCATAACGCCGTACAGGAGACCCCTTCGCTGGTCAGCTATACAACGATAACCGAACCGGGAATCTATACGGAAACACGCTCCGCATTGGGTCGGTTTACGCTGCTTTCGACATTGACCGGCAAGTCGGAAGAAGTCCTTGATACAAAGCCAGCCGCGTCACCGCAAACCAAATAAATCGCGAGGCTTTCACGATTTATAACAATTATCAGAATATTAACTAACGCCATATCAGGCCCGTCCGATAAGGAACAGGAGAAAGCATAGCTTGCGTTTTCGCGGATAGTAACTGCGGAAAGAGAGTTAATAATTGAAGGTCCTAATCGTAGAAGATGATCCGGATCAGGCGCTACTTGCGTGCGACGCACTGGAATCGACAGAATATGAACCTACGGTAGTTCATACCGCTGCTGATTGTCGAGCGCTGGATTTGCAGCAGTTCGGTGTGATTATGCTGGACTATCAGTTACCCGATGGTGTGGGATTAAACCTTCTTACAGAAATCCGGCCGCAAACAGATGTTCCTATAATAATGGTCACCGGCGAACACGGATTGGCAGTCGAGGCGATTAAGCGAGGCGCGTCGGACTACATCGTAAAAACCAGAGATTATCTTCAGACTCTTTTGCTGGCAATTGAAAAGAATATCGAGCAATATCGTCTGCGGCAGCAGAAAGCCCAACTTGAGGAAGACCTCCAGCGCACCATTTGCGAGTTACAACTCAAAAATGAGCAACTACAGATGGCCCACGATCATTTGATCGAGGCAGCAAAACTCTCCGCAGTCGCTCAACTCGTCAGTGGAGTTGCGCATGAAATCAATAATCCATTGACAGGCATTATCGGTTTTGCGGAGCTGCTTCAGCAAAACGTCACGGATGAGACTACGCGATCTTTGCTCAGGACGGTTCACAATCTGGCCTTGCGATGCGCATCGACTATAAAAGCTTTGGCAACATTCGCTCGACAGGGAAAGTTGCCAAAAGGGCTGCTAAGCGTCAACGAGCTGCTCAGATCCTGTCTGACATTGAATGAACATAGTCTGACGAAAAACGATATCGCTGTTGATTTGCAATTATGCGAACCGATTCATTCGGTTCAGGCTCACGCCGGTCAGCTTCAACAGGTGTTCATAAACATTATAAAGAACTCGCAGCAGGCACTGTCGCACGTACAACGAAAACGCCACCTGTTGATCGAAACGGGGCACAGAGATGGAATGGTGTTTATCCGAATCAAGGACAATGGACACGGAATGGACGCGGACGCGCAGTCACACGCATTCGAGCCCTTTTTCACGACCCAACAGGTCGGCGAAGGCTCGGGACTCGGTCTCAGTGTGACCTACGGAATTATCAAAGAACATGGTGGCGACATTCTGATGGACAGCGCGATCGAAGAGGGAACGGAAGTAACAATCCTGCTTCCGGATGCGTCCAGGCTCAAAACAGGTAGCGTGGTCATCAACGAAATGATCGGCAACTCGCCCACAAACGAGGCAACTCAAAGGTTGTAGATTATGGAATCTCCGACGAGGCCCCGTTCACCGAATCAATCGAAACCAGGCGCAGAGTTCGCAAATGCTTCCAAACGTCCGAAATACGGACCGATCATCATCTTTTTATTGCTGGCCGTGGTGATCGTTTCCTCGTGCACGCGCCAAGATACTGGACCGATCGTCATCGGACTTGCGGCTGGCGTAAACGGAGTGACTGGCGCTCAACTGGCCGCCGATCAGATCAACGCTGCAGGTGGAATACGCGGACGAAAACTCAAACTGGACATCGCAGACAACGGAGCTGCCACCGCTGCCGAAACATCTATTCAAATTGCGATCCGCTTTCTGGAAACGCCGCAGGTTCTTGCAGCGATAGGTCATCCCAACAGCCCGGCCACGCTTGCAAGCTCGCAGTTGTACAACGAAGGCCATATGGTTCAGCTTGTGCCCAACGCGACAAGCCCGTTGTTGACCAACGCTGGCCCCTGGACATTCAGAATCTCAATCAGCGACACCTTGCAAGGCAGAGAACTTGCTGAATATGCCGTTCACAAAATGAATGCGCACCGCGTAGCGATACTTTACGTTAACGACGACTACGGTAAGGGACTGAAGGATGTCTTTTACGATAAAGCCAGGGAACTGGGTGCGACTGTTGTAATCTCCGCGCCATTCGATACAGATCCCTCATTCAGCGCCATCATATCGTATGTAAAGCAGCAGAAACCTGATTTGTTGTTCCTGGCCCTGAGGACCGCGGCAATTGAGGCACTCGCGCATCAACTCGACCAGAGCGATTTACATCCTATGCTGCTTGCAGGTGATTCGTTAAATCGAACCGAGTTGCAGGCAAACCCATACATTCTGAAGCAACTGGATGGAATGCGGCACACGATCTTTTTTTCGCCGGTGCAACAGGATCCAAGGGTGAAAGAGTTTGTGCGGGCTTACTGGAATCGCTATCACCAGGTGGCTGACGACGAGTCAGCGCTGAACTACGATGCAGTCTATTTGCTGAAACGCGCAATCGAAGGCGGCGGCGCGACTCGGCAGGGAATCCGCGACTATCTTGCTACCGTCGGACAAACTAGTCCGCCTTTTGAAGGGGTTGCCGGTAAAGTTTCCTTTGACAAAGGTGGCGATTGCACAAAACCGCTTCAACTGGCTGAAGTTTACCTGGGTAAAATAATCCCGCTGGATGCGTCGGGTGATTTGCCAAAATAGATGAAAATAGGGACCTCACTCAGAACTAAGGCAATAATTGGCTTCGCCGCGTTCCTGGTGTTGTTGTCTGCGGTCTCCATCGACACTTTAATTGAGTACGGAAAGCTGCGGTCGCAGGTAGCCGAAAACCGGCGAGATTCGGATGCCATACTTGAGCTCAGCAATGAAGTTCGACTGCTATTGTCGAAGGAATTGATTGACACTCAAAAATATTTGCTTCGATTCGACCAGGAGCCACCCGCAGAGCTGCAACAGATCAGCCGTGAAGTTTACGACAGGCAAGTTCGTTACCTGAAGCTGCCCTTGAACCGTGAAGAGCGTTTTCAGCTGGAACGAATAAAGGTCCTGAACGCGCGTGTTGAAGAGCAATTGACGATCGCGGTTTATCTGCACGCGCTCAGTCGGCAGAACGATGCTCGAAATCAGATGCTAAAGGCCGCACCGCTGGTCGACGAGTTGCAGACTGAATTGCTAAAGCTGATGACGCTGGAGCGTGATCGCTATAACCAGTTGACCACTCAGTCTCAGGCCACCTCGGTATTTCTCTCGCGGCGTATTGTAATAATTGCGCTTGCTATTGCAGTGCTCGGGCTCGGGTTTACATTGCTGATATTCGGGCGAATTATTAAACCAGTATTGGAGTTGGCGGACGCGGCAAAAAAGGTTGGTAAAGGACAACTCGGCGTCAAAGTGCCAGTCAAACATTCCGACGAAATGGGGCTGCTAGAGGCCTCGTTTAACGAAATGAGCCAGAGTCTGAAATTCTCTCATCAGCAGTTGCAGTTGAAAAACCAGCAGTTGAAGTCTGCGCTGGAAGAAAAAGAGGATTTTCTTCGGGCTGTGTCCCACGATCTTGGGGCTCCATTGCGAAACATCAGCGGGCTGGCTGTTTCAGTCGAAGCGAAGCTCGGCGCCGCACTCACGCCAGAAGCGCGCACCCGACTGGAAAGAATCCGCATAAACGCCGATCGCGAGCTGGACCTGATAAGCGAATTATTGGAGCTTTCGCGAATAAAGCGACAGCAGGGACACTGTGAAGAGGTTTCTATTGAAGAGGTAATCAGGACGGTGCTGGATAACCTGACTTATCAAATCGAGCTGAAGCACATACAAATTCATCTTCCTGAAATCTGGCCGATTATCATCGCCGACAGAAATCGGATCAAGCAGGTTTTCCAGAATCTGATAGAGAACGCGACAAAGTACTTTGGTGATTCGCCAGAACCCTCCATTTGGCTCGGATGGGAACTGGAAGACGATATCTATCAGTTCTACGTACGCGACAATGGCCCCGGAATTAAGCCGGAAGATCAGCAGACAATATTTTATGTATTCCGCCGCGGCAGCAATCCAAATGGGGATGGAAAAGGGATCGGCTTGGCTACGGTAAAAAGCATCGTCGAGACTTACGGCGGGCAGGTCTGGGTTACATCCCAGCCGGGTGCCGGCAGTACGTTCTACTTTACGTTGAGCGTACCGACTGGCAGCGAACAAATGAGGGTGGGGGAGTTAAGTTATGCCGCTGAATGAAATGGTGAAAATCCTGATCGTCGATGATGATCCGGATTGCCGCATGCTGGTACGCGACTCGATAGAGGGCGCCCGCATAATGAACGACGTTTATGAGGTCGAGAACGGACAACAGGCTCTCGATTTTCTGAACCAGCGAAACGGCTATGAGGACGTATCATTGCCAGGGCTGATATATCTGGACATCAATATGCCTGGTATTGACGGGCTGGAGCTGCTGAAGCAAATCAAATCTGACGAGCGCTTCAACCACATACCCGTGGTAATGATGACCTCGCTCGATGATGATCGTGAAAAAAAGCTGGCGGCCCAATACGGCGCCAACAGTTACACGATAAAGCCGTCACGTCCCGAGCAATTTGTGCGAACTGTTGTCACCGCGACCGAATACTGGCTTGGGATTCATCGCTATCCGCAAAACTCCCCAATGCCGCATAATCTGGTGTAGAAGTATGAATTGGAAAGAATACAACCAACAGCTATCTTCGCTTCTTTCTGAAGAGGAAGGATTCGCCACAAAGCTTTTACAATTGTCTGAAGAAGAAGTTCGGCGTTGCGAATCCGGCGATCCCGTTGCGCTAAATGAAATAACCGCGCAGCGAAGAGAAGTTCTAACTGCCTGGACAAACGCGCATACACGGACCGTAGCCCTGGCAAAACCGTCAACCGATGGGTCAGTCGACGCCGAATTAATTCAGAGAATAGAAAGCCTGCGACAGAATATCGCTGCGATTCAGGAATACGATAGTAAGAGTCTAGGTCGTCTCCAGGAGATGACAAAGACCAATCTCGATCAATTTCGCAACGTTAATCAGGCTTCGCGATACTTACAGTCACTGAATATCGAAATACCCGGAGTCGCATACAGCAGCCACGAGTGAAGAAAGTTAGTTCCGAACTCTGGACGCGGCCTTTGCCTTCCTGTAGCATTCTTCAATCAGTATTTACTTCATTATCCCCTCCGACGCAGGGGAAAATAAATCAGGAGATTTCTAATGAAACGAAGAATAGCGATTCTTTCTGTCTTGTTTGTGCTTGCAGCCGCGACGGCTGTTCTTGCGGCAGATGTTACTGGCAAATGGGTTGCCCAGGTGCCTGGACGTGGTGGTCAAACGCGCGAGCAAACCTTCAACCTGAAGCAGGATGGCTCGAAAGTTACCGGTACTGTTTCCGGAAGACAAGGTGACACGCCAATCGCCGACGGTAAAGTAGAGGGCGACACGATTTCGTTCACCGTTACGCAGAGCTTTAACGGCAACGAATTCAAATCGACCTACACTGGCAAGATCTCCGGCGATGAGATCAAGTTCACCAGAACAACCAGCGGCGGAAATGCGGGGCCGCAGGAATTTACAGCCAAGCGGTCAAAGTAAATTAACCCGGCGCATAAACAGCATAGCCACGAGGGGCCGCCCAGAAATCGGCCCTTCCGCTACTGTCCGTCGATTTTGATGACGGCGTTCCAGCATCAAGTCCGTCCCATGCGATCGGCTCAAATTTTGTATTAGCCCACCCAGTTTCCACAGTCGTTCCGTTCCATTTGTCTCCCAGATTATTCAGAACAAACACAAGACCACGTTGATCACCGGAACTTAATCGCTCCATAATATACAGGTCATCGTCGCAGTAGAGCACTTTGGTTGTTCCGCCGGCGTATCGCTCGTGTGCGATGACAAGAGCTTCAATGCCGTTTGGCGTTCCAGTCCGTGCCAATCCATAGTTGAAATAATCCTGCCAGAAGACACAAGGGTAACCTTCGTGAGTCAGGATATAGGCATAAGCGAGGAGCTTGTCGTTGATTACCGCGTCAGACGGACTTTGCGTTGTGTCGTGATTGTCTACGAATGTCACTGCCTGAGCTGGATTTGTCGCGACAACTGTGTCGCCTTGCGTCAGGGTTTTAAGACTGAAACCGTACGAATCGCAAAGATCCTTTAGCCGGTACCGCAACGGAAAATCGAAAGCAGAGATTGGATTGTCAATAAACGCGTTTACTGATGTGAGCCAGTGGTCGATAGTTCGGTCATTGTCCCAGCATTCTCCTACGCAAAAGGGAGCAAACCCGTGCTCAGTCTTGTTCAAATATCGAACCTCTGCGATTGCTTTCACCATCCACGGCGCATAACCTTTGACGAAATCGAAACGAAAACCATCGAAATCTACATCTTCGATCATCCACTGCGCCAGCTTCATTATCTCGGTATAAACGAATGGGTCCCGATGACATAAATCGGGCATGCTTCCGAATGTTGCGCCGTCAAATGATTCGTAAGGAGACGGGTGAAAACATTGCCAATTCCTCGAGAACTTTCCGCTGCCCGGTGTGAATTTAGTCCATCGCGTCACTCCGTCGACCGGACTTTTTTCCGGCGAATCAGCGCCGGAGTTATGATCGAGCACCAGATCCGCATACACCTGAATCCCGTTTTGATGCGCGGCATCTATCAACGCGCGTAATTCCTGCTCATTGCCAAACCAGGTTTTAATTCTGCCTTTCTGATCGATGTCTCCGAGATCGTAGTAGTCGTATGGATCGTAGCCCATCGACGGACCTGAGAGATTGGCTGCCTTTGAAGCCGGCGGTAGCCACAATGCCGTGAATCCTGCCTGCTTGAGAAGCGGAAGTTTAGCTGTTACAAACGACCACCACGTGCCATCCTGTCCTTCGGCCGCTGGACAGTTCCAGTAAAAGCCCTGCATTATAACGCCCATAGAAGTGCTCCTGAATGAAGTTGAAACGCGTTAATTCCGATTAACGGAAAACGATAAGGATTGAACGGGCGATTATCGGTTGCGCAG
>Ga0070741_10005896_pt1 | contig 26729 bp, 30 predicted proteins | sample Coa_R1_4_FD_66440 | JGI IMG/M metagenome (GOLD analysis project Ga0070741, IMG submission 66440) | Surface soil microbial communities from Centralia Pennsylvania, which are recovering from an underground coalmine fire - Coalmine... | ecosystem: Environmental > Terrestrial > Soil > Unclassified ... | reverse complement strand
GATCCTTGGTGGTGACGTCGGGCTTCGTCTCCCTGACGACGGGGTGCACGGGCTGGTCGCGCCCGGGCGAGCGCACCGCGCTGTCGATCGCCTCGGTGGTCGCTCCCTTTTCGATCGCGAGGCCCGACTGGCCCGGCTCCTTGACCAGCTTCGTCCCGCTGTCGGTGGGGACGACGCTCGCATCGACCGGGTCCCGGTCGATCTGATCCGCCAGCTGGTTGACGAAGCGCTTGACCGCGGACTCGTCGAAGCCGACCTGCGGCTCGAGGTCGGCGTTCACGTCGCCCCCCGTGGCGTAGCGGGCGACCCGATCGAAGATGCTCCCCTGCCGGCTGCGGTCTACGGCCTCCTGGACCATGCCGTCCACGTCGGCGGTCTCGTGGAGCTGCTTCGCGCCGAGCGTGTACGTCTTGCCGCCGTAGGTGACCTGGACCGGCTGCTGGAGGGGCGCGACGACCTTGGCCTTGATCAGCTTGCGCGCCGAGTCCTCCGAGCGACCACCGACGTCCACGCCCCCGATCTTGATCCCGGCGGCGATCTGGTCGCGCTGGGAGCGGTCGTAGGCCCAGACCCCGACCGCGAGCAGCAGCCCGAGCAGGACCAGGGCCGTGAGGGCGATCCCTAGCTTCTGCTGCATGTTCAGGCGTGCGCGCACTCGGACGTCTTGGATCAGCTTTCCCCCTGCGGCGTGATTCTACGTTTCCTCCCAGCGTGGCCCGGGCCGGGCCGTGCTCCGCAACCGGCTTTGCGGGTACGGCCGCCGATCCGAACGGGGAGCGGTCATCCTGATGCGTTGCTTAGGATCACGTCCGCCATGCCCCACCCTCGAAGCCGGCCCTGATGCGGACCAAGGACCAGGTCAGGCGGGACGTCTGGAAGGCGATGGACCGCGAGGGCGTCTCCCGGTTTCCCGGCGCGGAGGGGCGGATCCCGAACTTCGCGGGAGCGAAGCTCGCTGCCGAGAAGCTCGCCGCCCACCGCACCTGGAAGCGCGCCCAGGTCGTCAAGGCCAACCCCGACTCGCCCCAGACCCACGCGCGCCGGGCGGCCCTCGAGGAGGGCAAGACCGTGATCATGGCTGTGCCGCGGCTCCGCGACGCGCATCCCTTCCGGCTGCTCGACCCGCGCAAGCTCTCCGCCAAGCAGGTCCGGGAGGCCGCCACGATCAAGGGCGCGATGCGCCACGGCCGCGTCGTCGCCGAGGAGGACCTGCCCGACATCGACTTCGTGCTCTGCGGGTCGGTCGCCGTCAACCTGAGCGGGGCCCGGATCGGCAAGGGCGGCGGCTTCTCCGACCTCGAGTACGGCCTGCTGATCCACGCCGGGAAGATCGACGACCACACCACCGTCGCCACCACCGTGCACCCGATCCAGATCCTGCGCGAGCACCTGCAGACCACGGCGCACGACCTGCCGGTGGACCTGGTCGCAACACCGCGCGCCGTGATCGAGGTGGAGCGGCAGTACCCGCGGCCGCGCGGCATCCTCTGGGACCACCTCCAGCCGCCGCAGATCCGGGAGATCCCGATCCTCGAGCGGATGGGGTACGCCTAGGCCATGTCGGTGGCGGAGAAGCAACGGCCCACCGCGTCCGGTCCCCGCCCCGTCCGCGACGAGCTCCGAAAGCTGGCGCGCGACGCGACCTGGATGTGGCGGCTGACGACCGGTCGGGCCGAGCTCCCGCCGGCCACGCCCGCCGACGGCCCCGATCCATACGGCAACGCCGACCCCGAATGGCTGCAGGTCGACTGGCGCGAGCACAGGCGCGAGGTGGATGTGGTCGGCGCGAAGGTGAACTACGTCGAGATGGGCGAGGGCACGCCGGTGCTGTTCGTGCACGGGCTCGCCGGGGCCTGGCAGAACTGGCTCGAGCAGATCCCCCACTTCGCGCGCACCCACCGGGCGATCGCCATGGACCTGCCCGGCTTCGGCGCGAGCCCGATGCCGCCATGGGAGATCTCGATCCCCGCCTACGGCCGATTCCTGCGGGACTTCTGCGAGCGGATCGGAGTCGATCGCTGCTCGGTGGTGGGCAACTCCATGGGTGGGTTCATCTCGACCGAGCTTGCGATCACGGAGCCGGACCGCGTCGACGACCTCACCCTCGTCTCGGCGGCGGGAATCACCTGGGCCCGCGCCCGTCGCGAGCCGGCCGAGGTGCTCGCCCGGATCGGCCGGGCCGGCGCGCCACTCGCCCTCAAGTTCCAGATGTCGGGGATCAAGCGGGCGAAGTTCCGCCATCGCGCCTTCCGAGGGGTCTTCCACGACCCGAACGGGCTGCGCCGGGAGATGCTCTGGGAGAACGTCGTGCCGGCACTGCAGAGCCCGGGCTATTTCGACGCGATGACCAACCTGGTCGGATACGACATCCGGCACCGGCTCGAGGAGATCGAGGTGCCGACGCTGATCGTCTGGGGACGAAACGACCGCGTGGTCCCGGTCCCGGCGGCGCTCTCCTACAGGAAGCGCATCGGCGACAACGCCGAGCTCGTCATCTTCGACGAATGCGGGCACGTTCCGCAGATGGAGCGACCGGTCCGCTTCAACCGCGTGCTCGAGGACTTCCTCGAGCGCAAGGGCTCGCTCGACTGACGCGAGGGTTGGGCCGCGGTGCGGCGAGGCGGAACCCGTTATGAGGTGATGGCGCCCTGGGAGGCGCTCGAGACCGAGGCCGCGTACTTCGCCATCACGCCGCGGCGGTAGAGCGGCTCCGGCGGCTCGTAGGCCTCCACCCGGCGGGCGATCTCGTCGTCGGAGAGGTCCACGTCGAGCCGGCGGGCGTCGATGTCGATCGTGATCTGGTCGCCGTCCTGGACGGCGGCGATCGGGCCGCCGCGGATCGCCTCGGGCGCCACGTGCCCCGCCATCAGGCCGTGGGTCGCGCCGGAGAAGCGGCCGTCGGTGAGCAGCGCGACCTGGTCGCCGATGCCCTCGCCGACCAGCGCGGCGGTCACCTGGAGCATCTCCCGCATGCCGGGGCCGCCTGAGGGCCCCTCGTTGCGGATCACGACCACGTCGCCGGGCTTGATCCCCTGCTGCTCCACCACCGCGAAGCACTCCTCCTCGGAGCCAAACACCCGGGCCGGGCCCGTGTGCCTGCGGCGCTCCTCGCCAGCCACCTTGACCACGCAGCCCTCGGGAGCGAGGTTGCCCTTCAGGATCACCAGGCCGCCGGTCGGCTTGAGCGGGTCCGAGAGCGGGCGCACGACCTCCTGGCCGGGCGTCTCCTCGGCGGCGTCGGCCTCCTCCCCGATCGTCCGCCCGGTCACGGTGACGCACTCGCGGTGGAGCACCCCCGCCTCGTCGAGCCGCCTGGCGAGGACGCCGACGCCCCCGGCCTCATAGAGGTCCTTGGCGACGAAGCGGCCGCCGGGCTTCAGGTCACCGAGCAGCGGCGTCCTCTCGGAGATCCGGTCGAAGTCGTCGATGCTGAGCTCGATGCCGGCCTCGTTGGCGACGGCCAGCAGGTGGAGCACGCCGTTGGTCGATCCGCCGGACATGCAGACCGTCGCGATCGCGTTCTCGAGCGACTCCTTCGTGATCACCCGGCTCGGGCGCAGATCGTCGGCGAGCACCTGCATGACCAGCTCGCCGCAGCCGCGGGCCACCTCGGCGCGCGCCTCCGCGACGGCGGGGACCATGCTCGAGCCCATCGGGCTGATCCCCATCACCTCGAAGGCGGAGGCCATCGTGTTGGCGGTGAACTGCGCCCCGCACGCGCCCGCGCCGGGACTCGCGCACCCCTCGAGCTCGTAGAGGTCCTCGTCGGACATCTCGCCGGTCGCGTGCCGGCCGATCGCCTCGAAGACATCCTGGATCGTCACGTCCCGGCCGCGCCAGCGCCCCGGCAGGATCGAGCCGCCGTAGAGCATCAGCGAGGGAACGTCGAGCCGGGCGAGCGCCATCACGCAGCCGGGAATCGTCTTGTCGCAGCCCGACAGCGCGATCAACGCGTCGAACTGGTAGCCGCGCGCGGTCAGCTCGATCGAGTCGGCGATCACCTCGCGGCTGACAAGCGAGGTCTTCATCCCCTGGGTTCCCATCGTGATCCCGTCGGAGATCGCGATCGTGTTGAACTCGAGCGGCGTGCCGCCGGCGGCCCGAACCCCCTCCTTGACGTGCTCGGCCAGTCCGCGCAGGTGGAAGTTGCAGGGCATCGCCTCGATCCAGGTGTTGGCGATGCCGACGGTCGGCCGGCTCAGATCGTCGTCGCCGAAGCCGATCCCCTTCATGTAGGCGCGCGCGAAGGCACGCTCCGGGCCGTCGAAGACGGCGGAAGAGCGCGGACGGACGTCGTTGGTCAGCGGCTTGGCCATCAACCGGGTGGCTCCTCGGCTCCGCCTGCGAAGCCCCTTCTCATCAACACCTCTGCCATTGCCTCAGGGCCTCCAGGTCACGGCGGACCATCTCCGGATCGAGCTGGCGGCCCAGCGGATGCACGTTCGCGGTGCCGAGCAGGCCGCGCTCGTCCGCCCGCAGAGCCATCCACTTGGCGAGCACGTCGTCGGCGTCCGGCAGGCGCTCGCCCGCCTCGCGCTCGGAGCGATCGCGGAACCGGACGCAGTACTCGGAGAGCAACTCGCCGTTGCGCGCGTCATAGCCGACGATCGGCCGCTGCGGGTAGATCAGGTAGCCGTAGCCGCGCTCGGCGTCCTCCACCGAGAGGAATCCGAAGCGCTCGTACATCTCGAGCGCCTCCTGGCCCGCGGCGTTGCGCAGCAGCCGACGGGCCCGTTCCTCGGCCCGCCGCTCGCGCGCCGGGTGATCGGCAGGGCGGAAGCGCATGTCAGCCGCCGGCCGCCTTCGGGAAGAAGATCACCCGCTCCGCCTGCGGGGGGATCTCCGAGAAGTCCCGGACCATGGTCGCCTCCCGCCGGCCCGCAGCGCCCTCGTGGGGCACCGCGGCCCACATGCCGAGGTCGAGCTGGCGGCGGAACTCCCGTACCAGGCGCTCCTCGTCCTCGGCGACCGCCGGGTCGCCCTCCGCGATCAGCACGTCACCGTGGCCCGGGGTCATGCGAAGCAGCTTCATGCAGCGATTATGCCTAGCCGCCCCTGCGGACCGCCGCCAGCACGTCAACGGGCCCCGCTCCGGATCCCAGCTCTCGCAGCCCGCTCCCCACCGCCTCGGCGGCGATGCGCCGCGCTTCGCGCGCGGCCTCGAGCGGCGAGTCGCCCAGCGCGAGCCGGGCCGCGAGGGCGGACGAGTGGGTGCAGCCGGAGCCGTGCGAGGCGCCGTCCGGATGGCGCGGCCCCTCGATCCGCTCGAGCGTCTCGCCGTCGAAGTAGCGGTCTGCGCCGTCGAGATGGCCCCCGGTCACCACGGCGGCCGATGCTCCGAGATCCCTCACCGCCCGGGCGAGATCTTCGGGCACGGCCTCCTCCCCCAGCCCGGTCAGCTCCCGTGCCTCCGCGGCGTTCGGCGTCACGACCGCGGCGCGGGGAAGGATCAGCTCAACCAGGGTCCGCTTGGCGTCCTCCCTCAAGAGAACGGCGCCGCTCTCGGCGACCATCACCGGGTCGAGGACGATCGGCGCCCCACCGACGAGGTCGAGCGCCTCGGCGGCGGCCTCGATCGTGGGTGTGTCGAACAGCATCCCGATCTTGACCGCGTCGACTCCGATGTCCTCGGCCACCGCGCGGACCTGATCGAGGATGAACTGCCGGGGCAGGGTCTCGATGGAGACCACCTCGTGGGTGTTCTGCGCCGTCAGCGCGACGATCGCCGAGGTGCCGTGGACCCCGCAGGCCGCGAACGCCTTCAGGTCGGCCTGGATGCCCGCGCCCCCGCCCGAGTCCGAGGTTGCGATCGTGATCGCGACCGGAACGTTCCGTTTCGCCTGCATGCGGCCAAGGCTAGTGAGGCGACGGCCTCAGGGGTGCTCGGGCGCCTCAAGGGGGGTGCGCTCGTAGCGCCCCGCCGTATCGGAGCGGAGATAGCCGCTCAGCTCGAGCTGGACCAGCGCCGAGGCGAGCGCCCCGGGCTCCAGCCCGGAGGCCCGCGCCAGGGCATCCGGGGTCCCGGCACCGCCCTCGACCAGCTCGAGCACGCGGCCGAGCCCGGCGTCGAGCGCCGGGCCACGGGGTGAGAACGCGCCCCGCCTCGCCTCCGCGCCGATCGGCAGCAGGGCATCGAGCACGTCCCCGGCACCGCGGATCACCGCCGCGCCGTCGCGGAGCAGCCCGTTCGTGCCCGCGGCGGACGAGGTCCCCACTCGTCCCGGGACCGCCCCCAGCTGCCGGCCGAGCTCCTGGGCGAACTCGGCGGTGATCAGCGAACCCGAGGGCTCCCTGGCCTCGACCACCACCGTCATCGCGCTGAGCGCCGCCATGATCCGGTTCCGGGCCGGGAAGGACCATCGCCGCGCCGCCGTGCCCGGCGGCAGCTCTGAGATCACCAGCCCTCGCTCCGCGATCTGCGCGTAGAGCTGCCGTGAGCTCGCGGGGTAGGCGATGTCCACGCCGTTGCCGAGCACCGCGACCGTGAAGCCACCCGCCTCCAGGGCGCCGGCGTGCGCGCGGGAGTCGATCCCGAGCGCCATGCCGCTCACCACCCCGACGCCGGCCGCGGCCACCTCCCGCGCCAGCGAGGTGGCCAGCTCGCGGCCGTAGCCGCTGGGCCTGCGGGTGCCGACGATTGTCACCGCACCGTCCGGGACGAGCTCGCCCAGCAGCGCCGGGTCGCCGCGGCCGAACAGCACGGCCGGCGCGTCCCGAAGGTCCGCCAGACCGCTCGGATAGCGCCCGTCATGGCGGCAGCAGGCCCAGGCTCCGGCGCCGGCGACCGCCTCGAGCAGCCTCCGGGGATCCCTGTCTGCGGCGCCGCGAAGGATCGAGCCCGCCCGCGCCCGGGCAACGGCCCGGACCAGTCGCTCGTCGGACAAGGCGAGCAGCTCGTGGGCCCGGCTCCCGGGCGCATCCGCCGCCGCCTTCTCGATGTGACCGCTGAGCGAGCCGACCAGCCAGGCTCTGCGCAGGCACTCCGGGCAGGCGGCCGACCTGGCGCCGCTCACGGGTCCACCGGCCGGCGCGCGCTGAGCGCCCGGCGGACGTGGTCCGGGGTGATTCGCTCCGCGCCCGCCAGGTCGGCGATCGTCCGCGCGAGCCGGAGGCACCGGTCCCAGCCGCGGGCGCTCAGCCTCAGCTGCCGGTGGCCCCGCTCCAGCACCTGACGGGCTTGGGGATCCAGCTCGCAGTGCCGCCGCACCTCGCCGGGGGTCATCTCGGCGTTCGTGCGTCCGGGGCCGAGGCGCTCCTCCTGGCGGCGCCGGGCGGCGAGCACGCGCTCGCGCACGCCGGCCGAGTCCTCGACCCCGTCCTCGAGCAGCTCCTCCGCCGGGGGCGGCTCGACCGAGAGGCTGATGTCGATGCGGTCGGCGAGCGCCCCGCTCAGCTTCGCCCGGTAGCGCGTCACGGCCCCGGGGTGACAGTCGCACTCGCCCGAGTCCTCGCCGTGCCCGCACGGGCACGGGTTCGACGCGGCCACCAGCATGAACCGGGAGGGCAGCGAGACGGTCCCGGAGGTCCGGCTGATCGTCACCGAGCCCTGCTCGAGCGGAACGCGAAGCGCCTCCAGCGCATCGCGGCGGAACTCGCCCAGCTCGTCGAGGAAGAGCACGCCCCGATGCGCCCTGGTGACCTCGCCGGGCCTGGGAGGCGAGCCGCCGCCGACCAGCGCGCGTCCCGAGATCGTGTGGTGCGGCGCCCTGAACGGCCGGCGCAGCCGGGGACCGCCGTTCTCGCCGCAGACGCCCGCGATCCTGGTCACCTCGATCAACTCCTGCGGGCTGAGCGGCGGCAGCAGCGAGGGGAGCCGCTGCAGGGCCAGGGTCTTGCCTCCGCCCGGCGGGCCGATCAGCAGCAGGCTGTGGGCGCCGGCCGCGGCGATCTCCAGGCAGCTGCGCAGCACCGGATGCCCGCGCAGATCGGCGAGGTCCGGAAGGTCGTCGTCGGGTGCCGGCGGCTCGACGCGGGCCACCGGCTCGAGCGATCCCTCCCCCAGCTCCCTGAGCCGGGTCACGTGCTCGACCGGCACCACCTCGAGGCCGGCGACCAGGGCGGCCTGGGTGGCGTCGGGGGGCGCCACCGCCACACCGCGAAGCCCCCATCCCCTCGCCCCCTCGGCCATGGCGAGCGCGCCCGGCGCCGGCCGAATCGCCCCGTCGAGCGCCAGCTCGCCGGCCATCGCGTAGTTGTCCACCACCGCCTGCGGGAGCTGGCCCGTCGCGGCCAGGATCGCCGCGGCGATCGCCAGGTCGAAGCCCGGCCCCGCCTTGCGGACGTCGGCGGGCGCCAAGTTGACGGTGATGCGGTGTTCCGGATACTTGAAGCCCGAGTTGCGCAGCGCCGAGCGCACGCGCTCGCGGGACTCCCGGACCGCGGCGTCGGGCAGGCCGACGATCGTGAACGACGGCAGGCCTCCCCCGATGTCGACCTCCACGTAGACCGGCTCCGCCTCGACGCCTACCAGGGCGAAGGTCCGGGCCAGCGCGAACATGGCCCGACGCTAGGGCGGCTGCGGTCGACGCTGGCGCGCACAGCGTCACCGTTCCGTCGCGGCTTCGTTGCGATCGGCGCGCGCCCCGCTCGGTCCCGGCCGGCACCCTGACCGGCGATGACCTTCGCGAGGCTGGCGCTGGGACGGGTGGCCGAGCGGCTCGTCGCCGAGCGGCTTCGAGACTCGGGGTGGCGGATCGTGGGGTGCAACGTGCGGCTGCCCTCGGGGGAGCTCGACCTGGTCGCGCTCGATGGGGAAACGCTGGTCTTCGTCGAGGTCAAGGCCGGCCGCGCCGGCGCGGCGCGCGGCCCGGAGCAGCCCGCCCATGCCGTCGGCCCGAGGAAGCAGCTCAAGCTGCGCCGCCTCGCGCGCGAGTGGATCGCCGAGCGCCGCGGGCCCTCAGGCGTCGCGGGCTATCGCTTCGACGTCGTCGGGGTCCGCTTCGGCCCGGATGGCCTCGCGGATGTCGATCACGTCCGCCAGGCCTTCTAGGGGCGGCAAGGCCGCGGCATCTGAAGCGGCCGCTTGCGGCCGCGCCTGATCGTTGCGGCCGCCGGCCGCCCCGACTTGTGGCGAAGCCGGATATTCGTCCTCGCCCAGGCCCAGCTGGGAATACGCCACGCTCGCGAACGAGCGCCTGTGCAGCGGGCAGATGCCGTGCTCGAGGATCGCCTCACGATGCTCGGGCGTCGAGTAGCCGACGTTGCCCTCGAAGTTCCAGGCCGGGTAGACCGATGCCACCCGGCGCATGTAGCGATCGCGCGTCACCTTGGCGATCACCGATGCCGCCGCGATCGCCGCGCTGCGCGCGTCCCCGTCCACGACCGCGGTGTGCTCGAGCGCGCAGGCGGGGAGCCGGAAGCCGTCCACCAGCCTCGTGGCGTCCCCTGTCAATCGGGTGGCTCCTTGCGGAGCCCCCTCGCATACGGCGTGCATGCAGTCGGTGAGGGCGGCGAGGTTGGAGACGTGAAGGCCGTTGCGGTCGATCGCCCTCGGCGAGCGGACGGCGATCGAGACACAGGCGGCGGCCCTGATCACCTGCGGGTAGAGCTCCTCCCGCTCCTCGGGGCTCTTCTGCTTCGAGTCGTCGAGCCGCGCCAGCGCCCGGCGCTCGGAGCGGCCGATGCGCTCGAGGTCGATCAGGACTCCGGCGGCCAGCAGCGGCCCGGCGAGCGATCCTCGCCCGGCCTCGTCCACGCCGGCGACGAAGCGCCGCCCGAAGGAGCGGTCGAACCGGAAGAGCCGCGCCGCCGTCCGGGACTTGCGGCGTCCGGCCTTAGAAGAACCCGATTCGGTCGGGCGGCCAGTAGGTGGCGAAGGCCTTGCCGATGATCCAGTCCCGGGGGATGGGTCCCCAGAAGCGGCTGTCGTCGCTCGACCCACGGTTGTCGCCCATCATGAAGTAATGCCCGGGCGGGATGACGATCTGTTTGGGCAAATTGCAGGCTCCGCCCGGCGTGCAGGGCCTGATGAAGTCCTCCTGCGCGACCTTCCCGTTGACGACCGGATGCCCGTTCTCGATGCTGAGGGTGTCGCCGGGCCCGGCCACGATCCGCTTGATGAAGTTGACGCTCGCCTCCTGCGGCGTCGGCTGGTCGCAGGCGGCGCCGCTTGAGCCGCTGGCCCCCGTCCTCGGGTCGCCGCACTCGCCGGTACCGCCGCCGCCGTCGGCCCCCGCCGGTGGGTGAAAGACGACGATGTCGCCGATCTGGGGGTCGGTGAAGTGGTAGATGAAGCGGTTCACCAGGACGCGCTGTCCGACGTCGAGTGTCGGCTCCATCGATTCGGAGGGGATCTGGTACGGCTTGATGACCCAGGCCTGGATGCCGAGCGCCAATCCCAGCGCGAGCGCGACGATGATGACGAGCTCGAGCAGCGCCCCCTGGGTGCTGTGGGGCCTCGGTGGCCTTGGAAATCTCAGTCTTCTGCCTCGTCGGACGAGGCGTCGCCCGATGCCTCCGGCTCGGGCTTCGGCTCCGCCTCGACCTGATCCCCAGCATCGGCGGGAGCCTGCTCCTCGGCCTCGGCCGGCTCCGCCTCCCCGGGCCGCTCCTCCCCGCCGGCCTCCTGCTCCTCGCCTTCCTGTCCCTTCTCGCCCCGCTCGGTCCCCTCCGCCTCCTCGGGCGCGGCCTCTGGCTCGGCCGGCTCGACGACCTCGGCCTCGGCCTCGCTGACGGCCACGCCCTCCGCGTCGACGGCCTCGGCGCCCTCCTCCGCCACCACGATCTCGTCCTCGATCCCCCAGCGCCGCTCCGCGACCCGCGCGCGCTTGCCGACCTTCTCGCGGAGGTAATAGAGCTTCGCCCGCCGGACGTCGCCCCGCGCCGCGACCTCGAGCTTCTCGATCTTCGGCGAGTGGAGCGGGAACGTCCGCTCGACGCCGACGCCGAAGGACTGCTTGCGGACCGTGAACGTCTCGCGAGCCCCGCTGCCCTGCCGCTTGATCACGATCCCCTCGAAGACCTGGGTTCGACGGCGGTTGCCCTCGACGACCTGGAAGTGAACGCGGACGCGATCACCCGCGTCGAACCGCGGGCGCGATTTCAGGATGCGCTTCTCAAGGCTGTCGATGACGGTGCTCATCAGTGCGGGGCCGGTGGCGAAGACTCAAAAAATGCGCGTGCCGGAGGGCTCGCGCAGCGACGCGAAATGCTAGCGGAGAGCGGTTATTCCGCCGCGTCGGTCCGGCCGGCCCGGCGGCGGGCCTGCTCGAGGCGCCACTCCCTGACCTTGGGGTGGTTGCCCGAGAGCAGGACCTCCGGGACCTCCCAGCCGCGGTAGGAGGCCGGCCGCGTGTAGTGCGGGTACTCCGGCGCCCCCTCGAGCGCCGCGCTGTAGGACTCCTCCACCGCGCTGTCGGGGTCGCCGAGAGCCCCCGGCAGCTTTCGCATCACCGCGTCACAGACCACCATCGCCGCCAGCTCGCCGCCCGCGAGGACGTAGCGCCCGATCGAGATCACCTCATCCGCCAGGTGCTCGATCACGCGCTCGTCGAAGCCCTCGTAGCGGCCGCAGAGCAACGCGAGGTGGTCCTCCGTGGCGAGCTCCGCGGCCAGCGACTCGTCGAAGAGGCGCCCGGACGGGGCCAGCGCGATCTTCCGCACCGCGCCCCGTCCCTCGCCGTAGGCCGCCTCGAGCGCGGCGTCCACCACGTCCACCCGCATCACCATGCCGGCCCCGCCTCCGTAGGGCGCGTCGTCGACCTGCCCCGCGCTCAGCGGCGTGCTGTCGCGGTAGTTCCGGAACCGAAGCTCGGCGCCGCCGCCGAGCGCGTTGGTGACGTGACGCTGGCGCAGGAACCAGTCGAAGTGCTCCGGGAAGAGCGTGAAGACGTCGATGACCACGTCGGAGGCGCCTAGTCGAGGATGTCGACGACGACGCGCTTCTCCTCGCGGGTCGCCGCCGCCTTCATCACGGAGCGGAGCGCGTTCGCGACGCGTCCGCCGCGGCCGATCACCCGCCCCAGGTCGTCCTCGGCGACCTGGAGCTCGAGCACGACCTCGCCGTCGATCTCCTCGACCTCGCTCACCTCGACCGCGTCCGGCTCGGCGACCAGTGAGCGGGCCAGAAACTCGAGGAGCTCGCGCACGCCCAAGCCCCGCGCCTAGCGGCCCGTTGCCTCGATGCCCTGCGTGCGGAGCAGCGTGGCGACCGTGCGGGTCGGCTGCGCGCCCTTCTCGAGCCAGTGGCGGGCGCGCTCCTGATCGATCACGATCAGCGACGGGTCGGTCTGCGGGTTGTACTGGCCGATCGTCTCGATCGTGCGCCCGTCTCGCGGCGAGCGCTGATCGGCGACGACCACTCTCCAGATCGGGTTCTTCTTGCTGCCGACCCTGCGAAGTCTGATTCTCACGGACATGAGCGACGCGTGAGGTTAGAGGACGCGCGGCGCGGACGCGAAGCGGAGCAGCCGCGCGATTGATGCTGGTTCAGCGCATGTTTCGCATCAGCGTCTGCGGATCGGGCATGCGACCCTCGGAGAGCTGCTTCATCAGCTTGTTCATCTGGCCGAACTGCTTGACCAGGCGATTGACCGCCTGAACGGTGGTCCCCGAGCCGCTGGCGATCCGCTTGCGGCGCGACCCGTTGATCTCGTTCGGGTGGGCGCGCTCGAAGGGCGTCATCGAGAGGATGATCGCCTCGATCCGGTCGAGCTCGCGCTCATCGACCTGCCCCATCCCCTGCATCGCCTTGCCCATGCCGGGGATCATCTTCATCAGGTTGCCCAGGGGACCCATGCGGCGGACCTGCTTCATCTGCTTCAGGAAGTCGTCGAGCGTGAACTGCTGCTTGCGGATCTTGCGCTCGAGGTCGGCGGCCTGGTCCTCGTCGAACTCGTCCTGCGTCCTCTCGATCAGCGACATCACGTCGCCCATGCCGAGGATGCGGCCGGCCATCCGGTCGGGGTGGAAGCGCTCGAGCTCGTCGAGCTTCTCGCCCGTCGACGCGTAGATGATCGGCTTCCCGGTCACCGCGCGGACGGAGAGCGCGGCGCCCCCGCGCGCGTCCCCGTCGAGCTTGGTGATCAGGACGCCGTCGAAGTCGGCCACCTCGGCGAAGCTCTCCGCGACGTTGACGGCGTCCTGGCCCGTCATCGCGTCGAGGACGAGGAGCACGTCCAGCGGCTTGGTGACCTTGCGGACCTTGGCGAGCTCGTCCATCAGCTCCTGGTCGACGTGCAGCCGTCCGGCGGTGTCCACGATCAGGACGTCGCGGTTCTCCTTGACGGCCTGCTCCCGCGCCCAGGAGGCGACCTTGACGGCGTCGGTCTCCCCGGGCTGCGAGTAGACGTGGGCCTTGGCCTGCGCGCCCAGCTTCTCGAGCTGCTCGACAGCTGCCGGCCGCTGCAGGTCGCAGGCGGCGAGCGCGACGTCCCGCTGGTCCTTGGCGAGCAGCTTCGCGAGCTTCGCGCAGGCGGTGGTCTTGCCCGAGCCCTGCAGCCCGGCCATCAGGATCACGGTCAGCCCGCTCGGCGCGAAGACGAGGTCGCGGCCCGCTCCGCCCATCAGCTCGGTGAGCTCGTCGTTGACGGCCTTGATCACCGTCTGCCCGGGGTTGAGCGCCTCCGAGACCTCCTCGCCAGCCAGCCTCCCCTTGAGCGCGGCCGTGAAGTCCTTGACGACCTTGAAGTTGACGTCGGCCTCGAGCAGCGCGAGGCGCACCTCGCGCAGGGCCTTGTTCACGTCCTCCTCGGAGAGCTTCCCGCGCGAGCGCACATCGGTGAGCACGCCCTGGAGGCGGTCTGAGAGCTGGTCGAACATCCCCGGCCAGCTTAGACGCGAGGGTGCCCGTCGGGGCAACCCCTTCGTGGAGCTAGGGGCAGCGGTCGATGCGCGCCGCGAGCGGATCGGTGTTGCGGGTCTTGCGCGCGTCGGCGTTCGGCCGGCACCTGCGCTTCCGCCCGCCGCCCCGGGCGCCCTTGATCGAGCTCGCCGCGGTCCGATAGCCGAGCAGGTATGGGACCGGATCGACCGGAGTGCCGAAGTGCCGGACCTCGAAGTGCAGGTGCGGTCCCGTCGCGTGCCCGGTCGCCCCGACGTAGCCGATCGTCATCCCGCCGGAGACCCGCTCCCCGACCGAGGCCGCGATCCGGGACATGTGCGCATACCAGGACTCGTAGCCGAGGCGGTGGGTGATCACGACGAGGTTGCCGTAGCCGCCCGAGTTGTAGCCCGCGAACGAGACCACGCCCACGCCGCCGGCGTGAATCGGCGTCCCCGTCGGCTCCGGGATGTCCACGCCCGTGTGCCAGCGCCCGGGGGGAATCCAGCCGAAGCCGTCGCCGATCGTCCCCGGGACCGGGCGGAAGAACCGCACCGGCCGGCCGGGGGTCGCCGTGACGACCTGGTTCCCGCGGAGGGCGTCGAGCGTGGTGGGTCCCGCGACCCCGTCGACGGAGACGTGCACGACCGACTGGAAGCGCCGCACGGCGTCCGCGGTGTTCGGCCCGAAGATCCCGTCGAAGCCGCCGGACTCGAAGCCGCGCGTGTGGAGGAGGAACTGCAGCGCCGCGACGTCCCAGCCGCGCTGGCCCGAGCGCACCGGCCGCGCGCCCAGGGACGGCCGGCCGCGCGGCCCGAGCGCGGCGCGCGTCCGGGGGCCCGCGACGCCGTCGGCGGCCAGGCCGTGCTGCGACTGGAAGGTGCGGACGGCCTGCTGCGTCCACGGGCCCGTGATGCCGTCCACCGGGTGCGGGTAGAGCCCGAGGTCGCTCATCGCGACCTGCAGCGCGGCGACGTTGGCGCTGCCCGCGCTCGCCGTCGCCGGCGGCACCAGCAGCACCATGAGGATCGCCCCGAGCAGGGCGCGGCATGTGCCTCCCGCCGACACGTTCCTCACTGTTCCCCTAAAGCCGAAACCGCCTGCGACGGCGGTTGCAGGCCCGGTAACGCCGGTCGACCTACTCGCCGATCAGAGCCCGAGCGAACTGCTCCGCGTCGAACGGGCGCAGGTCCTCGAGCGACTCGCCGATCCCGATCAGCTTCACCGGGATCCCGAGCTCCGATGCGATCGCCAGCGCGACGCCGCCCTTGGCGCTGCCGTCGAGCTTGGTGAGGACCGCGCCGGTCACCTCGACGGACTTGGCGAACTCCTCCGCCTGCCGGACGCCGTTCTGCCCGGTGGTCGCGTCGATCACCACCAGGGTCTCCTGTGGCGCGTCCTCCATCTGCTTCGAGATCACCCGCCGCACCTTGGCGAGCTCCTCCATCAGATCGCCCTTGGTGTGGAGCCGGCCCGCCGTGTCGCAGATCACCACGTCCGCGCTCCGGGCCTGCGCGGCGGCGATCGCGTCGAACGCCACCGCCCCCGGGTCCCCTCCCTCGGTGCCGCGCACGATCTGCGTCCCCGCCCGCTCCGACCACTCCGCCAGCTGATTGACCGCCGCCGCGCGGTAGGTGTCGGCCGCCGCGACGATCACGTCCAGGTCCATCTCCTGGCGCAGGTGCCAGGCGATCTTCCCGATCGTGGTCGTCTTGCCGGTGCCGTTCACGCCGACCACCATCAGGACGGAGGGACGGTCCGGGAGGGAGATCCGGCCGTCGCCCGGCGAGGCCGTCTCGGCCAGCACCTCGATGAGCCGCTCGCGAAGCTGCCCGCCGTCGCCGATCTCCCCCGCCTCGACCTCGTCCTCCAGGCGCCTGACCACGGCCGCGGTCGTCCTCGCACCGACGTCGGCCAGGATCAGCGCCTCCTCGAGGGCCTCCCAGGTGCTCTCGTCGATTCGCTCGGTGAAGCTCGACGACAGCTCGGCGGTGAGCGCCTGCCGGCTGCGCGAGAGGCCCTCGCGCAGCCGGCGGAAGACGCCGGCGCGCTGCTCCTCCGGCTCCTCGATCCGGACCTCCCGGTCACCGAGGTCGAATGCGTCCTGCCAGCTGGTGGCCACGGCGCGCCAGGCTACTGGGCAACCACGGACCGGGGTTATTGTTGGACAGGCGTCATGCGAAGCAAGCTCCGAGCCGCGTTGAGCACCAGGCGCGCGCTGGTCGTGATCGTCGCGGCGATCGTGGCGGCCAGCTGGGCGATCCCGACCTACGGCGCGAGCACCTTCAAGCTCGCGGTCAAGGCCCTCGGCCGAGCCAACACGGCGGTCCACGACTCGGCCCTGGCGGTCAACGCCTCGAAGACCGCGACCAGCACCGCCAACACGGCGAACAGCGCCGCCAACGCGGCGAAATCGGCGGCGAGCGCGGCCCAGTCAACGGCCAACACGGCGAACTCCACTGCCAACACTGCCCTGTCGATCGCGAATGGGGCCGCTCACGTCGTCGCCAACGCCACACATAGCTTCGATGCCGGCAGCATCGTTGCTGGAAGCTGCGCGGCCGCCTCGTTCTCGCAGCTCGGTGTGGCTTCCACCGACAGCCTGATTCTGACCCCGCCTGCCACACAGCCGGACGGCATCATCGGGCAGGGCTCCACATCCAGCGGTCAGGTCAATCTGAACCTCTGCAACTACACCGGCGGCTCGATCGATCCGCCAAACCTCACCTACAGGTTCCTCGTCCTCCGCTAGTCGGGAGCCGCGCTACGCCGCCTCGGCAGCCGAGGCGGGCTCCTCGGCCTCGGGCTCGCCCGGCAGCGTCTCGAACTCGTCGCGCGGCAGCTTCCGGGAGACGACCTTGGTGACGCCGTCGCCGCCCATGCTGACGCCGTAGAGGATGTCGGCGGCGTCCATCGTGCGCTTCTGGTGGGTGACGACGATGAACTGCGACCGCTCGGCGAACCGGCGCACGAGGCGCAGGAAGCGGTCGATGTTGATGTCGTCGAGCGCTGCCTCCACCTCGTCGAGGATGTAGAAGGGGCAGGGCCGCGCCATCAGCACCGCGAACACGAACGCGAGCGCGACCAGCGACTTCTCCCCGCCGGAGAGCAGGGAGAGGCGGCGGGTCGACTTGCCCGCCGGCGTGACCTCGATCTCCACGCCCCCGTCCTCGTCGGGCGGGGTGAGCTCCTCATCGAGATCGTGGTCCTCGTCGCTCTCGGGCTCCTGCCCGGCGAACGGCCGGGGCGCTCCACCGACGTCGACGCGGCGCAGGCGCCCCTTCCCGCCGGGGAAGAGCTCGGCGACCATCTCCTCGAAGCCGCGGGCCGCAGCCTCGAACGTCTCCTCGAAGGCGGCGGCGATCTCCCTGTCGGTCCGGCGAATCAGAGCGCGCAGCTCGCCGATCGCCTTCTCCAGGTCCTTGCGCTGCTCCGCCAGCTCCGTGACGTGCTCGCGGGCCTCGGCGTACTCGCGCTCGGCCAGCGGGTTGACGGGCCCGATCTGCTCGCGGCTGCGATCGAGCCGGGCCAGCCGGGCCTCGATCGCCTGGCGCTCCTCTGCCGGCAGCGGCGCCCCTGCCGCCGACAGGCTCTCGCCCAGAGCGGTCCCGAGCCGCTCCAGCTCCGCCGCGCTCTCGTCGCGCCTGCCGCGCAGCTGGGTCGCCTCGACCTCGGCGACGGTCATCGCCTCGCTCGCCTCCCGCAGCTCGGCCTGAAGCCCGAACTCCTGCTGCGAGCACTCCCGCAGCTCCGCGGCGATCTCGCCGCCGCCCTCGTCCTCGGTCGCCCCGAGCTGCTCGACCCGGCTCTCGAGCCGCTCGGCGAGAGCGACCAGCGCCTCTCTCGCGCGCGCCAGCGCCGGCAGGGTCTCGCTCTCCAGCGCGATCCGGCGCTCGAGCTCCTCCCGGTCTCGCAGACGCTTCTCGCGGGCGCGCTCCGCCGCCTCCGCGTGGCGCCGCTCCGCTACCAGCTCGGCCTCGAGCTTCGCTCGCTGGATCGCGGCACCCGATCCCTCCTCCTCGCGGAGCGCGTGGCGCTCGGCGAGCCAGGTGGTCCGGCTGGCCTCCTCGGCCGCATGGTCGAGCCGGCGGCGCGCCTCGCGAAGGGCGTGCTGCGCCTCCTCCTCCTTTGCCCGGGCCTCCCCGAGCGCAGCCTCCGCCCGCTCGAGGTCGCGCTTCGCCCGCTCCTCGGTCTGCTCGCGCTGGGCGAGGCGGGAAGCGAGCCCCTCGCGCTCGGAGCGAGCGGCGAGAGCCGGGTCGGCCCCCTCCCGCGGGAGGCGCCGGACCTCCCCGGCGGCCGCGTCGTAGCACTCGCCCTCGACGGTGACGGCGACGCCCGTGAAGCCCTCGTCGAGATCGTCGAGCTCGTCTACCAGCCAGGCGTCCGCCAGCAGGCGCTCGACGACCGGCGCCGCCTCGTCCCGAGCCTCGACCAGGTCGATCAGCCGCCGGGCGCCGGTCTTCGGTGGGCTTGAGGCCCGCGTAGGCGAGCCGCCCTGAAGGAGCGCCCGCGCCGCGCCCTCGACCTCCGCCAAACGCTGACGCCCCTCGTCGAGCGTGCCGACGATCGAGGCTCGCAGGCGGTCGCCGAGCACCGCCGAGACGGCGCGCTCCAGCCCCGAGCCGGTCTCGAGCTTCCCGGCGAGCGCCTCGTGCTCGCCCTCGACCGCCGCCGCGGCCAGCTTCGCCTCGACGGCGGCGAGCTCGCCGGCCAGGGCCGCGCGGCGCTCGGAGGCCTGCTGTGCCTCGGCGCGGGCCCGCTCGTGCATCTCGGTCGCTCGCTGGAGGGCGGCCCGCGCCTCCTCATCCGCCCGCTGGAGCGGCTCGAGCTCCCGCTTGGCGGCCGCTCGACGCTCCTCTGCCTCCGCGGCCTCGCGCCGGAGGCGGGCACCCTCCTCGGAGGAGCCCTCACCGAGCCGGGCGAGCTCCTCCTCGAGCTCGGCTATGCGGGCGGCGGCCGCGCCCTCCTCGGCCTCCTCGCCCAGGGACTCGAGGCGAAGCTGGCGCTCTCCCAGCGCCGCGCGGAGGTCGCGCTCCGCCAGCTCCAGCGACTCGGCCCTGGCGCGGACCCGCTCGAGCGCGGTCCGGGCCTCGCCCAGCAGCTCGCTGTGCCGGCGCCGCCCCTCCTCTCCCGCCGCGATCCGCTCCTCGATCGCGGTCCGGCGAGCGTGAACCTCCTCGAAGCGCTTCTCGACCGAATCGCGGGTCGCGCGGACCTTCGCGAGCCTGGCCTCGGCCTGGGACAGCTGCTCCCCGACGGCACGCAGCTCATCGGCGACGATCCTGGCGCGAAGCCCGTTGGTCTCCCGCATCAGCTTGGCGGTCCGCTCGGCGGCCTCCGCCTGGCGCTTCAGCGGCCTCAGCCGCGAGCGGGCTTCACGCTCGACGTCGAGCGCCCGCTCGAGGTTGTCGCGCGTCCGATCGAGCTTGAGCTGGGCGCTGTGGCGGCGCTTGCGGTGCTTGCCGAGGCCGGCGGCCTCCTCGATCAGCAGCCGCCGGTCACGGGGCTTGGAGTTGACGATCTCCTCGACCTTGCCCTGGCTGATCACCGAGTGGGCCTCGCGGCCCATGTTCGTGTCGGAGAGCGCCTCGACGATGTCCACGAGGCGGCAGCGGGCGCCGTTCAAGCGGTACTCCCCGTCGCCGTTGCGCTCGATCCGCCTCGAGATGGAGATCTCCGAGAACTCGGTGGCCGCCCGCCCCTCCGAGTTGTCGATCACCACCTCGACCTCCGCGAAGCGCCGCGGCGACTGGCCGTTGCCGCCCGCGAAGATCACGTCCCGCATCTGCTGGCCGCGGACCGCCGTCGGGCTCTGCTCGCCGAGTGCCCAGAGCACGGCGTCGGTGATGTTCGACTTGCCCGAGCCGTTCGGCCCGACGATCACGCTGACGCCCGGCGAGAAGGTCAGCCGGGTGCGGTCGGGGAAGGACTTGAAGCCCTTCAGATTGATCGCCTTCAGGTACATGGAGCTCCCAAGGGTGGCAGGAAGCCTCGCGCCTCACCCGGACGCAACCGGCGCTCGATCAGGCCTTGAGGTTCTCGAGCGCTCGCCGTGCGGCGGCCTGCTCGGCTTCCTTCTTGCTGCGGCCCTCGCCCACCCCGAGTTCGTCGCCCCGCACCGTCGCCCGGATCTCGAAGCGGCGGTCGTGCGGCGGCCCCACCTCGTTCGTGACCTCGTAGCTGACCGTCTCGCCGTCGCGGGCGAGGCGCTCCTGGAGCTCGGACTTGAAGTCGAGGCGCTCCTGGCTGGCGTGCTCGACCTCCTCCTCGAACGCCTCGACCACCGCGGCCGCCGTCCGCTCGTAGCCGTGCTCCAGGTAGCACGCCCCGATCACCGCCTCGCACACCGACGCCAGCGTCCGCTCCGAGGCGAGCAGCGTCTCGACGGGCAGCCCGTCGCCCTCGTCGGGAGCCTCCCCGGAGAGCTTCTCCGGCAGTCCGAGCTCCCGCGCGACCTCCGCGCACGCCCTGCCGCTGACGGCCTGGTTGAGGATCTTGGTGAGCTCCCCGATGTCGGCCTCGGGGTGATCGCGGTAGAGCAATGCGGCCACCGAGAGGCCGAGCACGCTGTCACCCAGGAAGGCGAGCCGGCCGTAGGAATCGGTCCGCTTCTCGACCCAGGAGGAATGGGAGAGGGCCTGCCGGCGCAGCTCTTCGTGGGTGTCCGCGAACAGCTCCGCCAGCGAGGCGGTGCCAGGTGTCATCAGGTCTTCTCGGCGCCCCTCCCCACCCTGTTATCCCGTCGCCGGCACTCGCGAGCAGACGAAGTCCACCGCGTCGCCGACGGTCTCGATCTCGGCGGCCTCCTCCTCGCTCACGCGGATGCCGTAGCGATCCTCGAGCTCCATGACCAGCTCGTAGAGGTCGAGCGAGTCGGCGTCCAGGTCCTCGCGGAACCTGGTCTCCGGCTGGATCTGCTCGGCCGGCACCTCCAGCTCGGTGCTGAGGTGCTCGCGCACGAGCGTCATCACCTCTTCGCGCTCCATCCCGGCCATTATCGCCTATCGCTCCGCGGGCTCCGCTCGCAGCGCCTCCCGCGTGGCGCCGGAGCTCTCCAGCAGCTCGCTCGTGCGCTCGACCGCGCGCTCCCGCACGGCGCGATCCGCGAGGCGCACGGCGTTGGCGATTCCCTCAGGCGTCGAGCTGCCGTGTGCGACCACCGCGACGCCCCGCAGGCCGAGCAGGATCGCGCCGCCTACCGAGTTCGGGTCCAAGGCGCCGCGCAAGCTCCCCAGCGCCGGCCGCAGCAGCAGTCCGCCCGCCGATGCGAGGGGGCCGGAGCGAGCCGCGGCGCGGACCGCCTCGGCGACCGCGCGGGCGGTCCCCTCCAGCGTCTTCAGCGCGACGTTGCCCGTGAAGCCGTCGGTCACCACCACGTCGGCCTCGTCGCCGAGGAGGTCGCGCCCCTCGAGGTTGCCGATGAAGCGGATCCCGTCGGCTCCGCTCAGCGCCCGGTGCGCCTCGACGACGTCCGCGCGGCCCTTCTTCTGCTCCTCCCCGACCGAGAGCAGGGCGACCCGCGGGCTCTTCGTCCCGAGCACGGCGCGGCTGAAGGCCGAGCCGAGGAAGGCGAACTGGATCAGGTGCTGGGGACGGACGTCCGTGTTCGCGCCGCAGTCGAGAAGCACAAGCGGTGGGCCGTCCCTGCCCGGGACCGGGATCTGCACGGCGAGGGCCGGGCGGTGGACGCCCTTGGCGCGCCTCAGCGCGAAGAGCGCGGCCGTCATCAGCGCGCCGGTCGAGCCGGCGCTGACCAGCGAGCTGCAGCCGCCCTCGGCGACGGCGGCCGCAGCGCGCACCACCGAGGCCTCGGGCGTGGAGCGGACGGCTGCCACTGGCTCCGCCTCGTTGCCGATCCAGTCGGTGGTGGGCTCGAGCTCGACCCCATCCGCCGGGGTCAGGCTCGCCGGCCCGAAGAGACGGACGGGTACGCCGCCGGCCGCCGCGAGCCGGGCCCCCTCGAGCACCAGCTCGGGGCCGCCGTCGGCTCCGTAGGCGTCGAGCGCCACGGGTGCGCGCTCAGTCACGTGGAGAGACTATTCCTGAGGGGAGGCCTGCCCGGCAGCCGGAGCGCTCTCCGGCGCCTCCTGGCGAATCACCTCGCGACCGGCGTAAGTGCCGCAGGTCGGACAGACGCGATGAGGCAGCCGGGGGCTGTGGCAGCGCGGGCACTCGTTGAGCCGCGGCGCCGAGACCTTGTGCTGGGCACGGCGCTTGTCGCGGCGGGTGCGGGATTGCCTCTTCTTGGGGACCGCCATGGCCGCGGGAGGATAGCTACTCGAGGCGCAGGTCCCTGAGCTTCGCCATCCGCGGGTCGCCGCCGGATGGGTGGCGATGCGCCCCGGGGTCGGCCTCGTTCAGCGACTGCCCGCAGACCGGGCAGAGGCCGGCGCAATCCGGCCGGCAGAGAGGCTGAGCCGGCAGTGCCAGGACGACGGCGTCATTCGCCCAGCGCTCGACGTCGAGCTTGCCGTCCGAGACATAGGGGCTCCGCAGCTCCTCGTCGCCGCTCGCGGGCTGGTCCACCTCCCGGGCGTCGATCTCGATCTCGTTCGCCGCCGGCTCCAGGCAGCGAACGCAGGGCCCGGAGAGCTCGCTCGAGAACCGCAGGCGGAGCGCGTAGCCGGTGCTCGTCCGCGAGACGTCGAGTCGCGCCTCGCTGCCGCCGCCCGCCGGCGCGTACGACTGACCGCCGAGCTCGATCGCGTCGAGCCCCACCTCGAGGTCGAGGCCGCGAGCCTGTCCGGAGGAGAGCGCAAGACGCTCGAGATCGACCTTTCCGCCTTCCGCATACACTCGTTTTGAGGGTAGCCAACGACGTTGAGCGCGCAATTCCACTGGAACCCGGAGACCTACCTGGAGGAGATCCGGGCCGAGATCCCCCGCTACGACGAGCTGCAACGCGCCGCGGTCGAAGCTATTCCCTTCGCCCCGGGCCGGGTCCTCGAGCTCGGCATGGGCACCGGCGAGACGACCCGCGTCCTGCTCGAGGCCTATCCCGACGCCTGGGTGATCGGGCTCGACTCCAGCCCCGACATGGTCTTCCGCCTGCGACAGGAGTACGACGATGTCCAGCTCGCCCGGATGGAGGACCCGCTCCCCGACGGGCCGTGGGACCTCGTGATCTCGGTCCTCTCGGTGCACCACCTGAGGGACGACGCCAAGCGGACCCTCTTCCGGCGGGTCCGCGAGCAGGCGCGCGCACTGGTGATCGGCGACGTCGTCAAGGCGGAGGAGCAGGTGACGCCGCTCGATCCCGCGATCGACTTCCCCGACACCGCGGAGGAGCTGGCCGAGTGGTGCGGCGGAGAGATCACCTGGACCGCGGACGACCTGGCGGTCGTGCGAGCGATCTACGACAAGGAGGACGGATGACCCATCACAACCCCGAGCGGCCGGGGCCGCCCCCGTCGGCGGACGAGGGCGTGGTGCTCTACCGCAAGGCCGACCGGATCGCCTACCTGACCATCAACCGCCCCCAGGCCCGCAACGCCGTCAGCCCCGAGGTGCATCGCGCGATGATCGCCGCCTGGGCCGACTTCGCCGAGGACGACTCGGTCGACGTCGCGATCCTGACCGGGGCCGGCGACGCCTTCTGCGCGGGTGCGGACCTGAAGGAGTACATCCCGCCGATCTTCGCCGACCTGAACCCGAACGACCTGCGCCAGATCGCCGAGCTCGGGCTGAACGGCTTCACCCGCGGCATGCATCGGATCTACAAGCCGATCATCGGCGCGATCAACGGCTGGGCGCTGGCCGGGGGCCTGGAGACCGCGCTCGCCTGCGACATCCGGATCGCCTCGGAGCGCGCGATGTTCGGCTCCTTCGAGGCACGCCGCGGCTTCCACCACGGCGACGGCGGGATCGTCCGGCTGGTCAACACCTGCGGCACCGGGATCGCGCTGGAGATGCTGCTCACCGCCGAGCCGATCGACGCGCAGCGCGCCCTCCGGTGCAACCTCGTCTCGAAGGTCGTGCCGCACGAGCGGCTCATGGAGGAGGCGGAGACCGTCGCCCGCCAGATCCTGCGCAACTCGCAGCGCGCCGTCCGCTCGGCGAAGCAGACGATCCTCGACATGGTCGGCAAGACGCTGGACGAGCAGCTGCGCGCCGAGGCCTGGAACGCGTACACGTGCGCGGATCCGGAGGAGACCCTGGAGCTGCTCGGCCGCTTCTACGAGAAGACGGACGCCGGGCGCGCGGGCACCCACGCCACCGATCTCTAGCCGTCCGCGTAGTCCGGTCGCGCGATCTCGAGCTTGCGGCGGACGTGCTCCTCGAGGCGCGGGGCGAGCTCGTCGATCCGGTCATCGAGCTCCCCCGACCGAAGCCTGCGCGAGAGCTCGGCGGCCGCGGCGCGCGCGTCGGTGACGTGATCGCCGAGCAGCTCGCCGAACAGCGCCAGGTCCTCGCGGTCCGGCCGATCGCCGGCCCGGAGCTCGCGCGCAACGACCGCGCAGACGTTGGCGGCCACCAGCACCTTGAAGCGCTGCTCGCGCGGCACCGCGGGACGGAGCTCGGCGAACAGGTACTCCGCGACCGAGTCGAGCAGCTCGGGGGCTGTCGGGCGGTCCTGCATCAGCTGATCAGCTGAAGCAGGTCGTACTCCGGCTCGCAGATCCGCCGGCCGAGTGAGGCCAGCTCATGGCTGCGGCGTACGCCACTGAGGTGGTCGTGGGCCTGGCGGGCGCAGATCACCGCCCACTTGAGATTGCCGAAGGCCTCCCAGTAGCGAACCCGCTCCGGGTCGAGCGGCTCACCGCCCGCTCGCTCGTATGCCGCCAGAAACTCGTCGAGGGTCCCGACGCCCGCGACCGGCCGGTCGTCGTTGCCGAATCTCCACGAGCGGATGCAGAGCCAGCCGAGGTCCTCGGCCGGATCGCCGAGATGCGCCAGCTCCCAGTCGATCACCGCCGCGAGGCCGTTCTCGTCGACGATGAAGTTGCCGAGCCGGAAGTCGCCGTGGACGAGCCTGGGCTCAACGGGCTCCGGCGCGTTGGCGCGCAGCCAGCGCAGGCCAAGCTCGACCGCGGGCAGCGGCTCCCCGATCTCGTCGAGCTGGCGCTCCCACTCCTCGAGCTGGGCGAGCGCCGGGTCACCCTCGGTCGCCGGCAGCGCGTTCCCGAGCGATCGAGGATCGATCGCGTGGATGCGCGCCAGCGCCTCGCCCAGCTGGGGCGTCAGAGCGGAGCGGGCACCCTGGTACTCCGGCTTGCGCAGGATCCGCGGCGCCACCGAGATTCCCTCCACGTATCCCATCAGCAGCCCCGGCGAGCCGAAGCGGCCGCCCTCGTCCTCGAAGGCGATCGGCTCGGGGACGGGCACGGCCGCATCCGACGCAGCAAGGATCAGAGCGAACTCGTCGCGCATCGGCACGAGCGAGACGGAGCCCTTCGGGTCCCGCCGCAGCACCCAGCGGCGATCCCCGTCCTGGATCAGCCATGTCTCCCGCGAGGCGCCGCCCGGAATCGGGCTGAGCGTGAGCTCGCCCGGGTCGAAGCCGCGCTCCGCGAGGACGTCGCTAACCGCAGAGGCCAGCTCCTCCATCGGCCCAGCCTATGCGGCGGAGGCTCGCTAGCCGATCTCGGAGGGCTCGCGCTCGCGGCCCTGGAGGCGATCGCGGCCACGCTGCACCGCCTGCAGGAACTTCTGGAGATTGACCTCGAGGGTCGAGAGAATGTCGTCCGCGTAGTCCTCGGCACCGAGCCGGATCTCACGCTCGCGCTCGCGCGCCTCCTCGACGATCTCCTCGGCGGCACGCTCGGCCTGACGGGTGATCTCCTCGTTGGCGACGAGGCGGGCCTGCTGCTCGCGGGCCTCCTTGACGATCCGCTCGGCCTCGCGCTTCGCCTCCGCGAGCATCTCCTGACGCTCCTTGACGATCCACCGCGCCTGCTTGATCTCCTCGGGGATCGTGGCGCGCATCTGGTCGAGGAGGTCGTAGATCTCCTCGCGATCGACGCGCACCTGATCGGTGAGCGGGACCGGCCGCGCGTTGTGGACCAGGTCGTCGAGCTTGTCGATTAGTACGAGAACGTCCATTTGAAGTCGCTAAAGCTTACGCATACGGCCAATCCACCGGCCGCGGGTGCCCCTTCTTCGCGGATCTGCAAGCTCCTGCCCACGCCCCACGCATGGGCGCGGGCGCTGCCCCTCAGCGCGAGAGCCGTTCCGCAAGCGCTTTTGCAACCGCCGGCGGGACCAGATCCCCGATATCGCCGCCGAAGGTCGCGATCTCCTTGACCCCGGTCGAGGAGAGAAAGCTGTAGTTCGGCGAGGCGAAGATGTACATGCTCTCGATCTCGGGAGCGAGCTTCCGGTTGAGCTGGTTCATCTCGAACTCGTACTCGAAGTCCGAGATCGCCCGCAGGCCCTTGATCACGGCCGTCGCGCCGTGCTCACGCGCGAACTCGACAAGCAGGTTCGACATCACCCCCACCTCGACGTTGTCGAGATCGGCGGTCGCCTCCTCGATGAACCGCTTGCGCTGCTCGGCGGTGAACAGGGTCTTCTGCTTGCGGACGGGGTTGTTGACGACCCCGACCACGACCCTGTCGAAGACCTTCGAGGCTCGCCCGATCACGTCCAGGTGACCGTTGGTGACGGGGTCGTAGCTGCCGGGGCAGACCGCCACGCGCGGCTGCTCCTCACTCATCGGATGCTCCGTGGATCCTGATCAGCGTGTCGCCGTAGTTCCGCTCGGTGATCAGCGGAAGGGTGAACCCGAGCGGCCGGTTGGGCGACGACTCGGACATCACGCGCCCGCCCGGGGCGAGCACCGGCGGAATGAGCTGGACGAGATCGGCGGCAAGGCGGTCGGCGAGTCTATACGGCGGGTCGCAGAGCACGAGATCGTACGAGGCAGGCTCGGCTCGCCGCAGGAAGCGGCAGGCGTCGGCTCGGACGACCGCGGCGCGCTCGCCGAGACCGAGCTCCTCGACGTTCCGGCGGGCGGCGGCCGGCCTTCTGT